>ERZ857521.948-NODE-948-length-38914-cov-7.535552_pt1 | contig 38914 bp, 36 predicted proteins | sample MGYA00519701_ERZ857521 | MGnify/ENA primary metagenome ERZ857521 (study PRJEB31778, sample SAMEA3449346) | human gut metagenome | biome: human gut; feature: human-associated habitat; material: faeces | place: United Kingdom | collected 2010/2012 ...
TTGGTGCTTTGGGAAGCTATGTTCATTTTAGAATTACATTCTGCGGAAACTCAAGACTGTTTCAGGTACCGCAGAATTCCCTTATGGATCAGCCATGCAATACGATCCTGATATTCTTCATCGCAAAGCTTTTCCGCCTCCGCTTGATTTGACAAAAAGCCACACTCCACGATCACGATGGTCCCTTTGGTCTTCTTCAGAAGATAATAACTGTCGTTGGCCTTGACTTTGCGATGATTCTCCGGGTCCAGTCCCCGTACCAGCTGATCCTGAATGTCGGAAGCCAGTGTCTCGCTTCCCATACTTCCGGTATAATAAAACACCTGCGCCCCATGTACGTATTCCTCCGGATAACTGTTCTGGTGAATACTTACCGTCAAAACAGGATCGGTTTTTTCTATGATTTCTATCCTGCGTTTCATATCCTGTACCTTTTTATTGGAAGCATGTGCATCATACAATCCGTCCTCCGTCTCCCGGGTCAGCACCACTTCCACATCTTCCGCTTCCAGATATTTTTTCAGTTTTTGAGCAATCTGAAGGTTAATATCCTTTTCCGGTGCCCCATTGATGCCGATCTTCCCCGGATCGTCTCCTCCGTGTCCGGCATCGACGACCACGCAGAGTCTCCCGGAGTCATCTGCCCCCATTCCCGTCTCCCGCAAAGCATTTACCGCATGCATCGCACCAACATATTCTGCCGCTTCCCTGCCGGTCAGCGCCATCGACAGAATTAAGAGCCCTGCCATGATCAGTTTCAATGCCTTCTGTTCCATTTTTTCAGCCGCCTTATTGTATTCTATATGATTTTATATGCATTTTCCGCAGGAAATATCTTCCCGATGCAAAATCTTCCAAAATTAAGAAATCCTTTTGTTTTAACCTATTGCATCCTGTTGCCTGTTCAGCGTATAATAAACACATGAAATCGAATAGAAAAACACTTTCCGTAATCTTATTTATATTGGCCGGAATTTGTATCCTGGCAGCAATTATTCTCTTCGTGAGGGGTCACATGGAGGACCGGCACATGGAAGAATCCCTGGATGCTTTAAGACCCACTGAGTCTCCGGTAGAGACCGTTCCTTCTTCGGAACCTGAGACCATTGCAACTGCTACGACGGAATCCGCCGCGGAAGAAGCGGTTCCCGCTCCGGAAGAGGTCACCAGGGTTCCCAATCCTTACGCCGACAGCTTTCTTGCCAACGAAGACATGGGCGCATGGCTGCAGATTCCCGGCACCGGGATCGATTATCCGGTGATGTGGACTCCGAGAGATGAGTCCTATTATCTGTATCGTGCTTTCGACGGCAGTGAGAATAAAAACGGCTGCCTCATATTAGATACGGACAGCTGCCTGGATCCCCTTTCCACGAATCTCATCATTCACGGTCACAACATGAAATCCGGTGCCATGTTTGGCAATCTCACGGATTATGAGGATCCGGATTTTTACGAAAATCACAAAAATATTATCCTGTACACCGAAGAATGTCAGCGCAATTACGAAGTCATTGCTGTCTTTCGTTCCCAGGTCTACCGGAAGACCGATCAGGTATTTAAGTTCTACAAATTTTTCCAGGCGGATACCCAGGAAGAATTTGATGACTTTTATAACAATATCAAGCAGTTATCCCAGTATGATACCGGTGTTACCGCACAGTTCGGAGATCATTTTCTGACACTGTCTACCTGCGTGTATCACGTAGAGCAGGGCCGGTTTGTAGTCGTTGCCAAGGAAACGGAACCCGGCGATCACTACCTTCCCATACAGGAATAACCAACAATCTATCAGGAGGATTTTCTTATGAAAAAACTGAAAAAAATCGTTACACTGCTTACGCTTGCAGCTGTGTGCCTGACCGCTCCCGCATTCGGGAAGATCACAGTCAAAGCAGCAGAACCCAACACCTATGTTCTGAACTTTTCCCCCTCCAAAGGTGAATGGCGCTTCAAGCCTGCATCCTCATGGTCCGAAGAAGTTCAGGACCGCGAGCTTTACTATATGATGCAGGAAATCAAAGACGGTGACTACATCGTAGTCCAGAATGATGTCGACTGTAACCCTCTGAATCTGAATGTTCCCGTACGTCTGGGCAACCTGACGATCAAGAACAGTGTCAAGACTCCTGTCATCACCGCAAAAGGTTATGACAATGTCTATGTTCTGGACGGTACTACCGCGGCAATTAACGGTGATGTATCTCATGCCTATGTATACGGCGGTGCACGCGTTAATTTCAATAATAACGTTGACACTTTGGAAATGTACGGCTACGGCAATGAATACAACAATCTGCATGCCTATATCAACGTTGTCGGTACGGTAAATCATCTGTCTGCCAAAGACGGTCAGACCATGGAGACTTATTATGACTACTACAATTTTGCAGCCAATAAGCTGTACACCGAGGATGGCGCCTTAAGAACCGATGCACAATATTACAGCAAGACCGCTCCCGCTGCCGCCACTGAAGCTGCACAGCCTGCTGCAGCCGCTCAGCCCGCTGCAACTGCGCAGCCCGCCGCTTCCTCTTCCGCATACGATGATGTGCCTAAGACCGGTGAAAGCGCTCTTTCTATTTATCTGATGGTTGCCGCAGTTTTCTGTGTTGTATCCGGATATGCACTTCGTAAGAAAAACGCATAATTACATTATAAGAGCACAAAATGCCTGGCCAAAACGGCCAGGCATTTTATATTGCTTATTATTGCAGGTAGGCGTTGATCAGTTCCCAGGCTGCCTGTGTTCCGTAGCCGAGTCTCCATACTGCCACACCACCGATATTCTTGGTAGTCATCATATTCAGCTTCACAGCGATGGATTCCGCATCCTCCAGCCAGATCTGATAGTTTACGCTACCGGAAGTCCATTCCGCATAATTCTGGCAGGTCACTTCATCCCATTCTGCACTCACGCCTGCTTTACTCATGAAGTCTGCTTCATTGCGCATTGTGATATATTCGTCTGTCACATCCGTTCCTTCCGTCTTCCACAGGATCGTATAGAAGGGAAGTGCATTCACTACTTTATTCGCCGGTACTTCCTGAAGCGTTCTATCCAGTCCGTCCGATACATAGCTGATGCTTGCAACACTTCCGGGATCCTTGCTTCCGTGCCAGTGCTCATCATATCCCATGATGATCACATAATCCGCAACTTCTCCCTGAATATCCAGGCGATAGTAATCATTGAAATTAAAAGGTACATAATTATCGATTGACAGTACCAGTCCCTTATTGCGGCACTCTATGGACAGTTCTCTTAAGAACTCCACATAATGCGGTCCGCAGTCACTGCTCAGCTGTTCGAAATCCACGTTAATCCCGTCAAGTCCCAGTCCCACTGCCGTATCCGTCACATTTTTCACCAGGTTCTGTCTGGCCGTGGTGGATGACAGCATATTCAATGTACTGATAGATATGCCGTTTTCATTCGCATAATTAAAATTATCCAGCACACCCCACACCTGCAGTCCCATCTGATGGGCGGTCGTTACATAACCCGCTGTTGCAAAGCTTCGGAACGCTCCGTTTTCATCCGTCATACTGAACCAGGTAGGTGCGATCACGTTCATTCCTTTCGTGCCGGACACCATAGAGTATAAGGTATCATTACCTGCGACACCTCCTATGGAATGCCAGCCGAGGCAGATCTTGCTGTCTGCGGTAAGGGATGTATACTCCGGTGCCTGATAATCTGTCACCGGTGTTTCCGTCTCCTCCGTGATCTCACCCAGGCGTTTATTTTCCACATATCCGATGACTGCATCCGCTGTCTTTACCTTACTCCAGGTCTCCATCTGTTCCAGTATCTCAAGGGTATCTCCCTTGACTGCCTGTGTCAGGATCGGGCTCTTTACGCCGCCTCTCAGCCGGACTGCGGTATCCTTTTTCAGCTGTGCTACCTGTCTGGTTCCCCATTCGGTATTGACCTGTACATGTCTGTCATAACATTCATAGGAATAATTCGTAAACAGTTTTACATAGTCAGCTGCCACATATACGTTATCTCCGTCCGCGAAGCTGATCACATAACCGGCTTCCTGTGTTCCTTCCGTTGTCGTATATGCAGTCTCTCCGAATGTTGTCCGGATCACTTCTGTCGGAGTAGCATATAACAACAGATTCTCTGTCATATCCGCATAAAATACTTCGTTCATATATTTATGAACAGTTGCCAGGTCGAAATAGCACACACCGTCTTTGATCAGTGCCTGTTCCTCCACCATTTCATTCTGTAAAATAATGGCACTCCTGTCGTTCTCTGACACCTGATAGAATTCATTCCAGTCGGCTTCTTCCTTGCTGTAGGAATATTTATCCAACAGCACTTTGCCCAGTGCGCAGCCACCGATCACAAGGATCAGCAGGATCGCCACGATCACCGGTAATACTTTTTTCTTCATATGTGCTCCCATCCGCAGGGGATTCCCCGCATTGTTCTTGCCTCTTCTTTCGTTCCGTCCGTCTCCCGGCAGAACAGTCTTATTCTATCACAATTCCCGCATATAATACAAGGAACAATACTCATTCAGTCACACACTGCAGGACACAGCCAGAGAGGCAATCCCATTTTGCGGTCCCGCAGCGTATGTTCCTTCCCCTCTGACCGTTCCGGCCATACGGGCGCTGACACCTCCTAAATGACAGTTCCGGGCCATCCACAGCAGTTTTGGACCAAAAGTATTCGTGAAACACTTATCCCTCTGCTGCGTTTTCCGGTACTTTATGAACATAAATGCCTCTGACGGTACTTCTTTAAGGTAGTTCAAATAAAACATTGGAATTATGATTGTGAAAAATTTCGTTGAAATATTATGACCAGACACGTATACGCCTGTAAGACATCTCCATACTATATTTTACAAAACAATAAATGCTCTCCATCGTTCTGTGAATACAAATAAAAATGGGATGAAACGGAACGAATCGTTCCTCGTAAATCAACAAGAAAATAAGAAATCCGTCAGCCTCCTCTCCGTACCGGAGTATCAGAGGCATCTATAGGTGAGATTATATACTGTAATGTCTTGTTTGACAAGCTCTTTTATTAAATTTTTTTAAACTGTGAAAGGCTTCTATTGACTAAAATATAGGGAAAGTATAAGCTATATACCATACCAATGCGAAGGCAGAAAGGAAGTGTTGTCGCATGAAAATAGAAAAAGTAAATGAAAATCAGATTCGTTGCACGCTGACCCGCGAGGATCTCGCCAGCCGCGAATTAAAAATAAGTGAGCTTGCCTACGGTACGGAAAAGGCAAAATCCCTATTCCGTGACATGATGCAGCAGGCCAATTTTGAATTTGGCTTTGAAGCCGAAGACATCCCTCTCATGATCGAGGCCATCCCGCTGAATGCGGACTGCATCGTGCTGATCATTACCAAAGTAGAAGACCCGGATGAACTGGATACCCGTTTTTCCCGTTTTGCTCCTTCCGTTACGGAAGAAAGTGATGAGGACAGTGATGAGAGCACTGCAGACGAGGTTCTGGATCTGTTCCGCCGTATCCAGAGCGAAGACAATACCGCAAACGCTCCTGAAGCTCCTTCTGCGTCCGCTCCCGAGGAAAGTGACAGTGTACGTTCCCGCCTGTTCCGTATGGAATCTCTGAAACAGGTGATCAATGCGGCAGTAATAGCCGGAAGCCATTATCATGGGCTCAGCACGCTGTATCACGAAGAGGGCACCGACGGGTATTATCTGATCCTGACGCAAGGCGAAGAAGATCGCGAGGTCTTCGACCGTGTCTGCAATGTCATCTCTGAATACGGTATTCCCAAGCGTTCCACACCGGCAAGCCTTACTTTTCTTGAGGAACATTGTTCCACACTGATCGCCGAACATGCTTTACAGCGTCTTTCTAATACTTCAATGTAACAACAGATTGTAACATTCAGGAGAGTTCCCACTTTGTGGGGACTCTCTTATTTTTATGGTTGTTTTATACCTGTCTCTCCCAGCGAGAGTCTGTAGAAAAGAAGCTGGGAAACGCGTAACTTGAAAATATAGTCTTATTCGCATATAATAAAATTTAATACATGAATTGCTCCGTTGCAATGCAGCTTACGCAATTCCATACACATTCGGAATTACAAAGGGTCAAAACGCCGGTTACAGTGGAAAGGATGTACACGATATGATTTCCGACGAAGAATTATACCGACAATATTTAAGCGGCGATGAAACAGGGCTGGAAGAATTGATAAGAAAATACGACAATCCACTGACCTTATACATCAACGGCTATCTGCATGACATTCACGAGGCAGAGGACCTGATGATAGAAGTATTTTCCTACCTGTTCGCCAAAAGGCCCCATATCCGGGATGGCGGATTTAGGGCTTACCTGTATAAAGCTGCGCGCCATTTAGCTTTGCGCCATAAAAGCATCCGGCGACATCACTTCTGTCTTGATGATCTGACCAAAGAGCCGGAAGGTGGGAAACTGGTGGATGAGGTGATCCGGACAAAAGAACGAAATCAGATTCTGCATTTATGCATGGGTGAACTGCATCCGGATTACAGAGAAGCTCTTTATCTGACCTATTTTGAGGGTATGAGTTACCGGCAGGTCGCTGAAGTTATGGGAAAAAGTGTGAAGCAGATCACTAATATAATGTACCGGGGAAAAGAGCGTCTGCGAGGATTATTGGAACGGGAGGGAATTACAAATGCGGAGTCATGAGGAACGGATCGCAGAAGTCCGACGAAGGATTACGGAAAAAGAACGACAAAAAAGACGAAAACAGCGGCGGATCGTTGCTATTTCCTGCATAGCGGCATGCCTTGCTGTGATCTTCGGGGCTTCCTTTGTCATGTCCGGGATTTCCGGGCAAATGGTGCCGGGGAACTCCTCCGGATATGAAACGGCGGCAACGATCCTCGGCGGAGGTGCTGCACCTGAATATATCATAATAGGGGTGCTTTCATTTCTTCTCGGCGTATGCGTGACGATCCTGTGTTTTCGTGTCCATCTGCTGGACAAAGAAGATCAGGCAGAGCAGAGGGGGGACCACGCCAATGGAATTGATCATTAATCTTTTGCAATTTTTCGTCACCCTGCTGGGCTTCTGTCTGAGCGGCATTCGTTATCTGAGACATCGGACACTGTCATATTTTCTGCTGATTTGCTTTTATGGCTGTTTTGCACTGGGCTCCCTGTACTGGACATTGTATCTGTTATTGTTTTCCGAAACACCACGGATCTTTTATGTATCGGAATTCGGCTGGGTCTCCAGCGTTATTTTTCTCTGTCTCCTACAATATACTCTCTCCTCCCCGGAGGAAAGAAGCTTTTCCTGTCGGAAATCCCTGCTGGCTCCGCTGATCGGAGTTCCGTTGTGCGCATTTTACTGTACCTTTGGTGACATTCTCTCCAACCTGCTCTGGTGCGGCATGATGATCCTTGTCTCCTATCGTTCCATCCACGGTCTTGTCTACGCAGAGACACAGACGGGAAAAGGACGGAACCTGCGGTATTTTCACATCGGAATCCTCTGCTATGTTGCGGTAGAATACGCTCTGTGGACCTCCGGCTGCTTTTGGCCGGGCGACTCTATCTTCAGTCCCTATTGCTGGTGTGATCTTCTGCTGACGTTCTGCCTTTTCGGACTGCTGCCTGCCACAGGAAAGGCGGTGCGGACATGACCTATATTGAAAATGTATTTATCTGTATGGCCTCACCCCTGTTGATCGCCGCCCTGTGCATGGGAAGGCGGCAGGCCAAATTCTTTCTGTGCTGTCTTGCAGGAATGGGGGCATGCCTGCTCTCCGCTTACATCAATACCTTCTTTGCCGCTCTTTACGCAGCAGATACGATTGCCGCCACTGCGGAGATCGCACCTGTGGTAGAGGAAGTGATGAAACTCCTGCCGCTGCTCTTTTATCTTCTTGTATTTGAGCCTGAACCGGTGCCGATAAAAAATGCTGCCATCATCGTTGCACTTTCCTTTGCCACCTTTGAGAATGTCTGCTATCTGATTCAAAACGGAGCCGGACATTTTTCCTTTATTTTTTTCCGGGGCATTGGAACGGGTGCCATGCACGTGATCTGTGGTGCCATCGTCGGCGGTGGACTGGCATATGTATGGCAGCGCACCTGGCTGAAGATCGCCGGAACCTGCGGTCTGCTCGGGGCAGCCATCACTTTTCATGCAATTTATAATCTTCTGATCGCCTATGGCGGTGCGATACAGTATATCGCATACATTCTGCCTGTGCTGATTCTGACGGCAGGGAAACTGATCACCCGCCGCCTTACCCAGAATCACAACTGAATCCTGTCTTTTGCGGAGCTGCTGTCGGCAGCTCCTGTTTTTTGAAGAACTTTTTTTGAAAAAATTGAATTTCAGGTGAGAGTTTTTTCGTTTTTTTGTACCTAATTAGATGAAGGACATATGTATTTTATGACTTTACTTTCCGAAGGGAGGTTTTCAACGATATGTATGATACAGAAAAGCGGGTCGAACTGGTGAAAAAACGGGTGCATGAAAAATATCGCCGGAAGAAGCGTCGCTGGATCTGCCGGCTGTCTGCCCTGTGCACAGCATTGTCTGCGTTCCTTGTGGGAACGGTGCACACAGCAGCCGGCCAGACGCAGATCACCGCCCGGGGAATGTACGGTTCTATCCTGCTGCATGAAGACGCCGGCGGTTATGTGCTGGTTGGGGTAATTTCTTTCTCCACAGCAGTCATGATCACTGTGCTGTGTATCAGACTCCGGGAAAGAGAACACCGCGGACAAGGCACGGGAAAAGGAAACGCATCACAACAATGGGAGGAAAAAAATTCATGAAAAAGCAAAAAATTCTGTTCTATGCGGCGCTGCTTTGCAGTTCCATGGTATTTTCTCTGGTCTCCACGCCGGTATCGGCAGCAGAAACCGGACAGCTGACGAATCCCCCGACATCCACAGAGGGTCCGGGTTCCCCGGAAAGCGCATCGGGAAATGAAGCTGCAGCGATTCTGAACGGACTGTCCGTGTCTGCGTTGACCGCAAACCGTGTGGCAGAGGTGACGACAGCGGAGCATCTGACTGACATGCTGGCAGACAGCAGTGTTGTCAAAATCACACTGGCAGAAAATATTTATATCGGCAGCACCCTGACGGTCAACCGCGCTGTGACGCTGGATTTGAACGGTAATGTACTGAAAATGAACGGCAGCGGCAGCGTAATCAAGGTGGAATCAGGCGGCAATCTGACAATTCAGGACAGCAACACATCCACACCACACAAATTTACCCCGGGCGGTGACGGCTTATGGGGGCTGGACGAAACCGGCGGCTCGGAAATTGTCTACGGCGGCATTATCACCGGTGGTAATACCCCGAATGGCGGCGGCGTGTATGTGGCCACCGGCTGCCAGCTGACCATGACCGGTGGAAATATCGTCGGCTGTCTGGCAACCTACGAGGGTGGTGGCGTATACATTGACGGACTGCGTGGCTCAAGTGATCAAACTGTCTTTACAATGACTGGCGGCAGCATCACAGGATGTCAGGCAAACGGCACAGACGGTGGCGGTGGTGTGAATGTTACAAAAGGTACATTCACCATGAAGGGCGGCAGCATCATTGCATGTACCGTCATCGAGCCCGTCTACAATACCACCGTTTGCGGCGGTGGTGTACATATCCGGAACGGAGGCAGCTTCACCATGTCCTCCGGTACGATCAGGGACTGCAGGTGCATCGGCAATGGCGGCGGCGTGTATGTTGGAACCGGTCAATTTACCATGGAAGGCGGAAACATCACAGGATGTCAGGCGCTCAGTGGTAGCTTTGGCCGGGGCGGCGGCGTTTATAATTTGGGTACGTTCACGATGATCGGCGGCATCATTGAAGACGACTGCACAGCAAGCGGCAGCGGCGGCGGCGTGTACAACGCAAAAGTCCTGTTCGCCAACGGCGGCGAAATTGCCGGCAATGTAATGAACGGTGATAGGTATCCCTCCGGCACGATCACAGGCAGCGGCGGCACCAGGTTTTCCGGCAAAGTAATCAACAACAAAAATGAAGACGGTAATAAAAGCATCATCGAATGCGGTACATTCACTGGAGAGGTAAGCAATGAAGGTGAAATTTTAGGCGGTGATTTCAGTCAGGCCAATCTGAGCGGTACGCTCGTGATCACCTTTGACCCGGACAATGGAGATCAGAGCAGTACCAAGGAAGTGCATTTAGGCAGTGACGGAGCGGCACTCACCCCGCCGGATCCCACTCCCACCAAAGAGGGCTATACACTTGACGGATGGTATTGGTATTACAATAACAACGGTGCGGAAACAAAATGGAACTTTGACACGGATAAAGCCAGATACACCATGACCCTCAAGGCAAAATGGACAAAGAACACGACTCCCATCATTCCCGGCAACGGCACCAACAATATCGTAGAGCAGTATAAGACTGACGACAGCAACTCCGGAGAACAGACCGACCGTGAAGTTCCCTCTTCTGTCGTGAAAAACACCACCTCTTATTTGACCTATACCGTACAGGCGGGTGACACTCTCTGGGCAATCGCCAGAAAATACAACTGCTCCATAACCGGGATCGTGGCAGCCAACAGTGACCGGATCAAGAACCCGAACCGGATTCACGCCGGCTGGCAGCTTAAGATTCCCCAAAGCGGAGCGCCTATCACAGGCGGCACTCCCGATGCTGTTCTGCCTGAGAATAAGAAAAGTGGGATATACATCGTCAGACAGGGCGACACCCTCTGGAAAATCGCCAGAAAGTACGGTTGCTCCGTGGCCGAGATCATTTCCCTGAACCGGGAACTGATCCGCAACCCTGCTCTGATTTATTCAGGCTGGGAACTGAAAATACCACAGGATTGATTTAAGAAACGGAGGAAAAAATAAGTGAGAAAACAAAGAAAACGTCTCTATGCGGCGCTGCTTTGCAGTTCCATGGTACTTTCTCTGGTCTCCACGCCGGTATCGGCAGCAGAAACCGGGCAGCTGACGAATCCCCCGACATCCACAGAGGGTCCAGGTTCCCCGGAAAGCGCATCGGGAAATGAAGCTGCAGCGGTTCTGAACGGACTGTCTGTGCTGGCCGCAAACGGTGAGGCAGAGGTGACGACAGCATCGGAATTGACTGGGGCACTGGCAGATAGCAGTATTTCCAGAATCACACTAACGGGGGATATCGATATCGGCTCTACACTGACGGTCAACCGTACTGTGACACTGGATTTGAACGGTTGTGTACTGAAGATGACCGGCAGCGACAGCGTAATCAAGGTGGCGGCGGACGGCGATCTGACGATTCAGGACAGGAACACAACCACACAACACAAATTTAACCCGCACTGTAAATATCTGACCTGGTACATTGACATGTGGGAACTGGACAACGGTGGCTCGGAAATTGTCTCCGGTGGAGTTATTACAGGCGGTGGCGGTGATCAAAGTGACGGCGGCGGTGTGCTTGTTGCCGGCGGTACACTGGTCATGGCCGGTGGCAACATCGTCGGATGTTCGGCAACGAGTCGAGGCGGCGGTGTATACCTTGGCAAAGACTCTGACACCGGAAAGAACGGCACATTCATCATGACGAGCGGAAGCATTATCGGCTGTGCTGCTCAGCTAGGCGGCGGCGTGTATGTCGCCACAGGGTGCACATTCGCCATGGCTACCAGCTCTAATATCCACAACTGCATTGCAAATAACGATGGTGGCGGTGTAATAAACCACGGCACCTTTAGAATGTACGGTGGAACAATCAGTGCATGCACGACAGTAGCATTTGGGGGCGGCGGTGTTTGCAACAAGGGAACCTTTATTATGTCAGACGGTATGATTAAAGGCTGCACCAGCCCCGACGGTCAGTATGCTTCAGGTGGCGGAGTGCGGAACAGTAATCAGTTCACCATGACAGGGGGGCACGATCGGTGATCCTGATAATCCGAATGATGCAAGCTCTGTATACAATACTTCCAGTCAGGAGACTACTCTTACTATAAGCAACAATGCAAAAATCAACACAGATGTAACAAACGTTGGCATCCTGAATGCTGACGGCGGCGAAATAGCCGGCACAATGACGAACGATACCAACGAGTACGGCAGCGGCACGATCACCGGCAGTGCAGGTGCCGCCGGCAGCACTGAGTTCCATGGCAAAGTGACCAACACCGGCACCATCCGGAAGGGCACATTCAAGAAAGAGGTCATAAATGAGAGCAGTGGTACCATTAACGGCGGCACATTCACCGGCACGATCACGAACAATGATGGTACGGTTTTAGACGGTGATTTCAGCGGTGCCACCACCCTGAACGGTATGCTCGTGATCACTTTTGACCCGGACAATGGAGACCAGAGCATCACCCAGAAAGTGAATTGGAGTAAGGACGGAGCGACACTCACCGCACCGGATCCTGTTCCCACCAAAGAGGGGCATAGTATTGAAGGCTGGTATTATGATAACAACGGTACAGAAACAAAATGGAACTTTGACACGAATACAGTCAAATGCACTATGACCCTCAAGGCAAAATGGGAACTCTCCACCTATTCCGTAACGCTACAGACGGACGGCGGTACGATTGCCAGTGGAAAAGAAGTAACCGGCTACACTTACGGCACCGGGGCAGTTCTTCCTGCCGCCGATGATATTACCCGCGAGGGATACCGCTTTGACGGCTGGTACGCGGACAGCAGTTTTTCCAGCTCTCCCATTACAGAGATCTCTGCTACCGAAACGGGAAATAAAACATTCTATGCAAAATGGACGAAGAACACGACTCCCATCATTCCCGGCAACAACACCAGCAATATCGTAGAGCAGTATAAGACTGACGACAGCAGCTCCGGAGAACAGACCGACCGTGAAGTTCCCTCTCCTGTCGTGAAAAACACCACCTCTTATTTGACCTATACCGTACAGGCGGGTGACACTCTCTGGGCAATCGCCAGAAAATACAACTGCTCCATAACCGGGATCGTGGCAGCCAACAGTGACCGGATCAAGAACCCGAACCGGATTCACGCCGGCTGGCAGCTTAAGATTCCCCAAAGCGGAGCGCCTATCACAGGCGGCACTCCCGATGCTGTTCTGCCTGAGAATAAGAAAAGTGGGATATACATCGTCAGACAGGGCGACACCCTCTGGAAAATCGCCAGAAAGTACGGCTGCTCCGTGGCCGAGATCATCTCCCTGAACCGGGAACTGATCCGCAACCCTGCTCTGATTTATTCCGGCTGGGAACTGAAAGTACCACAGAATTAGCCTCCCTTGAAAGAATCTACCGTGCCAGTCATACTTCATAATGTCGGATCAGATAATTTATCTAAGGGAAAAAGGCAAAAAAAGACGGCCAGAGGCCGATGATCTGAGTTCCTTGAATTCTTTAGATTTCTCAAATCCGCGCAATCGGCGGACACATTTCGATTGCGCGGAAATCTGAGCTATGAAATTCCATAAATACTTTGTTTCACCTGTGTGCCCCGGTCAGGTGATGTTTCCAAAACAGACATACAAAGATTACAGCTCCTCGATCACTTTCATAAGCTCATCTACATCAATGCCATGTACCATAGCTGCCTCTTCCAGGGTCTCTCCCTGTGAAGCAGGGCATCCCAGGCAATGCATTCCTGCATCGAGGAGTACGGGAGCTACTTCAGGATTGGCACGTAAGATCTCACCAATGGTCATGTCTTTTGTTACTCCGGTCATATCGGTCTCCTTTCTGCCGTATAAGGCTTTTTTAGTATAATACTTTCCCCAAAAGATTACAAGAATATTCTTGTGCATCAGCATTTGTTCCTCCCCCGGGATCAGCTATGCCTCACACCGCATTCATAAAAGCATTTGCTTCGCGAATGGCGCCGCTTCGCGGCTCATTTTTTATTTCATCGCAGTGCGCTTTGTCCATGAAAAAGAGATTTTCGTGCTTTGTGTGCAAGCACCCACACACGGCAATCTTTTTTTCATGTCAGAGCTGATGTACAAAAGCGCGTACATTACCTAAAACTGTTGACACTTACCCTTGTCAGGTAGTACACTTTTATCGTAAAGAAACAGCTTGGGATGCCAGCGCAACTGGTACTCTCAGTTGATAATATTAATTGTTTTTACTAGAAGGAGGTAAATTTTCATGGCAGAAGCATGGAGAGGCTTTAAAAGAGATGGCCACTGGGATGTAGACGTCAATGTACGTAACTTCATCCAGACCAACTACACTCCGTATGATGGAGATGAGAGTTTCCTGGAGGGACCTACCGAAGCAACTGATAAGCTTTGGGGCAGACTTCAGGAGTTACAGAAGGAAGAGCGTGAGCATAACGGCGTTCTGGAATGCGAAACAGAGATCGTATCCAGTCTGACCGCTTATGGCCCTGGCTATATTGATGAATCTATGAAGGATCTGGAGCAGATCGTTGGTCTGCAGACAGACAAGCCTTTAAAGAGAGCATTCATGCCTTATGGTGGTATTAAGATGGCTCAGCAGGCTGCAAGCACCTATGGCTACGAAGTAAATGAAAAGTATGACAAGATCTTCAATGAGTATCACAAGACTCACAACCAGGCAGTATTTGATGCTTATACCGATGAGATGAAGGTTGCTCGTCATACCCATATCGTTACCGGTCTTCCCGATACCTATGGTCGTGGACGTATCGTAGGCGACTACAGAAGAGTTGCTCTGTACGGTATTGATTTCCTGATCGAGGAGAAGAAGAAGGATAAGAAGAACTGCGGTACCGGCGTTATGACCGAGGATATCATTCGTCTGAGAGAAGAGATCGCTGATCAGATCAAGGCTCTGCAGGGAATGAAGGAAATGGCTAAGATCTACGGTTACGATATTTCCGGCCCCGCTACCAACGCTAAGGAAGCTATCCAGTGGTTATACTTCGGTTACCTGGCAGCTATCAAGACCCAGAACGGTGCAGCTATGTCCGTTGGACGTATCTCTACTTTCCTGGACATCTATATTGAGAGAGACTTAAAGGAAGGCACCCTGACCGAGAAAGAAGCTCAGGAGCTGATCGACCATATGACCATGAAGTTCCGTATGGTTAAGTTCGCTCGTATTCCTTCTTACAACCAGCTGTTCTCCGGTGACCCCGTATGGGCTACTCTGGAAGTTGGTGGTATCGGCATGGACGGCCGTCATATGGTTACCAAGAACGACTATCGTTTCCTGCATACTCTGGAGAACATGGGACCCAGCCCCGAGCCGAACCTGACTGTTCTGTACTCCAGCGCTCTGCCTGATAACTTTAAGAAGTACGCAGCTAAGATTTCTGTGAATACTTCTTCCATCCAGTACGAGAACGATGACGTTATGAAGCCTATCTGGGGTGATGACTACAGCATCTGCTGCTGCGTATCCGCTACTCAGACCGGTAAGGAGATCCAGTTCTTCGGTGCTCGTGCTAACCTGGCTAAGTGCTTACTGTACGCTATCAACGGTGGTAAGGATGAGAAGCATCTGGACAAGGACGGCAAACATATGCAGTGTGGTCCCGAAATCGCTCCTATCACTTCCGAGTACCTTGATTTCGACGAAGTTATGCATAAATATGACATCATGCTTGACTGGTGTGCATCTCTGTATGTTAACATCCTGAACCTGATCCACTACATGCATGATAAGTACTACTACGAAGCAGCTGAGATGGCTCTGATCGATACCGATGTAAGAAGAACCTTCGCAACCGGTATTGCAGGTCTGTCCCATGTAGCTGACTCCCTGTCCGCTATCAAGTATGCTAAGGTTAAGGTTATCCGTGATGACCAGGGTTGTGCTGTAGACTTCAAGATCGAAGGCGACTTCCCTAAGTACGGTAACGATGATCCCAGAGCTGATGAATTCGCTGTATGGCTGCTGAAGACCTTCATGGAGAAGATCAAGAAGAACCACACCTACAGAAATTCTGAGCCTACCACTTCCGTACTGACCATTACCTCTAACGTTGTATATGGTAAGGCTACCGGTGCTCTGCCCGATGGTAGAGCAGCTTACACACCGTTCGCTCCTGGTGCATCACCTTCCTACGGTGCTGAGAAGAGTGGTCTGCTGGCTTCTCTGAACTCTGTAGCTAAGCTGCCTTATGAGTATGCTCTGGATGGTATCTCCAATACCCAGACCATGGCTCCTTCCGCTCTTGGTCACAACCTTGACGAGCAGAAAGAAACTCTGGTACGTGTAATGGATGGTTACTTCGATCGTGGTGCTCATCACCTCAACGTTAACGTATTCGGTACCGAGAAGCTGTTAGATGCACAGGCTCATCCTGAGAAGCCTGAGTACGCTAACTTCACCATCCGTGTATCCGGTTATGCTGTTAAGTTCATCAGCCTGACCAAGGAGCAGCAGGATGATGTTATCGCAAGAACCTGCCATAAGAGTCTGTAATTCTTACAGGTTTTGAGATAATTGATGTATATGGGGCCGGGCAGTAATGTCCGGTCCCTTTTTGGATATACTATTCGTAACACTCACCCCTCAGCTGCCTGCATGGCAGAGAATGGAGATTATTACAATGATCAAAGGCAGAATTCACTCATTAGAATCCTTCGGCGCAGTAGACGGACCCGGAATCCGCTATCTTATCTTCCTCAAGGGCTGCAATATGCGTTGTCAATATTGCCACAATGTAGATACCTGGAATCCCGACACTGACAATCTGATGACAGCAGACGAGCTTCTGGATAAGGCAGAGCGTTTCCGCAGCTACTGGGGCAAAGAAGGCGGCATCACCGTCAGCGGCGGCGAAGCTTTATTACAGATTGATTTTCTCATCGATCTCTTCCGTAAGGCTCACGAGAGAGGCATCAACACCGACCTTGATACTTCCGGACAGCCTTTTACCAGAGAAGAGCCCTTCTTCTCCAAATTCAACGAATTACTGAAATATACCGATCTTGTCATGTTGGACATCAAGCATATTGATGATGAGGAGCACAAAAAACTCACCGGCCATACCAACAAAAACATTCTGGACTGCGCAAGATACCTCTCCGAACAGGGTATCCCCATGTGGATCCGTCATGTGCTGGTACCCGGAATCACTGACAATGACGAATATCTGAAGAAAACAAGAGAATTCATTGACACTCTGGATACCGTTATGAAGGTAGAAGTTCTTCCCTATCACACATTAGGGGCATACAAATGGAAAGAGCTGGGAATCCCCTATAAGCTGGAAGGTGTGGAGCCCCCCACCGAGGAGAGAATTCAGAATGCGAAGAAGATCCTGGAGTTCAATAAATATAAATAAACAACTGTAACTAATGATAAAAAATACTAAATAAGACTTGTATTCAAGCCATATTTATATTACAATACTAATAGTTATATTGATAAATTTGTATCAAACAATATGATTTGATACACGCAAAATAGGAGGAAAAGATTATGGCATTTGTTATTGGTGATGCTTGTGTAGCATGTGGAGCTTGTGAAGCACAGTGCCCCGTTGGCGCTATCAGCATGGGCGACGGAAAGTTCGAAATTGATGCAGATAAGTGCATCAGCTGCGGTTCCTGCGCAGGTCAGTGCCCCGTTGGTGCTATCGCAGAGGATTAATTTCCGACTTAAAATGCAACCTTGGGAAGGCATTTCAGAAAATGAAATGCCTTTTCTTTTTTTCTGCTTTATGTTTTTCATTCTCTTTTGGATTCACTGGTGTATCTTTTGGCTGTTTTTGCAACCGTCCTTTGGTCTTTTTCCGTAACAGCTCGTCCATCTTCTGATAATATTCTTCGCTGCGCTGTTCCAGCCTGCGATCCCGCTCTTCCTCACGCTCCTCTCTGCTGCGGAACTGATAATCCAGTTCTTTCACCATGCTCTCCTTTAATTCCCGACATAGCTCCTGATTATTTTCTTTTACGGCTTCACGGATCATCTGCTGCAGAATCCACTGTAGTCTTTTAACCTTCTCCTCCCGGTTTTCGCCTGTCAGCGAGGTCTCCTGCACCGGTGATGGTACTGTTTTCTTCACTGTCTCATCTACAATTTCAATTGCCATACGCGGTGCGGCAGCTGCTTCTTTTTCTGTCGTTTCCTCCGGCAGCACATCCAGTTTCCCGTCCTTTAATATCATTTTAATTGCTTTCAACTGTAATCCCCTTTCTTTCATGCTCTTGATCTCTTTGAAACGTTCTACATCTTCTTTCGTATAATAGCGATGCCCCAATTCGTTACGTTTGATGGGCAGGTGTAGTTCTTCCTCCCAATAGCGAAGCACGTGGCTCTCCACCTTTACCTGTTTTGCTGCATCCGAAATCAATAAATACTCTCCCATAATCTCTCCTTTTCTAAATTGTCATATTATGAAAATGTGAAATAAAAAAGAGAACAGGTACAGGGGAATTTCCCTTACTTGTTCTCTTTCGTGTTTTATATTCTGTATTCGCAGGATACTTAAAAATCTTTTTTTCTGTCGTTTTCCAGGTTAGCGAACTTGGTGTACTCCGGCAGCCATGCCAGCTGTACGGTTCCGATCGGACCGTTTCTCTGCTTGGCGATGATGATCTCGGAAATACCCTTGTCCGGTGAATCATGGTTGTAATAATCATCACGGTAAATAAACATTACCACGTCGGCATCCTGCTCGATAGCTCCGGATTCACGCAGGTCAGACAACATCGGCCGATGATCCGGTCTCTGTTCTACCGCTCGGCTCAGCTGGGACAGAGCCAGCACCGGTACGGATAACTCTCTGGCTACCGCCTTTAAGGAACGGGAAATATCGGAAATCTCCTGCTGTCTGGAGTCGCTGCTTCTGCCGCCGCTGCCTGACATCAACTGCAAATAGTCAATGATGATCATGGACAGACCGTTTTCCTGCTTCATTCTCCTGCATTTGGAGCGGAGCTCTGCAATGCTGATGCCCGGCGTGTCATCAATCATCAGTTTGGATTTACCGATGACACCGGCACTCTCGATCAGCCGCTCCCACTCCTGGTCATTCAGCTGGCCGGTACGAAGCTTCTGTGCATCCACGCTGGATTCCAGGGAAAACATACGGTTGATCAACTGCTCCTTACTCATTTCCAGACTGAATATGGCTACCGGCAGATTCTGCTTAAAAGCCACATGCTGCGCAATATTCAGCACAAACGCTGTCTTACCCATGGAAGGACGGGCGGCGATAAGCACCAGGTCAGAGGGCTGCATACCGGCAGTACGATAATCCAGATCAATGAATCCGGTGGCAATACCTGTAACAGTTCCGTGAAGCTTGGATGCCTTCTCGATCTTGTCCATAGCATTCATAACCACCGTACGGATCGGGACAAACTCTTTTACATTCTTTTTCTGTACCACTTCATTGATCTTGCTCTCGGTACTCTCCAGGATTGTATCCAGACTTTCTTTCCCGCTGTAGCAGGTATTGGCAATCTCTTCGTTGGTACGAATCAGTCGTCTGAGGGTTGCTTTCTCCGCAACAATACCGGCATAGTACTTAATGTTAGCGGAGGTGGGCACCGATGCGATCAGGTTCGTCAGGAAATCCAGTCCGCTGACCTCCGGCGGCACATCTTCCCTGGATCTCAGTCGATCCTGCAGGGTAACAAAATCCACCGGTTTTCCCTCGTTGTTCAATTCCACGATCGTGTCAAATACAATACCGTACTGACGATTGTAGAAATCCTCTCCCGAGATCTGTTCCGTCGCGGCAGCGATTGCCTCCGTATCGATGAACATAGATCCGATCACCGACTGTTCTGCCTCCAGGCTGTGGGGCATTATTCTTTTGATTACATTTTCATCTATAGCCGGCATGGGCCTGTCTATGCCTCCGTAACTTTCACCGTCAGTTTTGCTGCCACCTGAGGATGAAGCTTTACTGTCACCTCATAGGAACCAAAATTCTTCAGGCTCTCGGGAAGTACAATTTTCTTCTTATCGATTTCAATGCCATGCTGTTCCTTGCAGGCAGTTGCGATCTCCTTGGAAGATACGGAGCCAAAGGTCTTGCCGCCTTCTCCTGCTTTGATCTTAACCATGACCTGCTTAGTCTCCAGCTCCGCTGCCAGAGCTTTTGCCGCATCCAGGTTCTCCTGTGCTACCTTTTCTTCATTCGCTTTTTGAAGCTTCAGGTCATTCATATTTTTGGAAGTTGCTTCCACACCGATCTTTTTCGGTAAAATATAGTTTCTTGCATATCCTTCGCTGGCTTCAATGATATCTCCTTTTTTGCCCAGCTTTTTTTCATCCTGAAGTAAAATAATTTTCATGTTATATACCTGCCTTTCCTATCTCTAAATCTCTCCGGATTCCAACATATCGTCAATGGTATGCTTCAGCACGCCGATGGCTTCTACCAATCCTACACCCTCCATCTGACAGGCTGCAGTGTTCATGTGACCGCCGCCACCCATACGTTCCATAATGATCTGTACATTAACCTCATCAATGGATCTGGCACTGACATAGATCTTACCCTGATAATCCGTGAGTACGAAACTTGCCTTGATTCCTTTGATATTCAGCAGTTCGTTGGCTGCCTGTGCCCCAATGATCGTAGGACTGGGCAGATCCTCCGCGGTACACAGAGAGATGGCAAAAAACTGCTTGTAAATCTCTGCCTGGCTGACTGCGTCTGCCTTTGCCTTATATTCTGCAGCATCCTCACGGAACAGTTTTCTGACTCTGGTGACATCTGCGCCATTTCTACGCAGAAATGCGGCAGCTTCAAAGGTGCGGACACCGGTCTTGGTCATAAAGTTGTTGGTATCGATCATGATACCGGAGTACATACAATCCGCCTCTTCCGTACGGATCTTGATATTGTCATAAGTGTACTGCAGGATCTCAGATACCATCTCACAGGCCGAGGATGCATAAGGCTCCACATAGGATAATGTGGCATTTTCTATAGTCTCTGTGCCCTGTCTGTGATGGTCCAGAACCACTACAGATTTACAGAAGCGCAACAGATCCGGGCATTCTGTAATGGACGGCTTATTGACATCCACGACTACCAGTACGGTGTTGCTGCCTGCCATATCAATTGCCTGCTGGCTGGTGATGATCATATCTTCATCATACTCCGGATTATTCTTAAACAGCTCTACCAGAGGCTGAACAGAAGTCGTCGCCTCGTTCAGTACAATATGGGCTTTTCTGCCCAAAGTCTGGGCAATCCGGTAGATACCCACTGCAGACCCGAAGCTGTCCACATCCGGCATCCGGTGACCCATAACAATGACGCGATCCTTGCCGGTAATGATCTCCCGCAGGGCGTGGGCTTTTACTCTCGCCTTGACACGGGTATTTTTCTCTACCTGCTGACTCTTGCCACCGTAGTAGGTAATGCTCTCCGGAGTCTTGATGACCGCCTGGTCACCACCACGTCCCAATGCCAGATCAATGGCAGTACGGGCGAACTCATAATTTTGTGCATAGGTCAGACCATCCAGTCCGATACCGATACTGATAGTCACAGCCATTTCGTTACCGATGTTAACGGTCTTCACTTCTTCCAACAGATCAAAACGACTCTCCTGCAGCTGTGCCACCGCTTTTTTCCGCATGATCACGAGGTATTTGTCCTTCTCCAGCTTTTTACTGATACCATCCAGGGAAGCAATGTATTTGTTCACCTTACGGTCGATCAATGCGATCAGCAGGGACCTGCGGACTTCCTCTAAGCTCTCCAGCGCTTCCTCATAGTTATCCAGGTAGATCATCCCCACCGTGAGGCTCTGATCATCCACTTCCTGCAATGCAATGTGCAGCGCGGTCTCATCAAACAGATAGACTGCGATCAAATAGCCGTTGTACCCTTCCGCATCGATCATATCGCTGTGTTCTGCCATTTCCTTCAGGGAAATCTTACGGAACTTTGCTACGTATTCACAGCCTTCATACTCCAGTTCGTACTGTGCCTCATCCACACCGGAATCATCCGGAAGCCTGTCCCTGGTAATGGTAGGGAACAGGGAAGTAATGGATTTGTTATATCCCTTTGGCTGGTGCACCACATTTTCAAAGGCAATATTCGTCCAAATCACCTTGCCGGAATCATCCAAAAGGGCATAAGGCAGTTCCAGATCCCGCAACAGTTTCCGCTGGATCTGTCCATACTCCGTGGCAAAACTGATCAGTTCATTCATAATGATCGGTTTATTATAGAAATACAATGTCAGTGTAATTGCAAAATAGAAGATTGTAAATCCGAAAGTAAGCAGCCCGGCACGAAAATCCAGCATAAATACCGCGGCATCAATTGCCAGCAGCAAAAGTCCCAGATACAGGGTGAACTGAATATATGTACGGATTCTTCCCTTCAGTCTGATTCGTTTTTTCATCAAAGAACACCTCTCAATGTTTGCGTTCGACAACTTCTATTATAACAAATAATATACCACTATGCCACCATATTATTTTGACGAATAGACAATATTCCTCTGTCAAATTTGTGCTTTTTGTCAGCATTTCAGGTTAAAATCGCTCTTATCTGCATAATTCCCAGAATGCCACTGCACTGGCTGCCGCTACATTCAGGGAATCCACACCTCTTGCCATAGGGATGCAGACCGTGTAATCACAGTCTGCGATGGTGTCCGCTGCCAGGCCTTCCCCTTCCGTCCCCAGAATAATTGCAAGCTTTTCCGCTTCATGTAATACCCGGGCATCCGGTGACAGGCTGTCTTCCTTTAACGCCATGGCTGCGGTACGGTATCCCATGCCACGCAGCTGTGCCATCGTGCGATCCGCCCAATCTTCCGTCCCCAAAAATGTCCAGGGCACCTGGAATACCGTCCCCATGCTGACTCTCGCCGCACGACGGTACAACGGGTCGCTGCAGCCTGCAGTCAAGAGCACCGCATCAATCCCCAGCGCTGCTGCGGAGCGGAAGATTGCTCCTACATTCGTGGGATTCACGACGTTTTCCAGGATAGCGATGCGTCTGGCATCCCGACACAGCTCCTCCATCTTCGGCAAAGCTCTCCGCCGCATGGCACAGAGCATGCCACGCGCCAGCTTGAAGCCTGAGATCTGGGATAATACCTCGTTAGATGACACATAGATAGGAATTTCCTCCGATCTCTCCATGATCCGCCCCAGGACTTCTCTTCCCTTCTCGGAATCCGCTTCTCTCTGTTCCATCAGAAGCGACAACGGTTCGTATCCCGCCGTCAGCGCCCGCAGGATCACGTTTGCACTCTCCGCAATGAACAACCCGGGAGCCGGTTCGTAATAGCGGAGCAGCTGTATTTCCCTGCGTTCGTTGTAAATCTCCAGTTCCGGTGTATGTAAATCTGTGATTGGTATTCTTCTCATGCCGCTTCGTCTCCTTGCATACGTCGAAAAAAGACCAGCCACTTTTGCGGCTGGTCTCTTACTACTATCTTAGTCTGAATTATTCAGCTACGTAAGGCATAAGTGCTACGTGACGTGCTCTCTTGATAGCAACGGTCAGTGCTCTCTGATGCTTTGCGCAGGTACCGGTAATACGACGAGGAAGGATCTTACCTCTCTCAGATACATACTTCTTCAGCTTAGCTGTATCCTTATAATCGATTACATTATCTTTACCACAGAATACGCAAACTTTCTTTCTTCTGCGCATACCGCCTTTTTTTCTCATCGGAGAATCGGTCTTCTCAGTCTTATTAAAAGCCATTATTATTACCTCCTATCGGAATCTGTCAGGGCAGAGGCGGGTGTCAGCTCCGCTTGTCACTGAAACTTAGTTAAAGGGTAATTCTTCATCGATGCCGTCAGGGATGTTCATAAAACCATCACCGGCTCCGGAAGGAGCGGGGGCATTATTACCACCACCAAAACCAGCGTTCTGGTATCCACCGTCATTACTGCCGGCAGATGCATTCTTGCTCTCTGCGAACTCTACGTTCTCAACCACTACATCGGTAGTGTACACACGCTGTCCATCCTTATTGGTATAACTGCCGGTCTGGATACGTCCTTCCACAACGAACTTTGTTCCCTTGTGGCCATATCTCTCGATAAACTCACCAGTCTTACCAAACGCTACACAGTTAATAAAATCAGCATCCGGCTCGCCATCACGCTTAAATCTTCTATCTACTGCAATGGAAAAACGAGCGATCGCTGTTGCGGTAGCTCCCTGAGAATATCTCACCTCAGGATCCCTTGTTAAACGTCCCATAAGAATTACTTTATTCATATTTCGCTTCTCGCTTTCTGTTTATGCCTCGTCCTGTCTAACGCATAAGTATCTGATCACGTTGTCCATGATACGAACACGGCTCTCGATCTCTGCAGGAACAGTGCTCTCAGCTTCGAATCTGATGAAGTAGTAGAAAGCTTCTTTCATCTTCTGAACTTCGTAAGCAAGCTTCTTCTTGCCCCACTCGTCCACTTCTGTGATGTTGCCGCCGAATCTCTCAACCAGTGCCTTGCACTTGTCAACAACGGCTGCTCTCTCATCATCCTCGATCTTAGCGCTAACAACAACGGCTAATTCGTACTTGTTCATGTTAGTTACCTCCTTTTGGTCTCTGGCCCATATTTCACATATGAGCAAGGAATAAAGTGTCTCACGAAAAAACATGTTACCATATCCCCGTGCACTTTTCAAGCTTTTTCAACGATTTCTTTCACATTTTTTTCTAGTAATTTCCGTGCGATCATAATCTGGTGACCGCAGCCCAGACATTTCAGTCGAAAGTCCGCTCCCACGCGGAGTACTTCCCATTCTCTGCTTCCGCAGGGATGTTGTTTTTTCAGTTTCAATACATCTCCCACATTAATATCCATAACGCTCTTCCTCGTCTCTCTTGTCTGTATGTCCACTCCTGTGCCGGCCTTCGCAGCCGGTACCTGTAACCTTATTATAAGGATGTCGGAGTCAAAGGCCCCCGACTTTGATACCTACGGATTGCTTCGTGCTACGCACTCCTTCAATCCTACCCAATATTCGCATATCGTGGGATTATCATCCCACTTTTATGCTCATATCGGGGCGGGTCCTAAGGTCTTTCACCCACTTATGAGCAAGCTCATGTGGGCTTAGACCTTTTGACCCTGGTATCCTATAAGTTGTTCGCCATAAAATCCTTCACGATTCCAAAAGCTTCTCTCAGCAGATTATTCGGTACTGTAAGAGGAAAAGTTCCGGCTGACAGTCCCTCCACATGCAGATATCCCTGCTTCTTCGCAATGGCAAGAGCTCGGAACATATGAAAATTATTGGTGACAACGACCACACTGTCCTCCGATTTATTCAACAGTTCTCCGCTGTAGATCAGATTCTGTGTCGTATTCGTGGAAGCATCCTCCGCAAGTATCCTCTCCGGATCGATTCCTGCATCCGCAAGATATCCTTTCATACCCTCCGCTTCGCTGACAGGCTCGTTATAACCCTGTCCACCGGACACGATGACTTTCGTCTCCGGATTGGCATTCAGGTATTCTATGGCTTTATCCAGACGTTTCTGCAGTACATAGCTGGGGCCGGTAGTCTTCCACTGAGCTCCCAGTATGATGACGTAGTCCGCTCCCGCCTCTGCTTTCGCGCCGAACTGCCCGAAGATCATTCCTTCTAATATAAGGAGCAGCAGTATTCCCGCTGCCACCAGCCCGCAGAACGTCATCCGGATCCAGCGCGGGATTCTCTCCTGCACGGATTTATGAGTCAGTATCCAGCCCCACGCAGCACAAAACGCGGCGATCACACCCCAGATCAGGAAAAAATAACTGCCAAAGCCGACAAACAGCCCGATTCCCACACAATACAGTGCACACAGCACCGCCAGAACATACAGTGCCATTGCTCCGTAGTGCTTCTGATCCACGCCTCTGCCTCTGGGATCCAGATAGATCACTTTTTTACTTTTTTCCACCGGAATCAAGCGGTCCCTCTTCATACATCCTCCAATCTTTCCCTATGGCTTATTGTAGCATATCTGCAGCACCTGGCTCAATACCACATAGTTTAGGGTTTTCTTAATTTTTTAAAAATTTTTCTTTTACCGGCATCGGCTGACTTGTACCTTGCGGAAAAATGTGATGTAATTGATTAGTATAATACTTTAGAGAAGAAGGATTCTTATGTGCAGACCGACACCAAAAACAAATTTTACAAAATGTCTTCCTATCATAATTTTGTTTTTTACTGCCCTCCGGATACTTGCCGGATTGCGGATCCCTTATATGATCCTCGCCGACCAGCGCTATGACGACCGGATGCTGTTCGAGAATGCCTACGATCTGTTAAGTGGCGTATGGCTGGGCAGCTACGACGCCTATGCTCTCGCCAAAGGGATCGGATATCCGATGTTTCTGGTTCTTGCGAAAAAATTATGTCTGCCATATTCCGTGCTGCTGGCTCTACTGCAGGCTGTGGGTGCCTGGCTGTTCGTCCGCGCATTATCCGTCAGATGGAAGAATCCCTATGGACAGACGCTCCTGTATCTGCTTCTGTTATTTTCTCCCATCAGTCTGACGCAGCTGGTGACACAGCGCCTGTACCGTATGGCTATTGTTCCCGGAATGGTGCTGGTTGTATTTTCCGGCATGATCGGTCTTACCCTGCGCAAGGAGCTTCCCTTGAAAAAGCAGCTTCCCTGGGCAGTTCTGACCGGCATGGCTCTTGCCTTTTTCTGGCAGATCCGAGAGGATTCCGTCTGGATCCTGCCGTTTATCGCTGTCATGACAGTATGGAATGTAGGCTATGTGATACTGGCACTGCATAAAAAGCGGACAGGACGGCAGCTTTTGCTCCAATGCTTCATACTTCTGCTGCCGATATTGCTTCTGTTTGGCGGCAATATGACGATTTCCGCCATCAATCAGGTCCACTACGGTGTATTCCTGACCAACGACCGCACGGAGGGAAATTTTGCCGAACTGATGTCCCTGTTCTATCATCTGCAGGGCAATACGGAAGCCGGCTCCGACATCTGGATCTCCAGGGAGACGATTGCCAGAGCGGAGGCCGTCAGTCCGACCCTGCAACAGCTCCAGCCGCTATTAGATTCCTATGCGGAAGACTGGTCTACGAGTAACGGAGAGATCCCCGGTGACCACTTCAGCTGGGTGTTACGGGACGCGGTACAGGACTCCGGCTATTCCCCGGATGCCGTCAGTGCGCAGACCTTTTACGGCAGCGTTCTCTCTGAGCTCCATGCGGCAGTAGAGCGGGGTGATTTAACAAAAAGGCAGGACGGTGCGCTCTATTTTTCCTCCCAATCCAGAGGAATATTACCTTCGGAAATTCCGCGTATCCTGTCTGATACTCTGCAAAATATATGGAAGATCGCCGGTTATACGGACTGTGCTCTAAGCAGCTCTGCCAAAAGCACCGGGCGTCTGTCGGATATCCGCCGGATGGAGGCATTTACCTCCTGCCTGGCAGTGTATCCTACACTGTCACAGTTCCAGGCGGCAGATTATGATTCCATTGCCGACGAGACCTTATATGATTTCAATGAAGTCTATAGTTCCGGTATGGTGTCTCTTCTGAACAAAATGAATGCCATCTATCAGCTGTTTGGAAAGCCCGTATTTTTGCTGGCTCTTCTTGCTCTCCTTGTGCTGACTGTCCGCGTGATCCACGGACTCTTCCATGGAGACCGAACCGATCTGGAACTGTGGATCCTAAGCTGCGGGATCTTGCTTAGTGCTGTTTTACTGCGTTTTGGCTGCGGTCTGTTTACCGGATGGTTTACCGACGATATGCAGAAATTCATCAACAGCTTTTATTCCTGCGGTGTCTATATTCTGCTGCAGCTGTTTAAATATCTGGCGATCGGTACAATTTACGAAGGAGGAATAACTTATGGAAAATTTGAAGGAACAGATTCAGGAATTGCAAAAGATCATTGATACCTACGATAACATCGTATTTTTCGGCGGTGCCGGTGTCTCCACCGAAAGTGGGATTCCGGACTTCCGCAGCGTGGACGGTCTGTACCATCAGCAATACGACTATCCTCCGGAGACCATATTGAGTCACAGCTTTTACCGTTCCCATCCGGAAGAATTTTTCCGTTTTTACCGGAATAAGATGCTCTTCCCAAAAGCTCAGCCGAACGCCGCCCATAAAAAGCTGGCAGAGCTGGAACGTGCCGGAAAAGTACGTGCTGTAATAACACAGAATATCGATGGACTGCATCAGGCCGCCGGAAGTAAGACTGTCCTGGAGCTTCACGGCTCGGTACTTCGCAATTACTGTGAAAAATGTCATCAGTTCTACGGTCTGAATGCTATCTTAAACAGCACCGGCATACCGCACTGTGAGAAATGCGGTGGCACCATTAAACCGGATGTGGTCCTGTACGAGGAAGGACTGGATGAAAAGACGATAAATGCCGCCGTCAGATACATCCACGAAGCAGATGTCCTGATCATCGGCGGCACTTCTCTGGCTGTCTATCCCGCAGCCGGGTTAATTGATTATTTTCAGGGTGATAAGCTGGTGGTCATCAACAAAAGTGCGACCCCCAGAGACAAAAATGCGGATCTCCTGATTCAGGGACCGATCGGGGAAGTATTTCACTCGATCCAGAATCCGTAAGAGATATCCTGCTCTCCGCTGATATGATAAATGTCTTCCACATCAGCACCCCAGCTGTTGATACCTCCCACGCCTCTCACTGCTCCCAAGATGGATACCACCGTCCTGCGGGCAGGAGGGAGTTCCTCGTGGTGCATGGCATTTTCCAGTTCCTGCGCCGTATAGGGCAGACAAGAAAATGCGAAGTCTTTTCCCTCTTCCGCAGTTATTTTCAAACGGCTGCTTCTTCCTCCACGGTCTGTATTATCCAGGGAAGTCTTCCTGACGATCTCCAACCATTTGGTCTGCATATGCATCCCACAGTCCTGAGGTACCATATAAGGTGTCACCGGCAGGCCCTGTACTTCATACACACCGGGGATCCCTCCTGCCATACGGTCCGGATAGGTCTCTCCGGACAGTCCTTCATAGATATACCCCTCCGCTGCGGTGGGCATCAGAAACCGCATTCCAAATACCGGAAGCTCCGGCAGACCCTGTTGTCCGCGATACTCTGCCTGCACATGAATTCTGCCATCCGTTTCCACCGTATAAGTCACTGTCACCTCCGTGGCCGGAACTGTCGGCGTCTCATACGTATAGATCATCTCGAATCTGTCACAGGTCTCTTTTCCGGTGTATTTATTATTCGCCGGTGCCAGCGGGATGGCAATCTCCTCTCCATCCATCCGGGCCTCTACCCGGCTGCAGCGTACAAAACGATCCGCCGCGGACCATACCGCACTGCGGAATGCGAATCCACACCCTCTGTCATTATCCGTGACCGCGCGCCAGAAAGCCGGTCGGGGAGTCCTGTACAGCCACTCTTTGCCATCCTTATATAAAGACTCCATGCCTCCGCATCCCACAGAGAAAATATAGGAAAAATCCTGTCCCTGTATACCTATAGTCACATCACCGATTACGATTCTGAGTGCCATAATAATATCTCACCTCCTGCATTGCCGGTTTTTCACTACGGTCTGCGAATAAGATTCCATTCCCTGAGAATTCATAATCACTGGGTCTGTCATCAAAATCTCCTCCGTAGCGCAGTACTCTGCGTCCCGTCACTTCGTCCTTTACCCACAGTGCCTGGTCTATATAGTCCCAGATAAATCCACCCTGGTACATCTCAAAGCGGTCCAGCAGGTCCATATAGGAATTCATTCCACCCAGGGAATTGCCCATATCATGCATATATTCGCACAACAGATACGGCTTTTTCGGGTCGTTTTCCAGATAATCTATAATCTCCTGCGGATATGCATACATCCGGCTCTCCATGTCAGAAATCACATCCTCATATGCCTTGTTATGGAAAACACCCTCATAGTGCACCAGACGCAAGTCATCTTTTTCCTTGAAAAACTGCTGCATCGCAGCGATATCATCCCCGGCATAGGATTCATTGCCCAGGGACCAGAACAGGATTGACGGATGGTTCTTATAACATTCAAAATTCGTTCTGGCACGGTCCACTACCGCTTCCTTCCACTCCGGTACAGAACCCGGTACATTCCAGGAGGGCTCTACATCACACATCTTCTGCCAGGAACCGTGGCTCTCCAGATTCGTCTCTGCCATCACATAGATTCCGGCTTCATCGCACAGTCCGTACCATTCCTTGCAATCCGGATAATGACAGGTTCTGACTGCATTGATGTTGTTGCGTTTGAAGCAGACAATATCCCATTTCATGTCATCCATTGAAATACATCTGCCGGATGCTGCATTCCACTCATGGCGGTTCACGCCACAGATCACCAGCCGCTCACCATTCAGCTTCATTACCTTATCCTGCGGATCCAGCACAAAATCACGGAAGCCTATTTTGTATGGCACCACTTCCACTACCTCACCTGCATTGTCTGTCAGCGTGATCTCCAGCTGATACAGGTAAGGGTTCTCATGGCTCCAGGGGATTACCTTCTCTGCGAGTTCTTCCTTCAGATGTAATGTCTGTTCCATCTCCTGCTTCATCCATTCCGTGCGCTCCAGAAGCTTATGACCCATGGAATCTGATAACCGGATATGTATTTTGCCCGGACGCTGTCCTTCATCCTCAGCTGATATTTTGATTGCTGCATCTAACGTGCCTTTTCCATCCTCTACGGAAAAATAAGGCTTCGCCCAGAGGTCTTCCACGTGCCACTGCGGCTTGGCATATAATTCCACACTCCGGAAGATTCCGAAAAAGCGGAAGAAATCCTGATCCTCCAAAAAAGCAGCCGTACTGCGCTTATGTACTTCCACCGCCAGTAGATTGTCCTTTTCCTTAATATATGGTGTCAGATCGAATTCGGAGGGGGTAAAGCTGTCCTCGGCATATCCCACGAAATGCCCATTCAGCCAGACATACATTGCCTGTTCCACACCTTCGAAACAGATGATTACCCTTTTTCCCCGCAGACCTTCCGCCAGGTGAAAGCGCTTGCGATAACTTCCCACGGGATTATACTCTGCCTCACTGAAAGCGCCTTCTGCCAGACCTTTCCCCAACGTATACGCCGGTCGGCGGTAGATTTTCCCCTCCCAGGGATACATGGTATTGATATAATGAATTTGGTCATAACCTGCCAACTCGATATGTCCCGGCACACGGATCGTATCGAACTGTGCACTATCGGCATTTTCCCGGTAGAAATCCACCGGCCGGCTTTTCGCATTCACCGAATAGGCGAACTCCCAGGTCCCGTCCAGAGACTGTACCAGGGAGCTTCTGCCCTCTGCCGCTTCTTCCGTATCCTGATAGATTGGATGATCACTGTGGGCTGGCAGTTGACCGACCCGGAACACCTGTGGGTCATCCAGCCAACGGATATTTGCTTCCATGTCTTTTCCTCCTAATTCCTTCTTGTTTTCTCTCTTATGTTATTCTTATGACATTCCTCTGTTATTCCTTGACAGCTCCCGCTGCAATTCCTGCCAAAATATATTTTTGGAAGAAAATATAGGTCAGTACGGTAGGAATCATAACTACGATGATACCTGCTGCCAGTGTCTGCCAGGATCCCTGCTGTGCATTTGCATAGTCCATCAGGAAAGTGGTGATGGTACGCAGTTTATTTTTGGGCATATACAGATAAGGAATATACATGTCGTTGATAATGTTGATTGCTTTTACAATACATACCGTAGCCGTAGCCGGTGCCAGCAACGGGAAAATGATCTTATAGAACAGTTGAAAATAGGAACAGCCATCTAAAAGCGCCGCCTCATCCAAAGATACCGACAGACCGGAAATAAACTGTCTGTAGATATACAACTGCATCAGGTCGGAGGCAATATAGATCACAATGGGAGCTCCCAGGGTATTGTACAGATGAAAACCATTGATGATACGGAATCTGGATATCTCTGTTACAAAAGAAGGGATCAGCATTCCCAGGAAAAACAAGCCGACTACAAACTTTTTGCCCCGGAATTCAAAACGTTCAATGATGAAAGCTGTGATAGTTCCCAACATAACATTGAATACCAAAGATACCACTAATATAATAATAGTGTTTTTAAATCCGATCAGCAAGTACTTATTTGTAAATACTTTTTTGTAATTGTCAAAGGTAAAATCACTTCCCGCAGGAGGCATCAATGGAGAAGACAGTGTCATGGCTCCCTTGGACTTCAGGGAGGCAAACAATGTCAGAAGTATCGGTGCCAGCACGATAATGACCATTCCGATACATATGATCTGTTTTAAAATTTGTTGTGTTACTCTCTTTGTCATATCCAAACGCATCCTTTCTGTTTTCTACTTGTGATCTCTCAGTACCAGGCCATGAATAATCTTGTTCTGAATCACATAGATCAATACAATCATCAGCATAATTGCCACTGCCATCGTAGCCGCCAGACCAAAGTTGGAGAAGGTAAACGCTGTCTTGATCGTGTACAGCGTGAATGTGGAGGAGGCATAACCGGGACCACCTGCTGTCATAACAAAAGGAATGTCGAACACCTGCAATGCACCGCGGATATTGTCAAACAGTACAAAATCCACCATCAGCATAATTGCAGGAACCTGTATGTATTTAAAAATCTGTCCGGTACTTGCTCCGTCAATTTTAGCGGCCTCCAGAATATCCGTAGGAATGGACTGTAAGGCTGCCATAAATAAAATTACATGATATCCGCTGAATCTCCAGACAGACACAGATGCCAATACGAAATTTACAATTTTCTCATCGGATAACCAGTTACGAATCAGACTTTCCAGATGCATTGCCGTCAGGATTCCGTTGAAGGCTCCGTTGATTGGGGAGAAGAAATAGGAAAATGCGTAGGAAATAGCAACGCCGTTAATAATATAAGGTAAAAATACCATGGTCTTGTAGAATTTTGCTGCCCGCAGTTTGCTGGTAAGCAGAACCGCAAAAGCAAGTTCTACCAGGATCATAAGCAGATGAATCACAAAATATACCGCATTGTTGCGCAAGGACAGCCACAGATCCTTATTTTGTAGCATCGAAAGATAGTTGTCAAAATTAATAAAATGATACTCTGCTGAAAAACCGTCCCAATCCGTAAAGCTCATACGGAACAGGTCAATCGCCGGGAACACCACAAATGCGATCAGTAAAGTAACCGGTACCAGCAAGGATATGAAAATAAACTGTCTGCGTTTTTTATTTAATTTATTCATGGATATCCCTCTCTTTATGATTTTCGGGAGCCGCTATGCAGCTCCCGATCTGTCTCATGTCTTATGCAAATCTGATAAATCCTGATTTTACTGGATGCCCAATTTGGTTCTCGCATCTTTCCATTTCTGGTTCAGTTCTGCCATCTTACTGTCCAGATCAAAGTTGCTGGTCAGCATTTCTGCACCAAGCTTCTTGTAATCGAAGGTAGTTTCATTCTGAATGGCTGTGAAATCGTCACCACCACCGTCATACATTACAATCTGTTTGTCAGGACAAAGGGTATCTGCTTCTGCCAGGATAGGATCCTTCTCCTTCGGGAAATTCGTCATGGAAGAAGAGGAAGAAATGTAAGCAAGATACTCGGGATACCAGTCTTCGGAGTAGAACCACTCTACGAATGCCTTGGCAGCTTCCGGATTCTTGGAATGTGTAGTCACACCCATGAAGGAATCACCTTGTACGATAACGTTATAAGGATCGGAAGTAGTATTTCTGGTAGGCAGATAGAAGGCACCCAGTTCGGAAGTATCTTCTGCCTGGTTCTGGATGTTCTGAAGTCCCCAGTCACCCAGAGCAATGATAGCTGCCTGTTTGGAAGAGAACAGAGCGGTTGCCTGATCGGAACCCATACCCAGGGGATCCTTGCCCATAACTCCGGAATTGAACAGCTCATATGCCTTACTGTAAGCCTTGTAGATATCCGTTCCCTCAGCGAAAGGTTCATCCTGTGTAGCCATGGTGTTCCAGTTCTGACCGTTGCCGGATTCCAGTGCCGGCATGAACTCCATGTAAGGGTAATCCGGCCATTCATCCTTGAAGCCACAGGCAATCGCCATGAAATTCGCATTATCTTTTCCATAATAGTCCTGTAAGGTCTTGGCAGCATCTTCGAACTCACTCCAGGTGGTAGGTACTTCTACACCGGCCTCTTTAAACATGTCTTTCCAATAATATACATATTCATATCCGCTTGTCATAGGGATGCCGAGGATCTTACCATCGATGGCATAGCCTGCTGCCAGTTCATTGTTCTTGGCTGCCTCAGTATCGGACAGATCCAACAAATACTCTTTAAATCTTGCCAGAGTAAAGGTCTTATTGAACATAACATCCGGTAACTGATTTGCAGATGCTCTCATCTTCATGGCATTCCAGTACTCGGAGTCATCCTTGATCTTCTCGATTTCAATATCGATGTCCGGATACTTCTCCTGAAACTTTCCTACCATATCATTGGATTCAATGAAATCATTCAGGTTGTTGTCCCAGATAGCAAAGGTAATGGTTCCGCTTAAATCTTCATTAGAAGCTGCTGCGCTTCCTTCTGTTTTGCTTTCTGTTGCTGCGCTATTATTGGTAGTACTGCTGTCTGCTGTGCTGCCGCATCCGGTAAGTAACCCCATGCCCATAACGCATGCAAGCACTGTTGCTATAACCCTCTTTTTCATACGTTTTCTTCCTCCTTGTGGAAAAATGTTTGTTTGCTTTTTACGAGCCTAAGTATAGCAACCGCACAGTTTTTCCACCATTTCATATCTTCTTTTTTCTTGATATTTTGTACGAATACATATTTTGCCATTCTTGATCTATCGTTGGAATTCTTGAACAAACGTAACAAAACGCAGGATTTTATCCTGCGTTTTGTATTATTCACCCTGTTTTCGATACTGTGCCGGCGTGCACCCGGCTTCCTTTTTGAACATTCTGGTGAAATGCTCCGCGTTACGATATCCTACCATTTCACCGATTTCATAGCTCTTAAACGTAGTGGTCCGGAGCAATTCTTTTGCTTTTTGGATCCGTAACTGAGTCAGATAATTGGAAAAAGTCTCTCCGGTCTCTTTGGTAAACCGATTCGTGAAATATTTTTCACTCAGTCCCACATGCTCCGCCACCTGAAAAAGCGTCAGTTCGGCATCATCATAGTGGTCTGCCAGATAACGTTTCGCTTTTACGATCACATTGGTCTCTATGGCATCAATTTTTCCTACTGAGTAATCCATTACCCAGTTAATATAGTTCGTAATCCACATTTTCATACTGCGGACATCTTCCAGGCGACCTACTTTTTCCTTATAATTATAGCGTTGGCTGAAAATCTCTGATAGCGTAATACCATCGGTTCCGAAACGGGATGCTATGGCAATGATTACGGCAAACACCGCTTCCTCCGCCTCCTGCCTGTCCCCGGTATTCAGCTTCTCATACAGCTTTTCTTTTTCTGCGGTAAAATTTTTGGCATCCGCACCATATAATGTGTCTGCCAGCCGTCCGTACGCTTTCGCTGCATTCCTCAGGGTCTCTGCTTCTGCGCGTTTTTCTTCCAGATCCACAATGGCTCCTTCTCCGTACAGATAACGAATCCCTGCATATTCCCCCAGGAACTTAACCGCCTCCTCGAAAGCATCCATGTTTTCACATTTTCTGCCGATGCAGCATTCCATCTCCGCATTATACTCTGTCTTCACATAGCTCTGCAGTTCTTTCAGCATACTGAGCATCCTCTGTCCTTCATCCTTTTCCGTAATCCGATAATACAGGAATGCCTTTGTCAGACCTTCCGGACAGGCTACACAGTGCAGCGTATATCGGGGATTACGTTCAAAGCCGGACAATACCTGGCGGATTAGCTCCGCATCCGCTTTCACACCGGGTGCCCATTCAAAATACAATCCCACCAGCACATAAGAATCCGAGAAAAATTCCGGATGTTCTCCCGCCACTTGTGCAGGTGACATCTCCTCCCGGATCATGGCCGTGAAATATTCGCCGTTGGTTTTCTCTGTTTTCCGCACCTGTTCCTCATAATCTGCAATGAGGGATTTCAGGCTTCTGGCCATGGCATTAAAGTGGTGGATCACACCGCGGATCTCTGCCTGTCCCTGTGGTGCAATGTGGATATCCATTTTCCCATCTTCGATCTGTTTCAAGCCATCGCTCAATTCTCCGATGGGATTCACAATCTGACGGATAAAGTATCCGGCGAAATATCCAGCCAGTGTGAAAATCAGTGCTGCAACCAATAAAATTACCAGAGCAATCTTCACAAAATCCTGCATCAGTTCCGCTGTTCTGATATAACTTTCAATGTACCATGTAACATTCTCCAGTTCTATGGGGGTTCGCACGCACGTATACCCTCTGGCAGCTTTTACTGCAATCTCTTCTGTCTTGTAAATAGCTTCACCATTCTCATCTACGATCTGCATGATTCCCAGTTTATTGTTTTCTCTAATATAATTGCGGTTATAGTTACGAATCGCGTTTCCTGCATCACTGGTCTGATATAGTACCACCATCTCAACACTCTGAGATCGGTCGATCATAGAATTCGGCGATAATGCATAAATCAACACCAGCTGATCCCGACTGCCTCCCAGATACAGATCACTTGCTTTCCTGGTCTGGTAGGAACCTATCTTCACGGAGTTCAGATTCTGTAATGCATCCTGGTACCATTGCTTTGCACGAGTCTCCTCTATCGTCCGTTTGATGCTGTTTTTGAGGAAAAAAGCATTTCCGTTTTTCATATAAAAACCAATGGACACCACATCCTTCACAGGTTCAATCACCATATTGCCGGCCTGTTCCAGCTTTTTCTGTGCATCATATCTGGCATCCTGATCTGCTTCGTTCATTGCCACTGCATACTGGATAACCATATTATCATTTACATTGATCAGTTGGGACAAGCGCATGGACATGAAATCCACATCTGACTGAAGTTCTGCCGCAACCCCTTTCTGCACTCCTCTGATATTTTCGATTGCCTGCTCTCTATACTGCATTCCCAATATCACCAGGGAAAGTACTAATACCAGCACCAAAGGAATCACTATCATTCCCGTGAAAATACGATAATAAGCTTTCTTTAAAGGAAGTTTGTCATGTCTTTTCATTGTTCTAAAGTTCCTCCTCGTTTCTAACAGTTTACCGCCCTCACCTACCTTTGTCAAACACTGCTACCTGTGCTTTTTCGGCACACTACTTAGAAAAAGTATAGCATCATTACCGTAAATATGATAAGGTATAAGGGTATTTTACATTTATCGTAATTATTCACAAATGATAGGAGATTCTGTTTATGTTATCCACAATTGAGGCAGTCAACAGTGTTGTCAACAATTTCATCTGGGGTGTCCCCGCCATGATCTGTATCATCGGCGTCGGTCTGTATTTAAGTATCCGGACGCGTTTTCTTCAGATCCGCAAATTCCCCTACTCCATGAAGGTGACACTGGGGCGTATGATGAAGAAAAAAGAAGCCTCCGATGGAGCCCTGACACCTTTCCAGGCGGTATGTACCGCTCTCGCAGCTACCGTTGGTACCGGTAATGTGGCAGGTGTGGCAGGTGCTATCGCCATTGGCGGTCCCGGTGCGGTATTCTGGATGTGGGTATCTGCGCTGCTCGGCATGTGCACCAAGTTCGCCGAGGTAACGCTTGCTGTACACTTCCGCGAGACCAATGCACAGGGAGATCTGGTAGGCGGCCCTATGTATTATATTAAGAACGGACTGGATAAAAAATGGCACTTTCTGGCGTATTTGTTCGCCGCTTTCGGTGTGCTGGCTGTGTTTGGTACCGGTAATGCCACACAGGTCAATACGATCACTACCGCCATTGATTCTGCTCTGAGCAGCTTTAACGTACTGCCTGCAGATGCTGTGAAGCTTGTCAACCTGATCATCGGCGTGGCTCTGGCGATCATCATTGCTCTGATCCTGATCGGCGGTATCAAGCGGATCGGCAATGTTACTTCTAAGCTGGTACCTTTCATGGCGATCATGTATATCGTGCTGGCACTGGGTGTGATCTTTTTCCATATTAAGTCTGTACCTGCTGTATTTGCTTCTATTATAGAAGGTGCTTTCAATCCCGCCTCTGTCACCGGCGGTGTGGTCGGAAGCTTCTTCATGAGTATGAAAAAGGGCGTATCCCGCGGCATCTTCTCCAACGAAGCCGGTCTTGGTACCGGATCCATCGCCCACGCCTGTGCCGATACGAAGAAGCCGGTAAAGCAGGGCTTCTTCGGTATCTTTGAAGTATTCGTGGACACCATCATCATCTGTACCATGACAGCGCTGGTCATCCTGTGCAGCGGTGTGCCCGTAAATTACGGTGAAGCTGCCGGTGCGGAACTGACCATCAGTGGATTCACCGCTGTCTACGGCAGCTGGGTATCTATCTTTACCGCCGTGGCGATGTGCTGTTTCGCATTTTCGACGATCATTGGCTGGGGACTGTACGGTACGAGATGTATCGAGTTCCTCTTCGGTTCCCGCTCCAACATGCCTTTCATGGTGCTGTATTCCCTTACAGCTATCGTGGGTGCGACAATGAACCTCGGACTGATGTGGAGCATCGCCGAGACTTTCAACGGACTCATGGTCATTCCCAACCTGATCGCCGTGTTCCTGCTGTCCGGCGTTGTAGTGAAGATGACAAAGGAATATTTTGCAAAAGAAAACGGATAGTATCTGAATGGGATCTGCGTTATGATCATTGGATAAATAATGTAGTTCTTTCGTTTAATAATGACGATAAATTGAAAGTTACGAGCCATGCATAGTCAAAACGGAAACAGCGATCTGGGAGCTTGCTCACAAGTCGCTGTTTTTGTTTTTGACTATATATGGCGACAGCCGTCAATGAAATAAATGTGGAGCGTCCTTTGCGACACATTTATGAATTGGGGGCATGGCTCGTAACGTAGGGGGTCGTAAAATCCACGCAGAAAGGGCTGCCAGCCCCGGACTCGGATGCTAGCTACAACTGTGGATTTTCTAAAGGAAAGTGGCCAA
>ERZ857521.949-NODE-949-length-38889-cov-5.150409_pt1 | contig 38889 bp, 28 predicted proteins | sample MGYA00519701_ERZ857521 | MGnify/ENA primary metagenome ERZ857521 (study PRJEB31778, sample SAMEA3449346) | human gut metagenome | biome: human gut; feature: human-associated habitat; material: faeces | place: United Kingdom | collected 2010/2012 ...
GTAAACGAAATACAGGACGTTTATCGTCTGCAAGGTGTGAAGATTAATGACAAGCACTTTGAGGTTATCGTTCGTCAGATGATGCGTAAGGTAGAAATCGTTGATCCGGGAGATACTCGTTTCTTGGAGCAACAGGTGGTTGATAAGCTGGAGGTTATGGATGAGAACGACCGTATCTGGGGCAAGAAAGTGGTTACGGATCCGGGAGACTCGCAAGTGCTTAAAGCCGGTCAGATTGTTACCGCACGTAAGTTGCGTGATGAGAACAGTATGTTGAAACGCCGCGATTTGAAGTTGGTTGAGGTTCGTGATGCGGTTCCTGCTACGGCCAACCAAATTCTTCAGGGTATTACCCGTGCAGCTTTGCAGACCAACAGCTTTATGTCTGCCGCTTCCTTCCAGGAAACGACTAAGGTCTTGAACGAGGCTGCTATTAATGGTAAGGTCGACTATTTGGAAGGATTGAAGGAAAACGTTATTTGCGGTCACTTGATTCCGGCCGGTACCGGCCAGCGTGAGTTTGATAAGCTGGTGGTAGGCGCGAAAGAAGATTTCGACCGTATCATGGCTAATCGTAAGAACGTGGTAGACTTCAACGCTATGGATAAAGATTGATATCAGGCGTTTTTACGAAGCAGATAGAAACCAGATAAATGAAAGTGAAAAAGGGTGTGTCAGGAATGACATGCCCTTTTTCCGTTTCTTAGAGTTCTTTGTGTTTAAATCTATGAACTTTGAACATCAAACCTGCCCCTTTTGTATAGAAAACCCCTATATTTGGAAAAAATTATCGGTTTTCTCTTGTATATTCATTTTTCCTCCTTACCTTTGCAGTGATTCCGCAGCGGATAGCGTTCCGCGATTTGGGAATTCAATATAGTATTGTAAGCATTTTACGAAGATTATTCCAAATTGAAAATCTGGTAAATTTTTAGTATCGTGGGATAATGGACAGTAAATGCTTGCGCTTGGTATAGGTTAATTGCGAGGTTTCCATACTATCGGTGTATAGTTCCAGCAGGGAATCGTAATATAATCGTACAGGCGCGGGCTGTTGTTCTATTGTTACGGTACGGGCTTACCAGAGCCTTCAATTTGATAATAGACAACGGAGCCCGCGCTTTTTTTATGCTTGTTCATAACTGCGCGGGGAGTTGTTTCAACTCTTCGTGGGATTGGATTGTAGAAGTAGAAGTTAACTATTTATCATTTTATTAACAATTAAATTTTCAAGTTATGAACAAAAAAGTACTTACACTTTGTGCGGGCTTCCTGCTCGCTGGTGGCTTAGTCAACTTTGCATCAGCAGAGGATGTAACGATTGGCGACTTAAGCCAAAAAGTTGGCTACTTAGCTGGTAACGGAGATTACTTTTTCTTTGTAAACTCTGATAGAGCTTATGGCTTTGAAGAGCAAAAGGATGGTTCTATCGTAGAAAAATCAACTCCGTTAAATTGGAATATTGACGAAGAAGCTGTTGACAACTATTTGTGGAAAGTTGATAGTGTTGCTTTGGATGGAGAAACTCAAAAAGTATGGGCTTACAGCTTAGTAAATAAAGCAACAGGTAAACAATTAATCTTTAAAAAAGGTACAGAAAATCAAATAGGTTGGGTTAATCTTGCTGCTGATGCTAAAGTAACAGGTCCTTACGACAAGACTGGTTATTTTCTTTTCCATGATAAAGGTACATATAATGCTACCGTAGCTGCCGGCAAAACAACAGCTATTTATGATGGTCAGCAAAACGATGGTATGAATAACTGGAAAGCAATGCATTTAGGTAATGGCACCACGAGCAACGGATTGTATAGAACAACTACAGCTTCTACATCAATAAGTGCTGATTACGCTTTCTATTTCTGTAAGTATGTTGAACAAGAAATGGGTGACAACTTGAACGACCTTTACAACTCTATCGGTTTCAACCTTGTATTAGAAAGCAAATACAAAGATGTTGAGAATGTATTCGCACAAGAAGGAGAACGCATCACAGCAGTAGCTGTTACTACTAATGACGTTAAATCGGATGATGCTACTACGGCTTCTTTCCCTCAAGGAACTTACTTTGTTGTAAATAACAAACAAGGTGCAGCTCCTACAAGCGGCAAGGCGTTATATGACTTCTTGATGAACTCTACGTTAATCGTTGCTTCTCCGTCTGTAAATGACATCAACGATAAGGATTGGATTAAGGCTGGCGAAGGTTTCCAATTGACGAAGAAACAAGGTCGCGACTTGGTTAAAGTGGGTACGGATAAGGTATTGGCTGGTGAAGATGTATCTGTAAACAACGCTTGCTTCAAGGTTCAGAAGGATGTAAATGGCAAGTTCGCTTTAACGTTGCCTGAATTCTGGTACAATGATACTAAAGATGCAGAAAAGCAGGTGAAGAAAGCTGTGTCTATCAACGTAGTGGACAAAGACGGTGACGATAACGATGATGTTTATTTGGTTACAGACGCAGATGCTTGGAATTACATCTTCTCTTATGACGAGGTCAATACAGTTCCTTATACGAAATTCTTGAAGCAGAATTCAAAGGCTGTTTACAACATTACTTTCGCTGACGGCGATTTGGCAGGTAAATATCTGTTCACACCGGCTTATGAGGCTGAAGCATACGCTAAGGGCGCTAAGTTCGTAAATCCGAACGACCCGGAAACGCAATACATCGTTACAGATGTTGATTTGGAAGATAACAACATCACCTTTGAGAGCCGTGCAAACAAGGCTTATAGCTTTACGGCTAAGTTCTATGAAGAAGCTGACGGCGTTTACTCTATCGCTATCAAGGGCGGTGCAAAGCAAGCTGAATTCACAGACTTGAACGTTAATGCTAAAGGCGATATCGTAGCTACAGCTGACCAAGATTTGCATACACAGTGGGTACGTTTGACTCCGGTTGCTGTGGATAAGTTCGCCGGTGCTTGGGATGTTGATAACTTGACTGAAGTTACTATGTCTTTCGCTCGCGATGACGAATCTACTTCTAACCGTCTGTTTGTTAAGATTAACGATGAGTATGGCAACATCAGTGTAAGTGATGAACAAACAGATGCTATCCAATTCCGTTTGGTCAAGGATGAAGAGCCTAGCTACATCACGAATGAATATGCATACTTGGATGCTAACAACAAAGTAAAGAAGTATGCCGATGGTGATACAATCGCTTATTACACTTATCAGTTACAAGCTTATAGAGATGGTGAAGCTATTGATAAATACTTAGCTTGGGAAACAACGTATAATAACCGTTATTACTTAGCGGATGATGGAAATCAATTTATCATCAAAGATAATGTAACAGATGGTTCTACTATAATTTTATATGCAGAACCGGGATATGGCTACAATCACAATACAAATATTGTAGTCGAAGACTATGATAATACTGAGTTGTCAATTAGTGATTATGAAAATCATGTGATATGTCAAGCTAACTTGACCGAAGCTATCAACGCTAACTATGTAAAGACCTTCTTGAAGGTTGAAACTCCGGAAACGACTTTGAATCCGAAGTCAACATACGTAACCATGTCAACTGAATTAGACAACTATGTAGCTATTAAAGACGACCGCGATGGCATCATTACCGGCAAAGAAACTACATTGCGTTTGTTTGCAACCGATACAGACCGGCAGATTCCGTCATTCTTGGTGGCTACAGGTTATGACAACGCTACAGGCAAACGTCTGTTCTTATTCAATGCAGTTGACTCAGTTAACTACAATGTAGCTACGGGCGACTTCAACAAGGAATATGCGTTGAATGGCGACCATCGTTTGAACAAAGCTATCTTCCGTCCGGGTACACTGAACGAAGCAAATGCTGAGAACGATACTATCTATACCACAATCAAGGGTAAAGTAACTGCTGTTACAAATCAAGCTGACAATAACAAGAATGCTCAGGCTGGTTTGAACCGTTACAAGTTCCAGATTATCGAAGACATCGACAACGAAGGTTACTACTTGGTTCGTCAGGAAGGGTTCTACCTGTTCAATGTTAACGAATTCTTGGTATTCGCTCAGGACGATCAATACAACCGTACCAATGCATTGCGCGTTAAGGTTGAAGCTACCGACATGCCGACCGCAAACGAAAGCATCAATGCTGCAGACGAAGCTGTTAAGGTAGTCGCTACCAACGGTGCTGTAATCGTTAAGGGTGCAGAAGGCAAGAACGTAGTAGTAAGCACGATCTTAGGTAAGGTTGTAGCTAACGAAGTACTGAACTCTGACAATGAGACTATCGCTGCTCCGGCTGGTATCGTAGTGGTATCGGTTGATGGCGAAAGCTTCAAGGTTGCAGTAAAGTAAAAACAACCCCTCCAAACCTCCCCTCGAGGGGAGGCTTATAGTCCCTTTCCGTCTGGAGAGGGTCAGATAGAGGTCAAGATATAGGCTCTCAAAAGCTCCCCCACCGGGGGAGTTGAGGGGGCTTGTTCATAATTAGAAATTTAATTGTCGTTCACCTGGCCTTATGGTCAGAGCGAGTACCCCGTGATGGGAGAAGGTGGACAATGATATTTAGTTAGTAAATAAAATAGAGTAACAAAAAGTTCTACCTGCGAGTAGCTTTGTGAAGAGCAAAAGCAGGGTTGATTAAAAGGAAGCTCCGTAGTCCAAACAACTACGGGGCTTTGTTTCCTTATAAATCCTTTCCCTTTTTGCCGGTGTTAGTTAGGAATTCGGCGTTTCCTGAGGCGGAAAAGTCAATAAAGGCAGGATCAGGAAAAGCGGAATGCAGCAGAACATTACCCAGACAAAGAAGAGCTGATAACCGAGCCATTCCTGAATCCAGCCGGAAACCATGCCGGGAAGCATCATGCCGAGCGCCATAAATCCGGTGCTGATGGCATAATGAGAGGTCTTGTATTTCCCTTCGGCGAAAAGCATCAGGTACATGGTATAGGCAGTGAAGCCGAATCCATAACCGAATTGTTCGATGGCTACACATGCATTGATGATAAAAAAACTTTGAGGCTGGAAATAGGCCATATAAAGATAAACTAAATTCGGCAGAGATATAGCCAATGCCATGGGCCATATCCAGCGTTTTAGTCCGTGGTGCGCAATGGCGATTCCTCCCCATATACCACCCAGCAACAGGGCTATGACGCCGACTGTCCCGTAAACAAATCCGACCTGCCCGGTACTCAGACCTAAGCCTCCTTGTTCCGGACTGTCTAACAGGAAAGGAGATGCCAACTTGACCAATTGCGATTCGCCTAATCGGTAGGTCAGCATAAACAGTAATGCCGGAATGATGCCCTTCTTGGTAAAAAAACTATAGAAGGTCTGTAGAAATTCGCTCCAGATAGTCCGGATAGTCACCCCTGCGCGCCGTTCATCGGATGCCGGATGGGGTAGAACAGCCTGATGCCAGAGTGATAAAGCTATAAACGAACCAGCTAAGATAAAGAATATCAGGCTCCATGACATGGGAATATTTCCTGTTTTCCGTTCCAAAAGTCCGGCAATCATTACCAACAGCCCTTGTCCGGCGATCATCGCTACGCGATAAAAAGTATTTCGTATACCAATGAAAAAGGCCTGCTTCTCTTCGGTAAGTCCGAGCATATAGAATCCGTCCGCAGCGATGTCGTGTGTTGCTGAACCGAAAGCCATTAGCCAGAAGAAGGCCAGTGTAGCCTGAAAAAAGAAATCTCCCGGAAGAACAAATGCTATGCCTGCCATGCCGCCACCGATAAGCAGTTGCATCATGACAATCCACCAACGTTTGGTCCGTACCAAATCTACAAACGGACTCCACAAGGGTTTGATTACCCAAGGAAAATAAAGCCAGCTGGTGTAAAGGGCAATTTCAGCGTTCGACACCTCCATCCGTTTGTATAAGATCACTGAAAGTGTCATAACGGCTACGTAGGGCAATCCCTCTGCAAAATAGAGCGTCGGAATCCAACGCCAAGGAACATTCTTTTCTGTTTTCATGTTTTAGATCAATAAAGGGTGAAAAAACAGTATGCTTAACTTTCCGTTATTAATTATTAGTTGTTGATTGTTAATTGTTAATTGTTAATTGGTCAGCATCTTTCCATACTGGAAATTTGCTTCGAAAAGCCTCTTGTTCGGCAGCTGAGAGTGTGCAGGTGAGAATTATTTCTTCGACGTCTGCCGCATCGGCCATCTTTTTCCCTTTCGGAGAGAAAAGCACGGAGTCACCCCGATAGCGGAACCCTTTTCCATCCGTACCTGTCCGGTTTACGCCGCACACATAGGCTTGATTCTCCAAAGCCCGGGCCAATAAAAGCGGTTGCCATACAGAGGCACGTACTTCAGGCCAGTTGGCCATGTAAATCAGCAAGTCGTATTCACAGTTTACATTCCGGCTCCATACGGGGAAGCGCAGGTCATAGCAGATTTGCAGGCAAATATTCCACCCTAAATAGGAGGCAATAGTCCGGCAGGTTCCCGGTGTATAGCACCTATCTTCACCAGCCATGCGGAAAAGGTGGCGCTTGTCGTAATAGGAAGCTTCGCCTGATGGCGTAATTAAAAACGCGCGATTGTAAAAATGTCCGTTTTCATGGGCAATGAAACTTCCCGCAATGGCAAATCCGAATGTTTTAGCCCAGCGTTTTATGCACCGTATTGTCTCTCCGTCAGAAGCATCCGCCAATTGTTCGGGAGTCATCGAAAAGCCTGTGGTAAACATTTCGGGGAGGATTGCCAGATCCGTATGTCCTGCCAGACCTGCCAGCCTTTCTTCCTGTTTATGCAGGTTGGCTGTACGGTTTTCCCATACAATAGGTGCTTGTATCAAACTAATCCGTATATCAGTTTTCATATTTTGGGGATATAATTCAACTTTCGCAAGCTCAAGTTAGTTGGAAGCCTTGTCAACTCACAAGTTGAGCACTGGCGAAATTTAACGATATAAGAAACAAAGCAAAAAGCCCTGTTTCCTGTTTTATGATGCAAAATTCTCCGGATGCCGTGCTGTGATACGTGTGTAATACTTCCGGATCTCCGCTATATCTTTGTCCGCATCGCCGGTTGGATGGAATACACCCATCATGCCCGCCTCTTTTTTGCCATAATCTATATAAGCCAGGAGGATAGGCACTTCCGCTTTAAGGGCGATGTAATAAAATCCGCGCTTCCATTCCTCCGTATGCTTTCGGGTACCTTCCGGAGTAATAGCCACTTGGAAGCGGGAGCTTTTCCGGAACATCTCGGCTACTTGATCGGTCATCGACGAATGTTTGCTGCGTTCCACCGGAATTCCGCCCATACTTTTGAAAATCAGATTGAATGGGAAGAAAAACCACGATTTTTTCATCAGAAAACCGGCCGTGAGTCCGATAGAGGTGTAAAATAACTTGCCGATGATGAAATCCCAGTTGCTGGTATGTGGTGCGACACAGATTACACATTTCGGGATTTCCACCCCTTCAATAGAAGCGGCTTTCCAACCGGCAAGTTTCAGTAGAATTTTGCTGATCGCTTGTTTCATGATTGTTATTTGCTTAACTCTCTAATCTCTTCAGCAATCGCGTTGACTTCCTTTTGCAAATCCTCTTTCAGCTTTTTGTAATAAGCTTTGACCAACACCGAGTTGTCTTTGCCATCGGGGTGGCTGATGCGGCAGATGAAATTGTCTTGCATATCCAAGATGCGCGTCATGACTTGGTCTGCTTTTTCTTTATCCGTATTCGGAAGATACAAAGAGCAAAACAGTGTTTCTGCAAACAATTCGCCGGCAACGTCAGCGACTTCTTTTTTCAAAATTCTTCTTTTAGCCATAATCGTTTTTTTAGAATTATCCACAAAACTACAAATATTTGTGATTATATCAAGAAGCATTTCTCATAAAAGCGTAAAAAATACTATCTTTGTAGCCGAAAATCAGATATTAAAAACCAATAGAATGATTAATACAAAAACTACGCCAGATTACATCTTCGAAAGTAGTTGGGAAGTGTGCAACAAAGTAGGAGGCATTTATACGGTTCTTTCTACTAAGGCACATACTTTACAGCAGATGAGAAACGATAAGGTAATATTTATCGGTCCGGATATTTGGCAAGCTGCTGTACCTATTGATTTTATAGAAGATGATTCACTGTTTGATGATTGGAAACGCCATGCTGACTTGACCGAGAACCTCCATGTTAAGGTAGGACGCTGGAATGTTCCGGGAACACCTCCGGTCATGTTGGTTGATTTTAAACCTTTCCTGCCGGAGAAAGATGCTATTTATTATTCGATGTGGGAGCATTTCCATGTCAATTCGCTTCATGCCTATGGCGATTACGATGAATGCTGTATTTTCTCTTATGCGGTAGGAAAAACAATTGAGAGTTTCTATCGTTTTTATCAGTTGGAAGGCCAGCACGTAGTAGCATTGTTTAATGAGTGGCAGACCGGGATGGGGGCATTGTACCTTCAGCTACATCTCCCGAAAGTTGCTACGCTGTTTACCACACACGCTACTTCCATAGGGCGTTCTATTGCAGGTAACAACAAAGCGCTGTATGCCTATATGGATGGGTATAACGGAGACCAAATGGCTTACGAGTTGAATATGGAAGCCAAACATTCTGTGGAAAAACAAGCAGCCCATCATGTAGATTGTTTTACGACGGTCAGTGATATTACAGCCCGCGAATGCAAACAGCTGCTGGATAAAGAACCGGACATTGTAACCCCTAACGGATTCGAACCGAACTTTGTCCCGGATGAGAAGACGTATGCCGTGAAACGGGCTGAGGCTCGAAAGACGTTGTTGCGGGTGGCTGAAAAGCTGATAGGTTCTCCGATTGATCCGGATGCATTACTGATCTCAACCAGCGGACGCTATGAATACCGTAATAAAGGTATCGATGTGTTCATTACGGCGATGAACCGTGTGAGGACTTCCGGCAGATTGCAAAATGAGGCGGTAGTGTTTATCTTGGTTCCGGCGTGGGTGCGTGAGCCACGGGCAGATTTGCAAAAGGCGCTCGAATTGGATTATCCGGTACATGAACGGATGCAATGCCCTTACATTACTCATTGGTTGAATCAGATGCAGGATGACCGAATAATCAATTATATCGGAAATATTGGTTTCCGTAACAGTAAGTCGGACAAACTGAAGATTATATTTATTCCTTGCTACTTGGATGGAAAAGATGGTATATTGAACAAATCTTATTATGATGTATTAATAGGTATGGATGTCACGGTTTATCCTTCCTATTATGAGCCGTGGGGATATACTCCGTTGGAAAGTGTGGCGTTTGGTATACCGACAATCACAACTAATTTGGCCGGATTTGGACTTTGGGCAAAGAAAGCCAGTGTCTCAGGAAATGATATCCAAGAGGGGGTAGCCGTTATTGAGCGTACGGATTTCAATTATTTTGAGGTCGTTGATGCTATTACAGAACAAATTTTAAAGTTATCGGAAACAGATAAAAACGAAAGAAAAGCAATCAAGGAGCGTTGTTTTGCGCTTGCAAAGAAAGCGGAATGGAGTAAATTCATTGCGTATTATCAAGAAGCATTCTCGATAGCACTTGCAAATGCCGCAAAAAGAAATTGTTAAAAGTAGGTGTTGATACTAAAATAGTTGTATCTTTGCGCACACTTTTTCGGAAGAAAACAAATCAAGAAAGTTATACATTAAACTTCAATATATGAAAATCAAATCAAACGATCCTATTTGGAAAGAGGTTTATTCTCAATCAAAACTTCCGCAGTCATTGGAGGTTTTGAGAGAAATGTCTACCAATTTGTGGTGGGTATGGAACCATGAGGGAGCTAAATTATTTGGTAAGATAGATCCTGAGCTTTGGAAGAAGACAGAGGGCAATCCGGTTGTTTTGTTGCAGAACCTGTCATTCAAACGTATTGAAGAAATTTTGGCAAACGAGGAGTTGATGGCCGAAATTAAGAAAGTCTACAAAGATTTTAGAACGTATGTAGATGTAAAACCAGACACGACAAAACCGTCTATAGCTTATTTCAGCATGGAGTATGGATTAACTAACGTGTTGAAAATCTATTCGGGTGGTTTAGGAATTCTGGCAGGTGATTATCTGAAGGAGGCAAGTGATAATAACATCGATATGTGTGCTGTTGGTTTCTTGTATCGTTACGGTTATTTCACACAGACATTGTCGATGGACGGACAACAGATCGCAAATTATGAAGCTCAGAACTTCAGTTCTCTTCCGTTGGTTCAGATGATGGAAGCGAATGGTGAGCCGATGATTTTGGAAGTCCCTTATCCGGGTCGTACGGTTTATGCGAATATTTGGAAGGTAAATGTAGGCCGTGTTCCTTTGTATTTGATGGATACGGATATTCCACAGAATAGTGAATGGGACCGTTCGATCACCCACCAACTGTATGGCGGTGACTGGGAAAACCGTATGAAACAGGAGTATTTGTTGGGTATCGGTGGTATTCTGATGTTGAACAAGCTGGGTATTAAGAAGCAGGTTTATCATTGCAATGAAGGTCATGCTGCATTGATCAACGTACAGCGCATGGTAGATTATATTCAGAAAGATGGCTTGTCATTCAATCAGGCTTTGGAAGTAGTCAGAGCCTCTTCTTTATATACAGTTCATACTCCGGTTCCGGCAGGACACGATTATTTTGATGAGGATTTGTTCGGACGTTATATGGGTGAGTTCCCGGGTAAGTTAGGCATTAGCTGGCAGGAATTCATTGATATGGGCCGTGTGAATCCGGGTTCGAATGAGAAGTTCTGCATGAGTACATTCGCTTTGAATACATGTCAGGAGGCAAATGGTGTTAGTTGGTTGCATGGAAAGGTGTCTCAGCGTATGTTCGCTCCGATTTGGAAAGGCTATTTCCCGGAAGAGTTGCATGTAGGCTATGTGACTAATGGCGTGCACATGCCGACATGGGCTGCTACAGAATGGAAAGAGTTCTTCTATTCACGTTTCCATAAAAACTTCTATAAAGATCAGTCTAACCAGAAATATTGGGAAGCTATTCAAAGTATGCCGGATGAGGAGATTTGGGAAATCCGCAAGACTTTGAAGAATAAGCTGATCAAATATATCAAGAATGAATATAAGACTACTTGGTTGAAGAATCAAGGTGATCCGGCTAAGGTGGTTTCTATCTTGGATAAGATCAATCCGAACGCTTTGTTGATCGGTTTTGCTCGTCGTTTCGCTACCTATAAGCGTGCACACTTGCTGTTTACGGATTTGAACCGTTTGGCTAAGATTGTTAATAACGAGCAGTTCCCGATTCAGTTTGTATTCTCGGGGAAAGCACATCCGGCAGATGGAGGCGGTCAGGGCTTGATTAAGCATATTATCGAAATCTCTCGTCGTCCGGAATTTGAAGGCAAGATTATCTTCTTGGAAAATTATGATATGCGTCTGGCACGTCACTTGATTTCCGGAGTAGATGTTTGGCTGAATACACCGACTCGTCCGTTGGAAGCTTCCGGTACATCGGGTGAAAAGGCAGAAATGAACGGTGTGCTGAACTTGTCTGTTTTGGACGGTTGGTGGTATGAAGGTTATCGTGAAGGAGCCGGTTGGGCGTTGACGGATAAGCGTACTTATGATAATCAGCAGTATCAAGACCAGTTGGATGCAGCTACTATTTATAATTTGTTGGAGTCAGAAGTTATTCCGACTTATTATGCACGGAATAGTAAGGGATATTCTCCGGATTGGATCCAGTATATCAAGAATTCCATGTCTCAAATCGCATACGACTATACGATGAAGCGTATGTTGGACGATTATATTGATCGTTTCTACAATAAGCTGGCTAAACGTTCGGCAGTCTTGGTTAAAGATAATTATGCTAAGGCGAAAGAAATCGCAGCTTGGAAGGAAGAGGTTGCAGCACATTGGGATTGTTGTGAGATATGCTCATTTACCAGCGATGCAGACTTTGCGGCTAATGGCCCGGTTGTTGGAAAAGAAGCTTCTTTCAGCTTGGTTGTCGACCGTCATGAGTTGCAAGGTATGATTGGAGTTGAGGCTGTCATCACGAAGGAAGATCCGGAAAAGCATGAGCCGAAAATTGTGGATAAGTTCGAATTTAAGTTGGTTAAGGAAGAGGGCACGAAGATGTTCTTCGAACTGAAAGCAACTCCGGTGGAAGCTGGAAGCCAGAAAATCGGATTCCGTATGTTCCCCAAGAATCCGAATTTGCCTCATCGTATGGACTTCGCTTTTGTTCGTTGGATTCAATTGTAATCAGATTTATAAAGTCATTAAGCCAGGAATGCATCTTTCGAGGTGCATTCCTTTTTTATCTTGAATATGTTGGTTTATAACATTACTTTTCATATTGATGAGGATATCTTTCAAGCGTGTCTGAAATTCTTGAAGAGCGAGTATATCCCTCAAGTTACGAATAGCGGATTCATGCATTCTCCGCGTATGCATCGGGTGCTTCCTTATCAGGAGGAGGCGGATGCGCAAAGTTATGCCGTTCAGTTCCGGGTGAAGAATCTGGATACGCTGAATTATTGGATTGAGAATGAAGGCCGGAGAATTTCTAAACAATTGGCAGACCGGTTCGGACAGAAAGTAGTAGGGTTCGCAACTGTGCTGGAGGAGATAGATTTGTAATGCAGCGATAAGGCTATTCGTTGACAAGTAAACGGGAAAACAAGGCATCATCAGCTTGTTGGCAATAAGTAATTATGGTAAAAGAGCGTATCATATTAGGCATTGATCCGGGGTCGGTCATTATGGGGTATGGAATACTTCGTGTACTTGACAACAAACCGCATTTAGAAACAATGGGGGTTATCCAGTTGGGTAAGTATGAAGATTATTATCTTCGCCTGAAGAAGATTTTTGAGCGTGTACTGGGACTGATAGACCATTATCACCCGGACGAACTGGCTATTGAGGCTCCTTTCTTTGGTAAGAATGTGCAAAGTATGCTTAAGTTAGGACGCGCTCAAGGAGTAGCTATGGCGGCAGCTTTGGAGCGAGATATTCCGATTTTTGAATATGCGCCTTTGAAGATAAAGATGGCTATTACAGGAAACGGAAATGCTTCGAAAGAGCAAGTGGCAGGTATGTTGCAGCGGCTTTTCCATATCCCTCAGGAGGCTATGTTGCCGCAATTGGATGCGACTGACGGGCTTGCTGCTGCTGTTTGCCATTTCTTTCAAACCAATCGCCCTACCGTAGAGAAGAAGTATTCAGATTGGAAGGATTTTATTGCTAAGAATCCGGATAAAGTGCGGAAATAATTTTTAGGAAAGAATGTATCTGTTTCCGGAATAATATGTTTACCTTTGACCTTAACTTTTAAATTTCTTGGATTGCTCCCTGAGAATATGATATTTTAAATGACTTTGCGAAAACAAAGTCGTTATTTTCAATGTAAGGAGCAAAAAAATCTTCAACACTAAAATTTTACAACAATATGATCATCACTCTCGTAATTCTTGCCATAGCATCTGCGCTATTCGTTTCAGGCAGGTTCCGTTCTGACATCATAGCATTATGCTCACTTATCGCCCTGATGGTTTGCGGCATTCTCACTCCTGAAGAGGCATTGTCCGGATTTTCAAATAATGTCGTAATCATGATGGTCGGACTGTTTGTTGTCGGAGGTGCAATTTTTCAGACAGGACTTGCTAAGATGATCAGTTCACGGATTCTCAAACTGGCAGGCAACAGCGAACTGAAGCTTTTTCTGTTGGTCATGCTGGTAACCGCCTCAATAGGCGCGTTTGTCAGCAATACGGGTACAGTGGCTCTCATGCTTCCTATCGTAGTGAGCCTGGCAAACAATGCGGGAACCAATCCCAGTCGGTTGTTGATGCCGCTCGCCTTTGCAAGCAGTATGGGAGGAATGATGACGCTGATAGGTACTCCGCCGAACCTGATTATCAGCGATACGCTTTCCCATGCCGGGTACGAACCGCTTTCGTTTTTTTCCTTTACACCTGTAGGCGCTATCTGCATCATAACGGGAACATTGGTGCTTCTTCCTCTTACCAAGTGGTTCCTTTCTCGGAAAGAGAAATCCGACCAGAACGCCGGGACAGGTAAATCTTTGACGCAATTGGCCAAGGAATACAGACTTTCCAGTAACCTTTACCGGTTGAGTGTTCCTTCGGATTCGAAGGCTCTGGGAAGAACCATTGTCGATCTGGATGTCCGTAATGTGTACCATCTCAATGTTTTGGAGATCCGGAGAATCGATACGGAGCAACACAAGTTTCTCAAGACTGTGACACAAAAGCAGGCTTCGGCAAACACAATCATCAAAAGTGGGGATGTGCTATATGTTACGGGAAACATATCCTCGGTAAACCGTTTTGCGGAAGACTTTGGACTTGAACTGATGGATGAACATAGTGCGGAATTGGCATCGGCCTCTCAGAAAAAACTCGCATTCTACAATATAGGCATAGCGGAGATCCTGCTCATGTCTTCCTCAAAGATCGTAAATATGCGGGTAAAGGAAGCCGGATTTAGGGATAAGTTCAATGTCAATGTATTGGGTATCAAACGGAGAAAAGAGTATATTCTGAATAATCTGGGGAATACCGTAATGCATAGTGGGGATGTGCTGCTGGTACAGGGTGCATGGCCGGATATTGCCCGACTAAGTAAGGATGATACCGAATGGGTGGTTTTGGGACAGCCACTTGAAGAAGCCCAAAAGGTTACATTAGACTATATGGCACCGGTTGCCGCCATAATTATGGTCGCTATGATAGCCATGATGGTGTTCGACTTCATCCCGGTGGCACCCGTCACAGCGGTGATGATCGCAGCCATGTTGATGGTCATGACGGGCTGTTTCCGCAATGTCGAAGCCGCCTACAAGACCATCAATTGGGAAACCATAGTCCTTTTTGCCGCCATGCTGCCGATGTCACTCGCCCTTGAAAAGACAGGTGTATCGGATTATATCGCGAATGCCTTAGCAGGCGGATTGGGAACTTATGGGCCGATGTTGATGATGGCCGGAATCTATTTTGCCACTTCGCTTATGACCATGTTTATCAGTAACACGGTTACTGCCGTGCTCATGGCCCCGATCGCCTTGCAGAGTGCCACACAGATTGGAGTGAGTCCTGTACCTTTCCTGTTTGCTGTAGCAGTCGCTGCAAGCATGTGCTTCGCCTCTCCATTTTCTACTCCACCGAATGCTTTGGTGATGAAAGCCGGACAATATACATTCATGGATTACATAAAGGTAGGGCTGCCGTTACAGGTTATCATGGGAATCGTAATGGTTATTGTACTGCCGCTGTTGTTCCCCTTTTGAAAACATCAGCAGGTAACAATGCATGAGAGAGGGATTAAGAACGGTTAGGGAAAGATCTTACCCATTCAGACGCTCCTTAGGGGGGAGTGTGTCTAATGAAGCATTAGCACGCAAATACCCCAAATCCAACAGATTTTCGCAGATTTATTCATTTGTACATCAATAATATATAATCTGTGGCCATCTGTTGAACCTGGGGCATCTACGTGCAATTTTATATTTGATACACCGTCAAATTATTTTTATTTTTCAAATAATTCCCTGAGCCATCATAGCACGGGCAACTTTCATAAATCCGGCGATATTTGCTCCTTTTACATAGTTCACATAATCCCCTTCTCTGCCATGAGCGACGCATTGGTTGTGAATGTTGCTCATAATTTGATGCAGTCTGCTGTCTACCTCTTCTGCAGACCAGGAAATGTGCATGGCATTCTGTGTCATTTCCAGACCGGAAGTAGCGACACCGCCGGCATTGACAGCTTTTCCCGGAGCAAATAACTGATGATGTTCAATAAACAGATCAACAGCTTCTGCCGTACAGCCCATATTGGAAACTTCTGCTACACACAACGTCTTGTTGTCAATCAGCTTTTTAGCATCTTCTGCATCCAGTTCGTTTTGTGTGGCACAAGGCAGAGCGATATCTACTTTCTGTTCCCAAGGTTTGCGGCCGGCATAGAATGTGGCATTAGGGAATACTTCTACGTAAGGTTCTACAATATCATTGCCTGAAGCACGAAGTTCCAACATATAGTCAATCTTTTCCCCAGATATACCTTCCGGATCATATATATACCCGTCCGGTCCGGAGATGGTAACCACTTTCGCTCCGAGTTCTGTTGCTTTAGAGGCAGCTCCCCAAGCTACATTCCCAAAGCCTGAGATAGCTACAGTCTTCCCTTGGATGTTATGTCCGTGTTCGTTTAACATTTGATTGACAAAATACAGCGCCCCGAATCCGGTCGCTTCCGGACGGAGGATAGAACCGCCGAACTCCATACCCTTACCCGTAAAGGTTCCGGTATGTTCGCGTGTCAGTTTCTTGTACATGCCGAACAGATAGCCTATTTCGCGACCTCCTACACCGATATCTCCGGCAGGGACATCCGTGTCCGGACCTAAGTTACGCCATAATTCCAACATGAAAGACTGGCAGAAACGCATGATTTCCGCATCACTCTTTCCGCGTGGAGCAAAGTCGGAGCCGCCTTTGGCGCCTCCCATAGGCAATGTGGTCAGTGCGTTTTTGAATGTCTGTTCAAATCCTAAGAATTTGAGGATCGAAAGATTAACGGAAGGATGGAACCGCAAGCCGCCCTTATACGGACCGATGGCATTATTGAACTGAACGCGGTAACCTAAATTGACTTGTACCTCACCTTTGTCGTCTACCCAAGGAACACGGAAGGTGAAAATCCGATCCGGTTCTACCAGACGTTCTATGATTTTGGCTTTCTCAAATTCCGGATGTTCGTTATATACATCTTCGATAGATAAGAGAACCTCTTTAACTGCCTGCAAATACTCTTTTTCTCCAGGGTGCTTTGCTTCCAATGCTGATAAGATAGCTTCTGTTTTCATTGTTGTATGCATTTAAGTCTAACATTATGTTGGCAAAGATAGGGAATGATTCGGAATAAACAAGTTTTTTGCTGACAATTTGTAATTTTTTCTTCTTGCAAAAGGAGAGCGTGTCGAAGAGATATAGAGACACGCTCTCTGCATTTTCCTATCTATTAATTTCTCACTTTTATCCGTTCTTCACCGATACATATAATATATATACCTCGCGGCAGGTCGTAGCGTTGCAGTCCTATCAGCTCTTCTTGCTTCCTTACCTCTCCGCTTATCGAGATAATCGTTACGGTTTCGAGTTGCGGCGTCTGTACATAGATGCTGCCATCCTTTGCATAGACCTTGGTGCTTTCTACATCCCCGATGCCGGTAGGCTCTTCGACTTCCTCTACACCATCCACCGTGATGTAGATTTCGGTGTAGATGTTCTTGACCTCGTAGATTCCTTTCTCATTCGGTTTGATAATCTCTGAATAGCCGAACAGGCTGCGTTTGACTTTCACGGTCATGTTCTCACCAGTATATCCCTCTTCTACATCAACGGTGAAGGTCATGCTGTTTCCTTCGCGTACTACGTTGGTACTGGTCTCTACGGTTACGCCTTCGCATTCATCCACGTAGATATTGTAGTAATCGGGATAATCAGGAATAACCGGGGGATCTGGTTCTTCAATTTCCTTTTTGTTTACAGTCAATACATAACTGGCTGCTGCCGCGTCATAGTTTGTATCTGCATCCGTTGCCTTAATCGTTGTAGTTCCCGCTGCAATCAGGGTAACTTTTCCCGTATCATCAACTGTTGCCACATCCGGATTGGTGCTGGAATACGCTACCTTCATATTTGCTTCATTAGTTAGCATATTAACAAATGGTTCATCTCCTACTTGCTTTTCTATCGTTGCAGCAGAATAGGATAGAGAGGCTTGGGCAGGTATGATACTAAATTCTGCTGTTGTCGTTGCACTACTATAAGAATCATTACCTGTATAATAGGCTTTCACCGTATAATTGCCCGCATTGGTAGGAGCATTCTCTGTATATGCTTCGTCGCCTTCCTCTTTGCCTTTATAGCTCAGGGTAATGCCTTTTGTAATAGTACCACCGTTTAGTGTTAGGGGTGTGATAGCTATTGGAGCACCGTCATAAGTCTTACCCGTTACTGCCCATACATCAAATGTCGGCGTCGCCTTGTTGACCGTCACGCTACAGGTGGCGGATTTGCCATCCACGGTAGCAGTGATAGTGGTGCTGCCTTCACCCACAGCGGTTACTTTGCCATTTGTATCCACCGTGGCAACATCTTGATTATCGCTGCTCCACGTCACATTCTGATCGGTGGCATTGTCCGGCGTTATAGTGGGGATAAGGGTTTCTTCGTCGCCCACATCAAGGGTCAAGTTGTCCTTATCCAGCTCAACTTTAGTGACTTTATAAATCACGCTCCCGCCCAAACTTTCCGCAAGGCTTTCGTCCAATGTACCGCCATCCACGATCACATGGTGGCCATTGGCGTCCAGGCTTGCACCATTATCCAATGTCAGACTCTCACCCTCGCCAATGATCAGATCCTCCTGTAAGCTGGCATTGCCGTATACAGTGCCGGTGCTTCCGTTAAAGACGATGCCGCTGTTTCCCTGAATGGAAAGATTGTTACTGGAGTTATGGGCGATGCCTCCGCCTTTCGCATCCACAACAGCATTACCTGCGACAGTCAGGCTGGGCGTTCCGGAACCACTCATGCCAGTGCTAAACCAAAATTCAATTCCTGTATTTCCACTGGCAGTCAGACTGCCGCCATCCACAGACAAAGATCCGGTGGAACTTTCACCAGCCTGCACCATGACTCCATAACCATAGGTGCCACTAGCCTTCAGTGCAGTGCCCTCGATGGCCAGCGCCGCACTGCTAAATTCGCTCACTATACTGATCCCATTCGAACTTCCGCTGGCAGTCAGGCTGCCTCCTCCGCTGATGGTCACGGATACTTCTCCCCCGTTTGACAACGCATAAATCCCTATATTTCCGGAAACCACATTGTTCCCTGTGACCTGGATGTTCAGGGACACAGCGCCGGATCTGCTGCCGGCATAAATACCTGTCCCCTCTGGATTGTTGTTTGCATCATATGATCCTACGATAGTCGCATTGTTCAGCGTCAGAGTATGGGTGTCTGCGTTAAAGGCTACATTATAATTGCTTGCATCGGAAGCCGTCAGATTGCCATTCCCGTCTGTTGTCCAGTAACCGCTGTCTGTGATGCGGGTATTTCCGATCCAGAGAATATCATAGGTAGCCGCCAGTGCCACAGCTGGCAACGATAAGATAAGTAATAAAAGTGTAAATATCTTCCGCATGTGTTTTCGAGTTTAAAGGGTTGTACATGGTGAAACCCAAAAACGGGGAATGCGGAAGACTTTAAAAAGAGGAATGTGTCGGGGAGTTACGGCTCCATTACTGATTTGATGTCGAAATACATGGCTTGCGTATCGCCTTGTTCTTGTGTGGGTGCCAATCTCTTAAAGCCGTTTTGCTCATAGAAGGGGACGGCTGTCAAGTAGGCATCGACCGTCAGAAAACGAAATTGGGAATAGCCAACATCATGCTTCAATTGTCGTTTGATGGCATCCATCAATTTGTGTCCCCACCCCTGTCCGCGATAATGAACGGATATGGCAAACCGCCCGATTTTTACGGCTGGATAGCTGCTAAAATATTTGGAATGAGGGAACAATTTCTTGATTTTACGCCAGTCGCTATTCGCAACATCACGTTTCGCCACCTTATCGTTCAGCAAACAATAATAACCGACAATCCGGTCTTCATCGCACAATAAATAGGTTTTCGCCAATCGCACCTCTAAAAACAACTTGGCATCATTACACAAAAAGCCATTCAATGCGGCATCTCCGCAATCGAACGGCTTCATTTCATAGTCGGAGGTCAGTTGAATTAAATCCATTGTACTCAGATTAAGACGTTTACTTCTTTACAAAATTCTTGATAACTCTTTTCCAATGCCTCTGCATTCGCCCGACGCTCCTCTTTACTCATGTTGTCTACGCGCTCCATTTCCTTTTCGAAACGGATGGCGTCTTCCCCGTACAGTATCGGAGTCTCTTTCCATGGAAATTTCATAGTCTTGTTTGTTTATTTGGTTTAATACTGCAAATGTAGCCATTCTTTCCCGTAATTCCAACACATTCATCTTTTCAAAGAACACTTCCTTTTCCCTACTTCCGGGCTTCGGTTAATTATTCTCATTAATTTGTTGTTACATTTTTTACCAATTTAGAAGCATTGTTCCGAAAAAATCCCTTTTCTGAACATTTCAGAAGTTCCGAAACGCAAAAAGCCCGCGTGCAGTGTCGTTCTGAAACACTGCACGCGGGCCTATATTTATTTCGCTTGCTTCTAATTTATTGGTAATTAACGATTTACTCCCCCCCCCGTATAAATTCTATGCTCCTAACGTCCAACAAGTTAGTCGCCGGCATAGCTTCGGAAGTATGTAAATTCGCTGTTCTCATTTTCTTTACTATTGATTTGATTTGTGTCAAAGGTAGAAATTTAAATTGAAAATTGAAAATTTAGAACAGGTTATAATTGGTGCGCAATACCTTGAACTCGGTGCGCCGGTTGATCTGGTCAGCTATTTCCTGTTGTTCCGGGGTCAGTTTCAGGATGAACTCTTCCGTCAACACGTCCCCTTCCTTCAAGAAATCAAATTGCTTGGCCATCTTCTTGTTGATGGTTTTCGGAACACTCTCGCCATAACCTTTGGCTTCAAGGCGGTCGGGAGCAATACCTCCGGCTATCAGATAATCCACTACCGACTGGGCGCGGCGTTGCGCCAGTTTTTCGTTGTATTGATCTGTTCCTTTACGGTCGGTGTGCGACCCTAATTCAATAGTGACATTCGGATTGTCGTTCAGCATTTTTATCATCTCATCCAGTGCCTTTTTGGATTCAGGTCGGAGCGAAGCTTTGTCGAAATCATAGAAAATATTCTCGATGACGACTGGTTTGCTGATGGGCGAGAGGAAAAAATCCACGATATAAGTTTCGCTTTTTTCTTCCGGGCTGGTATGCAGTTCGTAGTTCTGATTCAGGAATCCGCGGGCACTTGCCATCATGACATAGCGGATATCACGTTCCAATTCCACCGCGTAAGTTCCATCTTTTTTAGTCTGCACTTTGGCATTCAGCCCGTCTTTCCCTACAATACGTACAGTAGCATTCTCTATCGGATATTCGTCCACGTCATTGACAATTCCTTCAATATGGACGGTGATCGTAGGTTTTTCGAAAGCATACAGATGGTCGAAGCCACGTGCATCGTTGCGGTTAGAGCTGAAAAATCCTTTTTCCTTTTTCCCTTCAAAGGTGATGCCGAAGTCATCGCTGGAGGAGTTGATAGGATATCCCAGATTTTCTACCCGCCAATGTCCCGTACTATCTTGCGTAGCCTTGAATAAATCCAATCCCCCCATTCCGGGATGGCCGTTTGAGGCGAAATAAATCGTAACCGAATCGCGCACATAAGGAAACATCTCGTCTCCGGTCGTATTGATTTCCGGACCTAAATTCTCCATTGGTCCGAAATCTGTACCGGATATCACCCGCGAACGATATAAATCTTTCCCTCCGAATCCGCCAACTACATCCGACACATAATAGAGGTATTTCCCATCGGGCGAGATAGCCGGATGCCCCAATGGCGTAATCGAATCCTTCACGATGTTGGCCCGTGTCCCTTTTCCCCATTTGGCGCTGCTCCGGTTAGAGATATAAATCTCGGCCGTGCGGTTGCTGGTTTCATCTTGCGAACAATAGGTGTAATACATTGTATTGCCATCTGCCGAGAAGGAGGGAGTCCCTTCGTCAAATTCGGTGTTCACCTCATCTTCCAGCTCTTCCGGAGCCAGCCAGTTCCCTTTTTCATCCTGCTTGACAAGGTAGAAATTGTTGTTGTATTGCCCTGTGATGGCATTGAGCTGCGCCTCCTTGTCTTTGGTGCGGGACGAGGCAAAATAGAGCTGGTCATAATTTTCACCGGCCAGCATCGGACTGAATTCCCCTCTCCGCGAGTTGAACTTATCCATTTTGCGCACCTCATACCGGGTCGGGTTCTTCCGCCATTCCGGGACTTGCTGGCTCCCCTCGATGCCGTTGAAAGCCAGCTGGCTTCCCGGGTTGTAGGTCAGGTAGGTGTCATACTGCTTGATAGCCTCGCCATACCTGCCTTTGCGTTGCTGCATCTGTCCGAGCCGCAAATGGATAATCGAATCCGGATAGTCATAACGGAGCGCATTCATATAAGCGCTGATAGCCCTGTCCGTACTGTTGATCATCCGGTTGCACTCCGCCATCCGGAATGCGATATAGCCGCGCAGATCTCTTTTCTTTGGGGAAGTCTTTGTATAGAGTTTCCGGTACATGGCCGCCGCCTCGTAATATTCGCCGATGCGCTGTTTTTCTTCTGCATCGCTCAACTTGACCGATTTACACGAGATTAAGCCGGGCAAAGCCAAACAAGCGAGTACACCATATAATATATATGTAAGAAAATTCCTGTTCATACTCTAATTAACGGATAAGTCAGTCACTTATTGCGGCAATTCCGCATAATGTTTTTTCCCCTTCAGATAGAATTGAACTAAAAGACTATAGGATTTCAATTCAGGAATAGAGGCAAGCGTAGCAAGCTTTTGATTCTCTTCCCGTTTCAGTTTGTATTCCGGCAATAGCCGATGGAACTCTTTCCGTGCCTGATAAACGGCAAATGCGTTTCGGGGATGTCCGCACAAAAAGAACTTCGTGGCGGCTATATAGTCCAGCCAAAAACGCAGACGCATGACCGGTCTCAATTCTTTTTCCGGGAGATTCTTATAAAGCATCAGCAGGTTGTTCCGGAAGTTGAGGAATGTCTTTCGCGGACTTTCTGCATTCAAAGTGCCTCCTCCTACATGATACACCTTCGATTTGGGGGTGCAGACTAGCCGGTACCCGCGGCTCCGCAAACGCCAGCACAAATCTATTTCTTCCTGATGGGCGAAGAAGCCGCTATCCAATCCTCCGGCCTCTTTGTAGATGGCAGTCCGGATAAACAGGCAGGCTCCGGTAGCCCAAAGAATATCCGTATCTGTATCGTATTGCCCCTTGTCTTTTTCTATTACCTGGAATACTCTTCCGCGACAAAAAGGGTATCCGTATTTATCCATGAATCCCCCGCAGGCTCCGGCATATTCGAAAGTGTCCCGTTGTTGTTCTGCCAGGATTTTAGGTTGGACCGCCACGAGCGTAGGGTCATTTTCCAAGAGCTGAAGAGGGGCATCCAGCCAGTCCGGTGTTACCTCAACATCACTGTTCAACAATACGCAATACGGATTCTCGATCTGTTTCATAGCCTGATTATACCCTTCCGCGAATCCATAGTTCCGGTCGAAGCGGATAATACGGACCATCGGGAATTTCCGGGCTAACATGTCCAAAGAATCATCGGTCGAGCCATTATCCGCCACGATTACATCGGCTATATCTTCCGGCGAATAACGAACAACCGAAGGCAAAAAGCGTTCCATCAAAGCGGAACCGTTCCAATTGAGGATAACAACGGCTATCTTATTTATCTTTTTCTCCATGATGTGTGATTGCGTCTGTTCTGTTATACTTCCAACGTTTATGTGTCCATAGCCACCCTTCCGGATGTCGCAGGATGCTCTTTTCCATGCGGCGGGCATACTCTTCGGTGATCCAGTTTTCCGGAGTCTCTTTGGGGTTGTCTGAAATCAGTTGAAGTTCCAGGGTGTAGAACCCTCGCCGGAGCATCTGTACATCGAGGAATATTACCGGGATGTTCAGTTTCCTTGCCAGCCGTTCGGCTCCGGTCAGGATAGCGGTATCTTGATGAAGGAAGTTTGTCCAATAGTGCAGGTTTTGCCGGCTGGGCGTCTGGTCGGCCAGGAATATGACTACCGAGCGCACTTGGTTGCGTTGTAACCGGATGAGTTCGCGCCCCGTCTCGTATTTGCTCAAAACGAACGAGCCGAATTTCGTACGCAGCCAGATAAACAAATTATCAACGGCTTTATTTTTCAAGGGGCGGTAAATCTGATACATCCTTGCGTCTTGGAAACGGGTAGTCGAACCGGAGTACCATTCCCAATTGCCGAAGTGGCCCATCAATAGGATGCAGCACGGATGGCCTTGGTCCATCAGCCGGTCTACGACCTCCGGATTTTGCACGTATGCCCTTTGTTGCAGTTCTTCCAAGGAGATATGCGCCAGCTTCAGGGTTTCCACGATATAGTCGGCAAAGTGATGATAAAATCCTTTCTCGATGCGAAGCCTTTCCGCCTCACTCTTTTCCGGGAAAGAGGCAGACAAGTTCCTGCGGACTACCCGGATACGGTATTTGACCACCTTGTAGATGATAAAATACAAGATATCAGAGAGTACATACAGTACGCTCATCGGAAGCATGGCGTGGATTTTTACCCATGCATACAGCAACGCATATTGAATTTTCGTTCCCATAAATCTGCTTGTCAATTATCCGTTGAAACCGTCAGGGCTGTTTTGTCCGGATTCCAATCACCCAGCCGGATCCGGCAGGTTCTGTTCACCAGCGAAGCCTCGTAGGGACGTTCCACCTTAATATAATTCTCCGTAAAACCATGCATCATGCCCTCTTTTTTCGTATGTTCAAACAAGACATCCGCCTCCTTGCCGATATGGGCTTCATAGAAAGCCTGAAGCTTCCGTTCGGATAAGTCCAGCAATGCCTGGCTACGCGCATGTTTTATTTTCGGGTCTACTACGTAATCAATCTTCAAAGCCTGTGTGCCCGGACGTTCGGAATAACTGAATACGTGAAGCTGGGTGATATCCAGACTTTCGATAAAGCGATATGCCGTTTCAAAATAGGCCTCCGTTTCCCCCCGGGTTCCGACAATGACATCTACCCCGATAAAGGCATCCGGCATCACCTCCTTGATTTTTTCTATTTTGTGCCGGAACAAAGCCGTGTCATACCGTCGGCGCATCAATTTCAGGACCTCATCGCATCCGCTTTGAAGCGGGATATGAAAGTGGGGCGCGAAGCGTTTGCTCTTGGCCACAAAATCTATGGCTTCATCGGTGATTAAGTCCGGCTCGATGGAGGAAATCCGGTACCGGTCAATCCCATCCACCTCATCCAAAGCCCGGATCAGGTCAATAAACGTTTCGCCGGTGGTTTTACCGAAATCGCCTATATTCACTCCGGTCAGTACGATTTCTTTTCCGCCTTGGCGGGCTACCTCTTCTGCCTGCTTCACGAGGCTTTCTATCGAACCGTTCCGGCTCCTTCCCCGCGCAAGAGGTATGGTACAATAACTACAGAAGTAATCACATCCGTCCTGCACTTTCAGGAAATGGCGCGTCCGGTCATCGGCTGAGCAGGAAGGCATGAACTTGCGGATATCTTTGAAGGGAGTCGTGAAGTATTGGCTATTCAGGCCGTTTTGGCGGTTCCATTGCTCCAGATAAGTGAGAATGTCCAGCTTTTGTTCCGCCCCCAACACCAGGTTCACCCCTTCGATGTGAGCTACCTCTTCCGGCTTTAATTGGGCATAGCACCCTGTGACCACAATGAACGCGTCCGGATGCTGCTTACCGATACGCCGGATAGCCTGCCTGCATTTCTTATCGGCCAGTTCAGTGACGGAACAGGTGTTGATGACGCAAATATCCGCCTTTTCCCCGGGGCGGACTTTCCGGATACCCTGTTCAGACAATATTTTCCCGATGGTAGATGTTTCGGCAAAGTTCAGTTTGCAGCCCAACGTGTAATAGGCCGCTTTTTTATTCTCAAATAGCGTAGAGTCAATCATAGTTTCTTTCAAATCCCATTGAATAATCCGTGCAAATTTACGAAAAACTTTTTCTTTCCGGAAAGTCTGGGGAAAGAAACCGGAGTTTCAAGGCATGAAACAAAAGTTTCATAGGATGGAACCGGAGTTTCATGCCTTGAAACATGTTGGTATCACCTTTCCTTTATTTTCGATATACGATAGGCAAATCCAATTTCGCGGCCAAACTTCTTGTCTTGACCACATCTTTCGGACCGGGAATCAACGGACTGTATCGGAGGACGTGCCGGATGCGGTCGCGTTGCTTGGAGGTGAACCGGTCGGAGCAACTTACTTCATAATCCATCATGTTATAGGAAATAAACTCTTGTCCGGTAAGGCAGTTGATGCGTGTTACGACTTCATCGAATGAAACGGATCTGTGTTCCAAAGCCGCCTGCTCACTTAAGGCAGCATACATCAGCGAATAGATATTCCGGTCGTATGGCGGCGTATCGTCACAATAATCCGAATCGATGCAATCGGTGGCCAGTTCTCCCTCTTCCGTTTCATTGAACGCATGGTGCAACCCCAAGTAGTGTCCCAGCTCATGCGCCAAGGTGACGTAGACATCCGCTGCATCATAATATTCGCTTGTCGTATTCCGGTCAAAGTAGAGGCTGTTTATCGACACGCAATGCGGATATTGCAGTTGTTCTTTCTCAATGTAAGTGTATTCAATTTCCGAAAGCCCTTCCAGATAATTGCTTCCTTGGGTGGAATAAGGTAAATGGGAGATACCCAATGTGACGCTTCCGCTTCCCGATTCAGCGGCAAAGTTATACAATACAATATTAATATATCGGTTCTGATCCCACATGAGGTTTATTACGTTTTCATTCTCGCTGGCCATGAATTCCGTACATTCTATCGGCATCTCGTCCCATTGGACATATTCTATGCCGGCGTTTTCCAGAACATTCCCCTCCTCATCAGCTTCCGCCAGGTAAAACTCCAGATTGATATTTTGTCCGGCATCTCCACCGGAGTATCTGACCTCTCCTTGGTAGAACTGATTTACATTTTCCAAAACCTCGTGGATTCGCTCCGGGGTGATATATTGTTGCGGATCGGTTCTATCCTTGTACAAGACATGGAAAATAACCGGCAAGCGGTAATGGAGTTCCTCCCCTTCGCCCAAAGCCGACTGGGTCACATGGATTTCGGTCTGTTCTCCTCCGGAAGAAATGACAATCGTCCCGGTACGTTCTTCATCCAGATTCCCCATGACCTCTATGCGGATAGTACCGTTCCCGTTTCCTTCGCTGGGATAGACATAGCACCAGTCGGGGTCCTGACTGGACGCCGTCCATCTGCCGGTTGCCTCAATGTTTGCTGTAAGAATCGTCCCTTCGGCGGGAATCGTTTCAAATTCGGTTTGCGAGAAGGTTACGCTCACCGTGTCATCATCGCTACAACTTGCCAGGAACAATCCGGCAAGCATCAACATTAAAAAAACAACTTTCGATTTCATATCTTGATTTAATTAAGATTGAGATTGAGATTTTGCAAATCTATGAAATATTTTCCAACATCGACGCATTTGTTGCGTTATTTGAGATGTTGTTTTGATTTTCTCCGGGAAATTTTTCATGCAGTTCATTAACAAAGAACGGGACTGAGAGGGCGGTAAAATCGCCTAACCTTGTGTAGTCTTTTCCTTTTCCGGGAAAACATTCATAAAAAAACAAAAAACGCTTAACTTCCGGATAAAATTTCTGTTCTTTGTATAAGTAATCATTAAAAAGACAAGTGTATGAAACGAATCTGTTTGTTTATATTGGTATGGCTCAGTGTGTTGGCTTTACCGGCCCAGGCGCAATTCTCATGGGGTGTAAAAGGGGGCGCGAATATATCGAATATCCATTTTTCGGATTTGCCGGAAACATTCTCGAAAAGTAATATAACAGGGTTCCATATCGGGCCAACCATCGAGTTGATGGCACCGCTGGTGGGATTGGGCTTTGATGCTTCGCTTCTTTATTCGCAGACCGGTGTGGAAATGGGACGGCAAGAGATAAAGAGCAGCTATTTGGATATACCGGTCAACCTGAAATGGAAATTCGGGCTTCCGATGTTGAAAATATATGCGGCCGCAGGTCCATACGTGGGATTCCGCTTGGGAGGCGCGAAGATCTGGGATGTAATCAGCGACCAGATTTCGGCTAAATCCTTTAGCGCAGGCGTGAATATCGGGGCCGGTGTGGAGCTGTTTCGCCATTTGCAGGTCGGAGCCACTTATCAATTGGGCCTGACCGATAATTATAGTATGGAGAAGCTGAACCTTTCCGGAAAGAATAGAGGATGGCAATTGTCGGCGGCTATATTGTTCTGAAAATATGCATTTTGCTGATGTGATATTGCCTCTTCCTTTAGCGGACCAGTACACGTATAAGATACCTTCAGACTTGGAAAAATCGGTAGTGCGGGGGTGTCGTGTTATTGTTCACTTCGGGAAAAAGCGTTTTTATACGGCTATTGTATCTGAAGTCTACGATACTCCGCCGAAGACCAATTCTGAAATCAAGGAAATCTTTGCTGTACTGGATGCTACTCCTATCCTCCGGCGTCCGCAATTGCGCTTTTGGCAATGGATGGCCAATTATTATCTGTGTAGGCTGGGGGATGTTTATAAGGCAGCGCTGCCTTCGGGCCTGAAGATCGAAAGCGAGACTTCGGTAACCCGTAATCCGGATTTTGAAACGGATGTTCCTTTGAAACCGAATGAACAAGCGGTGTTGTATGCTTTTGCGAAGGAAAAGGAGAAATTGACGCTTTCGGATCTGGAAAAGAAAACCGGTTTGCGGAATATTGTTCCTATCGTGGCTTCGTTGATGGCTAAAGGTGCGGTTGAGGTCAATGAGGAGCTGAAACGTGGGTATGTTCCCAAGACGGAGACCTATGTGTGCTTGGCTTCCGAATATAAGCAGGAGGAAAAGATGCAAGAGGCGTTTGATAGCGTCAGGCGGGCAAAAAAACAGGAACAATTGCTTGTCTGCTTTTTGGATTTGAGCCATGCGCTCAATCCGGTGTTGGAGCAAGAGATATCCAAGAAGGAATTGTTGGAAAAAAGCGGGCAAAGCGCATCTGTACTGGAGGGCCTGTTGAAGCGGGGAGTGCTGGAAACTTACGAAAAAGAGGTCAGCCGTTTGCAGATGCGGGTCTGCCGCCTGCAAGAACCCAACCCGTTGAGTGATGCTCAAAAGGAAGCGCTATGGAAAATACAGGATACTTTTCGGGAAAAAAACATTTGCCTTTTGCACGGTGTGACCTCTTCGGGAAAAACGGAGATTTATATTCACCTTATCCGGCAAGTGCTTAACGCAGGAAGGCAAGTACTCTATATGTTGCCGGAAATAGCCATTACAACTCAAATCACAGAGCGTTTAGGGAAACTGTTTGGCGAACAGTTGCTGGTCTACCATTCCAAATTCTCCGACAATGAGCGTGTTGAAGTCTGGAACAGATTATTGCACGCGCATAGTCCGATGCTGATATTGGGCGTCCGTTCTTCTTTGTTTCTTCCTTTCAGTGATTTAGGATTGATTATCGTAGACGAAGAACATGAAACCAGCTATAAGCAACAGGACCCGTCTCCCCGGTATAATGCGCGGAATGCGGCAATGGTGCTGGCGGGTATGCATGGAGGTAAGACCTTGCTGGGCTCAGCTACGCCTTCCATCGATTCCTATTTCAATGCCCTTTCCGGAAAATATGGATTGGTGGAACTCAAAACTCGTTTCGGAACGCATCAGTCGCCGAAGGTTATACCGGTCAACATCAAAGAGTTGAAGCGGAAGAAGCAGATGAAGCATCCTATTTTCTCGCCTCCTCTTATTCAGAGCATGAGGCAGGCATTGGATAATGGCGAACAGGTCATTCTGTTTCAAAACCGGAGAGGCTTTGCCCCGATTACCGAATGCAAGGAATGCGGCTGGGTTCCGCGTTGCGTGAATTGTGATGTCAGCATGACTTACCATAAATATCATAACAACCTGATATGCCATTATTGCGGGTATACGATTCGTTTACCGGAGATCTGTCCTTCTTGCGGTTCTTCTAATTTTCAAATGCAAGGCTTCGGTACAGAAAAGGTGGAAGAGGAGATTGCCCTTCTTTTCCCTGATGTGAATGTCGAGCGGATGGATATGGATACGACACGGACCCGCACGGCCTACGAACGCATCATCGGGGATTTTGACAAGGGGAAGACGCAAATCTTGATAGGTACGCAGATGATATCAAAAGGACTGGACTTTGGCAATGTCGGGGTTGTAGGTATATTGAATGCGGACGGACTGATGAATTATCCGGACTTCCGGGCGCACGAAAGGGCTTTTCAGCTTATGCTTCAAGTAAGTGGGCGCACCGGACGGCGGGACAAACAGGGAACGGTCATTCTACAGACCTCTCAACCGGAGCATCCATTGATTCAGATGGTAATCCGGTCGGCTTATCGGGAAATGGTGGATTGGCAGCTTTCGGAACGAAGCATATTTCATTATCCGCCTTACTTCCGGTTGATTGTCTTGGTCTTACGGAGTAAGAATGAGGCGGTATTGCAGGATTTATCCCGCTGTTATGCCGAAAAGCTCCGGAGCCAATTGGGCAACCGGGTGTTGGGCCCCGTTACTCCGCCGGTCTCTTATATTCAAACTTGGTATATCCGGAAGATTGTGATAAAAATCGAGACGGCCGCAGCCATTCAGCCGATGCGCGGTTTCTTGGAAAGTGTTTACACGGAGATGCAACACTTTCCAACATTCCGCCAGATAATGCTTCATTATGACGTTGATCCGCTATGATTGGCGGTCAACGGATGAAGTTGGTGTTGGTCCGCGCCTCGAATGCAGGAGGATTGATGCCGGCTTGTTTTCCGGCTTCGATACACTTCAGAAGCCAAGCCATATTCCGCCCCAAGATGCGCATGGTCTGTAAACCTTCGATGTCTTGTGCTACCTCTTCGGGGGTATTTCCATGAACCGCATTCCAATAATTGGATGAGACTACCGGCATATTACTGATGGTAAAGTATTTGTTCAGTTGGTCGAACGTGGTAGTGGAACCGCCTCTTCGGCAACTTGCGATAGCAGCCGCCGGTTTGTTGGAGAACATTTTGGCACGGCCATAAAATACCCGGTCCATAAAAGAGGTCAGAGCGCCGGTCGCCGAAGCAAAATGAACCGGTGAGCCAAAGATGAACCCATCCGCTTTTTCGGCTTTGTCCAAAAAGATATTTACAGAATCCGTAAGGCAGCATCTGCCGCTTGCCAGACATTGGTTACATCCCATACATCCGGAAATAGGACGGACACCTATCCAAAATAGTTCTGTCTCAATGCCCTGACGGTTCAGTTCTTTTTCTATTTCTTGAAGAGCTGTGAAAGTGCACCCATTGTGGTGCGGACTTCCGTTTACCAATAATACTTTCATAGAATAGCACTTTAGATCTTTGTTATAATAGCAAAAAAGCGGAAAAAGATGAATCTTTTCCCGCTTCCTTTCTGAGCCTCTTGTCGGATTCGAACCAACGACCCCGAGATTACAAATCACGTGCTCTGGCCAACTGAGCTAAAGAGGCAGATGGGTAAGCTTACTACATCGCGCCGCTACAACCAAGTACCCTTGCTGCGGTCAAGCCCTGGGGGATTCCGAGGGAGCTTGCCGTGTAGGACTTACCCGGGTGCAAAAGTAGGCATAAAATCTGAATCAACAAACGCTTTTTGCTGCAAAGGAGCAAAATAATCGGTAACCTGCTAAATTTGATTGAATTACAATCGTGTTAAAAAATGTATCTCTGCTAAGGAAATAAATTTAGGAGTTTTTTGGAAGGGCATCTGCCTTTTGGTACTTGATAATTTTGTAATTTTGCGCCATATTTCAAATTAAATACTAAGTACAATACACAATGGGTGGTTTTTTTGGCACTATCTCAAAAAAGGCATGTGCTACGGATTTGTTCTATGGCACAGACTATAATTCTCATTTGGGAACTCGCCGAGGCGGTTTAGTAACTTACGACAAGGAGGCGGGTTTTACGCGGTCTATTCACAATCTTGAAAATTCCTATTTCCGTACCAAGTTCGAGGCCTCTTTACCTAAGTTTATAGGAAATGCCGGAATCGGAATTATCAGCGATACGGATGCACAACCGATAGTCATCAACTCTCACTTGGGCAAGTTTGCCATCGTTACGGTTGCGAAGATCAACAATCTGGATGAATTGGAAAAAGAATTGCTGGAAGCGAACATGCATTTCTCGGAATTGAGCTCCGGAAAGACAAATCAAACCGAATTGGTGGCTTTGCTGATTACGCAAGGGAAAAATTTTGTGGAAGGCATCGAAAATGTTTACAACAAAATCAAAGGTTCTTGTTCGATGTTGATTCTGACGGAAGACGGAATCATCGCCGCGCGTGACAAATGGGGACGCACGCCGATTGTAATCGGTAAGAAAGAGGGCGCATACGCGGTTACCAGCGAATCGAGCAGTTTTCCGAACTTGGATTATGAGATAGACAAATATATCGGTCCGGGTGAGATTGTCCGCTTACGGGCTGATGGCATGGAACAAATGCGCAAACCGAACGAAGGAATGCAGATTTGTTCTTTTTTATGGGTATACTATGGTTTCCCGGTATCTTGTTATGAAGGGAAAAATGTTGAGGATGTCCGCTTTAACTGCGGGTATAAGATGGGACAAAAGGATGAGTCGGAAGTAGACTGCGCTTGCGGTATTCCGGATTCAGGAGTCGGTATGGCTTTAGGTTATGCGGAAGGAAAGGGGGTGCCTTACCATCGTGCCATTGCCAAATATACGCCGACTTGGCCGAGAAGCTTTACGCCGGCCAATCAAGAGATGCGTTCGCTGGTGGCTAAAATGAAATTGATCCCGAACCGGGCTATGTTGGAAGGCAAGCGTATCCTGTTCTGTGACGACTCGATCGTTCGGGGTACGCAATTGCGCGACAATGTAAAGATTCTGTATGATTATGGAGCTAAAGAGGTACACATGCGTATCGCTTGTCCTCCGTTGATTTACGGATGCCCGTTTATCGGATTTACTTCTTCTAAGAGTGACCTGGAACTGATTACCCGCCGAATCATCAAAGAACTGGAGGGGGATGAGAATAAGAATCTGGATAAATATGCCACTACCGACTCTCCGGAGTATAAGAAGATGGTTCAGGTAATAGCAGACCGTTTCGGTTTAAGTTCCTTGAAGTTCAATACGCTTGAAACATTGATTGAGGCGATAGGGTTGCCGAAGTGTAAAGTCTGTACACATTGCTTTGATGGAAGCAGTTGTTTCTAAAAGAGTCATGGCACACAAGGCGATGACTGAGTAAAATATTTATGCCGAACTTTCCCGGAGAAGACAACTCTCTTTTAAAGGAAAGTTCGGCATCTTTTTGAAAAAAAGGTCGGTAGGAATGAGAACTTGTCTTATCCCAAATCGGTCATTAGACCGCTCAACGGTTCTTTTTTTCTGAAAGAAAGCTCTTCGGGTATTTTGCCCCCTTCTGCAAGCCGAAAAGCAATCCGCAAGACATAAGGGGCAATCTACCCAAAGTCTAATGACCGATTTGGGCTTATTCTTTTTTAGCCGAAAGAGGGGAGTGGGAATCTTTGATGTTGCGTAGGTTGACTAACATAACGCTGAAAAGAATGACAATCAAGCCGATAACTTGGATGAAAGTAACTTGTTCGCCTCCGATTCCGGCACCGATGATTACCGCAACCACCGGATTGACATAGGCGTGTGTGGCTACTTCCGTAGCCGGGCGCACTTTCAATAACCATATATAAGCGGAATAGGCTAAAATAGAGCCGAAAGTAATCAGATAAATCAGAGCCAACCAGGACTTAGCCGGTATTTTACTCCAATCTACTTCGTGAGGCTCTCCGCTTAGCAAGGCGCAAATCCAAAACAACAGGCTTGCCGAGAACATCTGCCAAGCCGAACCGGCAAATCCGTTGGTCTCTTCACTCCCGCAAGAACGGTATTTCGTGTAAAGTGTCCCGATAGCCCATGAGATACATCCGCCAATCAAGAGTAATATGCCATATTCGCTATGAGGCAGTCCTGTTTCTGTATTCAACTGTTCGAGATAGAGCATGCCGACTCCGATAAATCCCGATAATATTCCGCCGATAGCCGTTATGCTCCGAAAATTGGTCCGCCACATGGGGATGTCCAACAACATAATCCATATAGCGGTTGATGAGGCAACTATGGCCACCAGGCTACTGCTTACATATTGTTGCGCCAGCATAATAACCGCCATGTCGACAAACAGCAATACAATGCCGCTTATCGCTGACCGGCACATCAGTTCTTTCCGGAATACTTTTTCCTTTCTGAAATAGCATAAAGAAAGGAGGAGGATCCCAGCCGTAGTGAAGCGTAGTGCGCCGAGCAAGAAGGGGGGGAGTCCCTGTAATGCCACTCCGATGAAGTAGTAGGTAGAACCCCAAACTACATACACCAGAAAGTAAGCGACAAAAATCGCTATTTGTCGTTGGGCAGTAAACATAAACTCATTTGAGCTTTTGCGTGAAATCTCGGAATAATTTCAGTCCTTTGAGCAATACGGCACGCGGACAAGCAATGTTCCAGCGCATGAATCCTTCACCCTCCGCGCCATACATAGTTCCGGCATTGAGCCAAAGCTTCTCCTCTTTGACCAGTTTTTCTTCCAACTCCTCGGAAGGATAGGGCAATGAGCGGCAATCCATCCATACCAGATAAGTCCCTTCTAAACGGGTGATCGGGAAGTTCGGTAAGGACACTTCACAGAAGGTTTTCATGCACTCGTAATTTCCTTTCAGGTAATCGAGCAACTGGAGTAACCATTCTTCCCCTTCGTTGTAAGCTGCGATGGTCGCAATGACCCCGAATGGATTCACATCGCATACTTCATTGATGTTTATAGCCTTGTCAATCCGGCGCCTTACCTCTTCATCGGCCGAAACAATGTTGGCGATCTGGAGCCCGGCTATGTTGAAGGATTTACTAGGGGATATGCACGTAACGGAGTGATGCAGGAACTCTTCGGAAATGGAGGCGAATGGGGTATAGGTATATCCTGTGTAGACCAATTCGCAGTGAATTTCATCCGACACGACCCAAACACCATGTCTGATGCAGATTTCTCCGATGCGGGTCAGCTCTTCTTTACTCCAGACACGCCCTGCCGGATTGTGCGGATTGCAGAGAAGCAGGATTTTTACCTTTTCATCGGCAACTTTCCGTTCCAGATCCTCATAATCGATAACGTATGTATTCTCCTTGTACACCAACGGATTGCTGACAATCTCGCATCCATTGTTCCGGATAGATGAGAAAAAGCAGTTATAGACCGGGGTCTGTACCAGCACTTTGTCTCCGGGCTGGGTCAGGGCCTTGATGACGGCTGATATGGCCGGAACTACACCAGAGGTATAAATCATCCAGTCCTTTTGGATCTTCCAATTGTGTCGCCGGCCGAACCAGTTGATTACTGCTTCATAATAGGCATCCGGAACACGTGTATATCCGAATATGCCATGCGCTACCCGTTGTTGCAACGCCTCGATAATGGCGGGAGCGGTACGGAAATCCATATCCGCCACCCACATCGGGAGCACATCTGCATCATCGGCACTATCCCATTTATAGGAGTTAGTGCCTCGCCTTTGGACAATCTCATCGAAGTTATACCGCATGTTGCCCTCCTCTTTCTTCGATCACACAATTAGCCGGGGCCTTGATGTTTTCATCCAGTGTGACGGAACCGATACTATCAGCCACGATCCGTCCGGAAGTCGGGTTCTTGATGTTGGTGATTGCCCCCCGTATGTCTGCATTCAGTGTGCTATATTCGAACGCACGGTCACAAGCCGGGTCGAATGTACAATTCTCCAGAATGAGGTCTTGTGCATAACAAAGCGGTTGCTCTCCGGAAATGTGGCAATTCACCAGACGCAGATTCTTGGAATGCCAGCCTAAATATTCACCATGCAGCTCTGAGTCGTAAATCGTTACATTTTCGACTTCCCAAAAAGCATCCTTGGTCGTTATCTTTGCATTGTGGATTTCTACATTCTTTACATATTGGAAAACATATTTGCTATCGCTCTCCAGTCCGTCTACATAGATATCTTTACTGAACATAAACGGATACGTCCCGTCATGGATTTTCAGATTCTTCACCCGGATGCGGTTGCATCTCCAGAATATTTCATCAGCATCGTTGATCTGTACGTTCTCAATCTCGATATCGTTCATTTCGCGGAACATTTTAGGCGCATCGATAACTGTATTCTTCATAATCAGATGGTCGGAATACCACAAAGCCGAACGTCCGCCAATGGCGAAATAGCAATTATCTATCGTGAAGCCATGCACGTGCCAGAACGGATAATTTCCTTCGAAACGGCAATTGGTCGCTACAATATTGCTGCATTCCTTGATTCCGGATTCACCTTCACGAATGGTTACGTTGTCTAAGTGCAGGTCGTGGGAAGCAAACAGAGGTCGTTCGCCTCCAAATTCTTTGTCTTTTATCAATTGCATACGTTATATAAGTTTGTATCATTTCGTCTATGGTGCAAATATAGATAATTCCTTTGGCTATTTTTGTAGATAAATTACGGATGGAGTAACCTGGATTACAGAAATCGGGCTTATGGCGTTGGGAAATAAAAAATAAGATGTGCATCTTACCCATTCTGACGCACTTTAAGGGGAGTGTACCAAAATGTGAATTTTGCTACACTCCCCTCCATTGTTTAATTAATTAAATCCGATTTTATTTGACAAAATCAGCTTTCTTTATATAATCGGCACTTTCGCGTGCAGCCTTGAACATCTCTTCTGAGATCTGCTCTTTGGTATAAGCGCTTCCGTCAGCATTCTTCTTTTCACGCAAAGCTTTCGGAACTTCGATTTCAACGACATAATTCTTCATTCCGTTCTTGTAGAACTGGTTAAAGATGCCTTCAAAGTCAATAGTCTTACTTGCACCGATAACGAATTCATCCTTGATATGCAATAATTGGATGCGGTTCGGATATTTCTTCAGATATTCTACCGGAGATTTTCCGCCTTTCGTACACCAATAAACATCCAGCTCGAAACATACATATTCTGGATTGGTATGTTCTACCAGATATTCCCACATAATAGCATCGCTGTCTTTCAGTTTGTTGAATTCGTGAGAGTGATTGTGGTATCCCAGCTTCAATCCGTATTCAGCGGCAATCTTACCTACCCGGTTGAAGTAATCGCACATACGTTGTACATCAGCAACGGTGAATTCTACCTGATAGCTTGGGATAACGAAATACTTTCCTCCGCAAGTCTGCTGGATTTTGAAAAGCTCACGCCAACGGTTCATGATTTCATCCTCTTTGGCAGGGTCTTCCTGAATACTGGAGTGTGTAGAGATGATTTCCGCTCCCAATTTGTCGCAAAGAGCCTTGAATTCATCGGCCGGCATACCGAATACCTTTGGGTCGCCTCCCCATTGTACCAGTTCAAGGACATTGTATCCCATGTCGGTCAGGCGGGTAAGGGATGCTTTAGGGTCTTTTTGCATGGCATCCATGACGGAATAAAGTTGAATGCCGATTTTCTTTTCTTTTGCGGATGCAGCTTCCGGGTTCAGAAGCAAAACGAACGTAGCGGCTATATAAGCCAATACGAAAAGAATACTATACTTCTTCATGTTGTAATGTGTTTTGTTTTATGGTAAAAATAATTTGTGATACAAAGGTAACAATTAGTTTTTATCCTTAAAAGGAAATAGTTGGATTAATTTTGCGTTTTGGATTACATCTTCGTTCTCAGCGAAAATCTTTTCCCGTAGGTCAGCATGCGCCAGATCCATTCTAACAATCCGAATTGGAAATGACGAAGCCAAACGCTACTGAAGAGCGATTCGATGATATATACCCCGGTCGCGATGAGTAAGACGTAAATCAGTCCCATGCTTGCGCCCAGTCCCAGTCCGATGCCGTAGAAAATGGCAATACCCCAAAGGGACTGACCGATATAATTGCTGAGTGCCATACGTCCGGAGAAGGCGAACAGGTGGAAGGGCTTCCAATCGGGTTTCCGGAGGAAGAACAGGCATACTCCGGCCATATAGGCGAATCCTAAAGGATAAACGCTGATGCAGTAGAGAACCGAATGGGCGGTCAGCCCAAACGGGTGCTGGTTCATTGCGCTCCAGGCGTAAAGGACCGAATAAGGCAATCCTATCAGCATCCCTGCGCGGAATAATTGTTTTAGGAAAGGTTTGAGGTTTTCCAAGTCTGCATACATCCGTTTCCTGCCGATATAAAATCCGATTAGGAATAATCCCATTACCTTAAAATAGCGGTTCCCATCGATAAACTCCTGCACCCGTACCAAGGCTCCTTGTATCAGGAATTCGAACATGCCCTGATAATTGTCCGCATCGCGTAGCCAATAAGCGAAATTCTCTTCCGTAATCCCATATTTCGCACAATAGTAATGTTGCCAATGCACAACCGGAGTTGCCGGATAGATATGCCGGATCTCGATAAAGAGGTCTATGAGGATAGGCAGGAAAAGTAATGCACCTGCCCAGGTCAGCAAAGCACGATCAGAAGCGTTTCGGAATAGTGGAAGGAAAAGCCCTAGGAGGGCATACAGCATCAATATGTCTCCGCTCCAGATGAACATCAGATGCAGAAACCCGATGAGGGTGAGGATGCCCATACGCCGGTAAAAAATGCGGAATCCGTTGGCTCCCTTTTTGATGGCATTTGAAATGATGATGGAAAAGCCAATGCCAAATAGCAGAGAGAACAATGTATAGAATTTCCCGTCAATAAATACATATTGTAAGAAGCGGACCACCGAATCTATTCGTGCCGTAGGAAAAGCTTGGGTGGCTTCAGCGGATAAAAATGTATATAAGGAAAATTCCGGGAAATTAGCCAACGCAATTCCCAGCAATGCCAAACCACGGAGGATGTCCAATATGGCAAATCGTTCGGAGGTTCGGACCGGACTGGCTGATTTTTGGATTTTTGTTAAGGGTATTGCCATAGTCGTTTCTTTTTCGGAATAAATTCTATTTTTTGATGGTACAATACTTCGGTAAATTTTTACCGAGAAATTAAAATTAAACAATAGAATCGGTGT
>ERZ857521.951-NODE-951-length-38847-cov-27.741184_pt1 | contig 38847 bp, 33 predicted proteins | sample MGYA00519701_ERZ857521 | MGnify/ENA primary metagenome ERZ857521 (study PRJEB31778, sample SAMEA3449346) | human gut metagenome | biome: human gut; feature: human-associated habitat; material: faeces | place: United Kingdom | collected 2010/2012 ...
ACGCCTGCGACCGTATGACGGATACGCTGGAGGACATGGGCTTGGATGTGGAGCGTCTCTGCCCGGTGCGCAAGGACTGGAATGACGATCTCTGCGCCAAATTCGAGAAGAAGGAGAAAGACGCATGAACGAAAACGTATGGCCCCTGATTCTGCTTGGCGGCGGACTGCTGGCATTCTTGCTCGTAGTGTCCTTCCTCTCCAAGAATTATTCTCTCAACAACTTCAAGAACAAAACAGTCGGCGACGGTCAGCACGGAACGGCACGTTGGGCAACCCCCAAGGAAATTCACACGACCTATCATGTGGTCCCGTTCCGTCCTCGCCGCTGGCGCAAGGGAGAGGAACTGCCTACGGTGCAGGGCATCATTCTCGGCAGCATGGGCGGAAGAAAGCGCAGAACCCAAAAAGGCATGATCTCACAAGCCACGCACAAGATGCTGGAGAGGCTCCGCCGTCCTACAGCAGGGAAAAAAGAAAAGCGAAAGCCGAAGAAAAAGAAGTCGGCAATTTCCAAAATCAAAAATGTGGTGGAAGATCAGCAGGATGTCCGTGCGCTGGTGGACAGCGATGATATCCATTGTCTTATGATCGGTGCTTCCGGCGTGGGCAAGACTGCGTACTTTTTATACGCAAATTTGGAGTATGCCAGCGCCAGCGGTATGAGCTATCTGGCGCTGGACACCAAGGGAGACTTGGCGCGCAACTACGGTGCCATCGCCTCCCGGTATTACGGCTACAAGGTATCCGTCATCGACCTGCGTAACCCAACCCGCTCAGATGCCTTCAATTTCCTGACGCTGATGAATCACTACATGGATATTGCACGCAAGCATCCGGAGAACCTCGCTGCCCGAGCGCGCGCAGAGAAATACGCCAAGATCCTTGCCAAGACCATTATCAACCCGGACGGCGACGCTGCACAATACGGTGAGAATGCCTTCTTCTATGACAGCGCGGAAGGTTTGCTGACTGCCATTGTGCTTCTGCTGGCGGAGTTCGCACCACCAAAGGATGGGGAGCCGGAGAAGCGGCACATCGTATCAGCCTTCAAACTGGTGCAGGATCTGCTGGCGGTACCGAAGTCAAGAGGCAAGAATGGCTTTCAGCTGCTCATGGATGAATTGCCGCCGGAGCATAAGGCCCGGTGGCTGGCAGGCGCAGCCCTCACCAGTGCGGATCAATCTATGGCTTCGGTCATGTCCACCGTCATGTCCCGCCTCAACGCCTTTCTGGATACGGAGTTGGAACAGGTCATCTGCTACGACAGCCCCATCAACGCCGAAATGTTTGCCTCGGAGAAGTGCGCCATCTTTCTGATTTTACCGGAAGAAGATCCCGCCAAGAATTTCATCGCGGCGCTCATGATCCAAAACCTGTCCCGCGAATTGTTCTCCGTGGCGGATGAAACCGGCGGCAGGCTCAAAAACCGTGTGGTGCTATTTTGCGATGAACTTGGTACCATGCCGCCCTTTGATATCCTGCCCCTATTCAGCGCGGGGCGCTCCCGCAGACTGACGCTGGTACCCATTATCCAAAGCCTTGCCCAACTGGAGAAGAACTACGGAAAAGAGGGCGCTGAAATCATATGTGACAACTGCCAGGACACCATCTTCGGCGGCTTTTCGCCCCAGAGCAAAACGGCAGATGCACTCTCTGCCGCCCTCGGCAGCAGGACGGTACTGTCCGGCTCTGTCAGTCAGGGAAAGGAGAGCAGCCAGTCCTTGCAGATGATGGAGCGCGCTCTCATGACACCAGATGAACTGAAATCCATCCCCAAGGGTGAGTTTGTAGTGATGAAAACGGGAACCCATCCCATGCGCACCAAACTGCGTCTCTTTCTGGATTGGGGCATCACCTTTGACCCGGACGGCTATCGGATGCCGGAGCGGGCAGCCCGAAAGATCGCCTACATAGACCAGGGCGAACTCATCCGCAGCATCCATCGGAGCTGCACAAAGAATCCCTATAACATGGAGGGAAGCAGATGAGTCAATTCAACTTTATCTACGCCGAGGAGCATCTGAGCCACCGGGAGAAGGCGGTCTATATCTACCTTCGGGACCGGGCGGACGCCTCCGGTGTCTGCTGGCCTGGGATCAAAACCATTGCCCGTGAATTGGGACTTTCGCCGCGGACAGTCCAGCGGGCCTTGGCAGATCTTGAGCGCAGGCAGCTCATCGAGAAGCGGAACCGCCGCCGCTCCAACGGCAGCCTCACCAGCAATTTATATCGGCTGACCAAGCACAAAACGTCACAGCCTCCCGCCAAGGGGGGACTGTGACGTTTTCCCTTTCAAAATTCTGTCCATAGGGTAGCGTCACCATGGCGCATCCAGAAGAGCCTACTCTACCGGAGGATACAGGACAGAGAAAGAACAAGAATATGGAGGAACTTATGAAGATGATCGTCAGAAGAACAGCGTTGGCTGTCTGCACCCTTGTCCTGGCAGTGATCCTGTCCACAGCCGCTTCCGCTGCCTGCACAGGCTTTGATGACGTGCCGGAGACTGCGGACTGCTTTGAAAGCGTGATGTATCTTGCGGAGCATGAAATCACGCAAGGCACGGGGAACGGATGCTTCTCCCCGGATGCGCCGGTGACGGTGCGGCAGTGGGCGATGATGCTCTGCCGGGCCTATGAGGTGAAGGTCGAGGGCAGCTCATGGGGTGATCTGAGCCAAAGCGCTGTGGAGCAAGCCTACCGGCAGGGCTGGCTGAACGAAACCGCACTCTCCGCGCCCAATATCCAGCTATGTCGGGGAGCGCTGCTCAAAAGCGCCTTTGCCGCAGCCAAGATCACCGTTTACGACAGCGTACTCTATGCGGGCGGCGTGTCGCTGCCCGATCATGAAAACTGCATCCGCATCGGGAAGGAGCTTCAGCTCTGCGGCGAGGCGAACACTGCAAATGAGATCGTCACCCGCAGGGACGCTGCCATGCTCCTTCACGCAATCCTGACCAAAGCCTTCGCCGTGACAGCCCCGGCAGCTCCGGTGACGTTAGTGAACGCGGCAGGCGTCAACATCAACGACTACCTGCTGGCGCTGCGGCAGGTGCCGGAGCCGGTGCTTGCCGCCTTCAACGCCGCCGGCTGGACATACCGTATCGACTTCGACTACATCAGCGAACTCAGCAAGCAGCTGAACATGAGTTGCATTGGAGCCTCCAACTACAGCCAGAAAACCATCTACATCTCGGAGGCCAGCGCGACGCTCCACGAATTCGGACATTTCCTCGATTGGACGCTGGGAATCCCTGCGGAGCATGAGCAGCTATATCTGGCGGAGGCGCAGAACTCCGGGCTGCGGGATTACGCCAAAACCAACGCCAGGGAATACGTCGCGGACTGCTTTGACTACTGGATCACCCACGGCAGCAATTCAGAAATGATGGAGCACCTGAGAAAGAATGCACCACAGACCTGGGCCTATTTTGAGGCGCTGGAGAAAAACAACTGGAGAAGCTGACATCGCCTACTATTTCCGGGGCCGTGGTGAATTGCGCCGTTCCCTCTGTATCCGCGCCGCACAGTAGGCAATCAATTCCTCCGGCGTCGGGATCGCACCGGCGCACGGAATCTCGGAGACGATACCGGCATCCCTTGGCTGCGCCATGAGGATGGCAAGGCTGATTTCCCTGCGGACTTCCTCCACGCTGATCCCCTCACGCGCGGCGATAACTTCCATGGCGCGCCGCACTGCGGCAAGCTGCTTGGCATTTGTTTTCATACGGTTTCCCTCCTGATTTTTCTCTTAGCGGTATTTATCGCTTAACTTAACGACAATATAACATAGACATGAGGGGAAAACCGTCGAACACAGTCGAAAGCAGGAAGTTTTATCGTTCAAAAAAACTATAGCGGACGAAAAAAGAGGAAGCCTGCAAAGGCTTCCTCTGTATCAGGTCTGATCGTGGTTCATGGCGCGCATGGTCTGTAAAACCGCGTCCTTCTGTTGGGGCGTCAGATTCACCCAGTTATCAAAAAGCTCCTTCAATTCCGGCGTCAGCTCCACCATTTCGCCCTCTGCGAAGAACTGAGAAAGCGAGATGCCGAACGAGGTACAGATCGCTTCCAGCGTACTGATGGAGGGAATCGTATTGCGGTGATAGATATTCGCAATGGTAGAGTTGGAAAGACCGCAATTTTTAGCCAGCCGGTATTCTGACCATCCGCGCTCGTCCAGTAGTTGATGCAGCCGCTGAAGCGTGTCCATAGTTTCGTCACCTTTCTTTCCTGTATATATTTTACCGTTTCATTGAATGATATAATATTGTTTACTTGTATGCGACATATCATTTAATAAGACGGTAAAGGCAACTCAAACAGGTGACAAATCCCCACGAACAGACGAAGCCGCCCCCGTCAGGCTCAACGCTTGACAGGGGCGGCTCGTTTCTTGTTCAGTTTTGTGCTTCTCGCTCCTGACGCAGAAGTGCGATGCAGATTTTAAGCTGATAGGCTTTGTGGATGCCCAGCTTTCTGTAAATGTTTTTACGGTGTGTGGCGATGGTGCTCTCCGAGCAGTTCCGTTGTTCGGAAAGCTCACGGGGGCTGCTGCCATCGGCCAGGGCCTCCAAGATCTCCCGTTCCGTTGGCGTCACGCCAAGGGGCAACTATACCTGTTTGCTGAACCGAGGAGGGGTTCAATATGACCCCACCGGAACAGCCCACTCTATCGGAGAATTAGGACAGAGAAAGAACAAGGATAGGAGCAGAAGCGAGGCGCGGGAAAAGTATGCGGCGGCACATCGCCTCGTGGAGAGCTGCGCCGACGCAAGGGGTGCGTTTTCTTTACTATGTTTCGTTCTCCTGTTCCTCCTGCGTCTGACGCAGGATCGCGGCATATTGCTGTACCTTTCGGTAGGAATCAAGCCCCGTCTTTCGGAGAATGCTCTTGGTGTGGCTGTAAATGGTGCTCACCTTAACAGAGAATTGAACGCTCATCTCCTGTGGCCCCATGCCGACAACATAGCCCTCATAGATCTTGCGCTCCGTATTCGTCAGCTTATCCAGTCCGGTCACAAAGATCCGGTACACCTCCGGGTCAATGTCATCCTTCTGCGCGTGAGCCATACGGGATGCGTCCGTCTGCACGGTCTCCAACCGGCTTTGTGTTTCCTCCACCTGCGCTTGCAGCACGGCCTTTTCGCCCAACAGGGACTCGCTCTGCCGCAGGGCCGCGTCCTTCTCGCTCTCCAACGCGAAAACAGCCTCCTGATGCGCTTCATCCTGCGCCCGCAGAGATCCGGATACGGCGGCAAATTCGCTATAACTCATCTGCCCGTCGCCCCGGTTTTCCTCCGTAAGCTGCCGGAGGTCCCGCAGCAGCGGAGAGAGGTATCTGCGGTTGAGGACAATGCAGGCAAGGCACAGGGCAAAGAGCAGCAGGAACAGCAGCAAAGCGGTCTGCCAGACGCTGCGTACCACAAGCTGCCGGTAATCCTGCGCGGGGATCAGCACCGCCAATGTCCGGCTCTCGCTGTCTCCGCCCGCAGCGGTAAAGTCCATGGTCATGCCCACATAGGAGAGTCCCCCGCATTTCATGGCGATCAGGCCGTGACGCATGGGCTTGAGTGTGAGACGGTCGTTAATGGGAACATAGCAGTAGTCTCCCGCACCGCCGGTCATCAGACACCCGCCGCTGTCCAGCGTGTTGGACACGCCGTCCTCCGAGGCCATGAGGCAGGCAACGCTTTGAAAGCCAGTAGGCTGCTTGTGGTGAGCTGCAAAATAAGTCTGGTTGACCCCAAAGCCGCACAGTCCGTATACCGTGCCGTCCTCCCCGACCATGGGAATGGTCAGCAGAACGGCCCGCTCCGAGGTGCCGGGAAGGGTGATCAGTGCCGAGGTGCGGCAGGAGGCGGAAGATACCGGCGCGGCCGCATCCGCAAGGCATTGCCGGTAATCCGGCAGAGTCTCCGTGTTGAACTCCCGGCTCCATTTCCGGTGGGGCATGACCCCGTGGGCCTTCCCAATCTCCGCCATGCCCCGGTAGAGCAGCAGATCCCCGGTCAAATGCTCGGCATTGCTCCGCTGGACATACAGCCCGCTGCGGTCAGCCTCGCCGCTGCTTACGCCGATGGCGGCTTCCAGAATGACAAAGGCTCCGGAGCAGTCCGTCTGACGGGCATACTGACACAGCGGCTCCAGCAGCGCCTCCTCTACCTGTGAGATGGCGTCAAGATTTCCGTCCAGCTCCGAAAAGGTCATGCCCTGTTCGGCCAATGTGTCCTCCAGAATGTCCGTCATATCCTTGGACAGATGGGCGCTCATGCCGGAGACATTCCGCCAGAGGGAGGCCATATCCGAGCGGAACACCTCCATCTGGATGCTCATGCTTTTGGACAACTCCTCGCCGGGGGTATTGATCCGCCCGAAAATTTGCAGGCTCACCAGCAGCACTGCGGCCAGAAGAAGGCCCATCGCCGCCATGTAGAGTACCAGCTTGTGCTTCATGGAGCGGTTGGCGTAGTTCAGTTTTTCCAGTACATGGCGCATCGATTTTTACCTGCCTGTGGTTTGTTTTTCATCCGCTTCAGCCCATGGAGCAAAGCATCGTCCATGTCTCGTTGGCCAGCTCATCCACGCTCTCACCGCTCGCAAGGCGGGCGGGATAGTCCTTCTGTGTCTCCCGCAGCGCATCGTAAAGGGAGTTGACCTTGCCGTAATAGCCGGAAAAGCGCGGCTCGGACACCGGCGTATACTCCCGCCGCATGGTGTTCAGAGCGGCGTAGAGATTTTGGTACGCCTGCTGTGGTTCCGGGAAATCCGTATAGTCCTCAATGGCGTCAAACGCGCCGTTCCGCACGGGCATATAGCCGGTCTCGGCCACAAAATCAAGGTTCCGCTCCGGCTCCGTCAGCCAGTGGACGAACAGGCTTGCGGCCTCCGCCCGCTGTTCATCGGTCTTGTAAGCGCATAGACCCACGCCCGCCTGCGTCATCAGCGCATCGGCACCGTTGGTTTTCGGCATGGGCAGGACTTGCAGGTTCATCGGCTCCACCGTGCCGTCAAGATAGCTCACCTTATCATTATAGTAGAGGATGGCGGCGGACGAGCCGATGCCGGAGATGGTCTCGCCGGTCATGACCTGCGTATTGGAATAGCGGTCGGACATCTGGATATGTCCATGCACCAGAGCGCGGGCAAATTCCAGCCAGCTCTCCTTGAAGACGGCGTTGTCCGTGTCGTACCAGCCGTCCTCGGTATAGAAATCCTCCGCACCCTGCTCCATGGCCCGCAGCTCCACAGCGCGGAGAGGATAGTCCAGAGCGCAGAAGGTCTTGCCGCCGCTGTAGTCATAGAAAGCGCCGGCGGTCTGATAAAAGCCCTCCCATGTGGTAAGGTCGCTGTACTGCGCGCCGGTGGCGGCGGAGAAGCGGTCAAAGGCGGAGCCGTTGAGCATCAGCACATGGGTGGATTTGGACATGGGGAATACCAGCAGCTTGCCGTCCGCCGTGCCGTCGTCCAGAAAGCCGGAAACGAACTCCTCGCGCTCCTTCTCGGTAAAGAGGTCGTTCCAGTCCACCACGTTCTCTGCCCCCAGCGCCAGCGCGTCCCCGATGTGGCAGGTGAACACATCCGGCATCTCCGGAAGCTCGGAGCCGCCCGCCTGGGCCTGCAACAGAAACGCACCGATCTGAGAGGCGCTGCTGGTAGCGGTGACGGTCACTCGCACGCCCTTTTCCGCGCCCACCGTCCGGTTGAACTCGTCCACAAGCTCGTCCATGGGAGAGCCGGACTGTTCGCCGTAGACGTGCCAGAAGGTCAGCGTCACGGGGTCATCCTTGTCCAGCAGCGACCGATTGCAGCCGGTGAGGGGGAAGATCATCAGCGCCGCCAGCAGCGCGGCAAAAAATCTTGGTTTCATGCGTTAAACCTCCAGATCGAACAGGCGTTTGGCGAATTGCCGTATTTTTGATGGTTTTTGAAAATTTTTATGCCTCCGTCTCCCCAATTTCGGTTTTTTGGAGATGACAGGAGCGAGGAAATATGGTACACAACAGGAGAACGGACAGTCAAGCGACACTTTGGAGTGTCCGGTCAGCAGAGAGAAATTGGAAAGGGGTACCCCTTTCCGTTGGAGCATAGCTCCAACGGAAGGACCGCTCGCCGCCTGATTTGTTTCTCTCACATTATAGCATAGCCCCCTATGCTTCGCAAGAAAAAACGGAAGGGAGGAATGTCTGTGGCCGAATCTCAGAAAACAGCAACGTACAAGGTCATTGCGGACGCCGGAGGCGGGCGGGTGTTTCGCTTCTACTGCGACATCTCCGGCGAGCTGTGCTGCGTGACAAAGCCCATCCGGGCGGACACGGAGGAAGCGGCGCTGGAGATGGCGTGGGAACAGGAGGGCAAGTGGGAGTTCAACCTCTGCCCCAAATGCGGGAAGTATGTTTCCTCCGCTATGTTCAATGTCAACGCGGGATTGTGTCTGGACTGCGCGCCGTGGGAGGACGAGTTCCCCTCGTTCTGCCATCACTGTGGTGCGCGGCTCCGGGAATCGGACGCCTGCTTCTGCCCCACCTGCGGAGCGAAGCTGATAGTGGACGGTATGGACAGGAAGGAGGGGACGCCATGACCGAATACGATCTGCGGACAAGAAGAGCCCTGCGGCAGGTGACGCTGCTGGAGTTCGGCTTCGGACCGGAAACCATGCAGAGATGTAAGCTCTGCCCGGAATGCGGCAGGGCAAACCCCGCGCAGGACACGCACTGCGCTGACTGCGGCGCGGTACTGCCGGAAAAGACCCTCTATGACTTCTACCTCTCCCGCCACCGCTGCTGCCCCGGCTGCGGTGTGGCTGTCACCGACTACGCGGTGTACTGCCCGGAGTGCGGGACGCGCTTGCCGAAGGCAGGCGTGACACGGAGAAAGGAGACCGCGGTATGAGCTTATTCCGAAAGCGGGAGCCGCCGGCCAGCGGTCCCGGAGCAGAACAGGCCCTGCCCAGAGCAGCAGCCTGCTTCACCACTCCCGCCATGACCCGCCGCGCGGCGGACTGGCTGGGTAATTTGGGCGGCTGCCGTCCGCTGGGTATTCTATCCGACGACTTCGACGATGTGGTCTGGCAGTGTACGGCGGAGAGGGCGGATCTTCTGCTGTTGGAGCTGGACTTTTCAAACGGAGTGGAGGATAAGGATGTTTCCTCTCGCTGCGACATCGCCGTCGAGGTGCGGCGGAAGCTGCCGGACTGCCGCATCTATCTCGTCTGCGAGGACGGCCACCCGGAAAGGCTGCCCGCATTGGATAAGGCGGTGGAGCTGGGGCTGATCGACGGTTATTGTCTGGGCGATCTGACCGCCCGGCAGGCGAGAGCGTGGCTGGACGAAACGGCGCAGGCCATGCAGAACGGACACGCGCGGTAAAGCCGCCCGGTGACCGCGCACCGGGACACAAAACGCGGACAACGAATTTCCAATCAAAAGGAGGAAGAAAAACGATGAGAAAACGGATACTGAGCATCCTGCTCTGCCTCGTCATGGTGGTGGGTCTGTTCCCCACAATGGCCTTTGCAGCGGGTGGCAGCGGTACAGCGAGCAACCCTATTGTAGTCACGACCTTTGAGGAGTTAAAGGCCGAACTGGAAAAGGATACCGTGGGATTGGGAATGCAGTACATCAAAGTTCCCAAAGGAATCAATATTGAGAAGCTTTTAAAGCTCGAAAGTTACAATTCAGCCTTTAACGTTATCAGACAAAAGACGCTCATTGTAGATGGCACCGTTACGGTTATTGCCGCTGCAGGTACGGCCGCCGTAAGAAGTATGTTCTCCGTCCATGGCCCTGGAAATCGCCTGGATATTAGAGGAAGCGGTTCGTTGACATTCAAAGCAAACACCAACGCTTCATGCAACGCTGTTGTTGATGTCAATGACGAGGGAATGTTGAATGTGTCCGGTGGTGTTACATTGTCAGGCACCTTCAATACAGCTGTTTACGGCATGGCAGTATATAACTATGGTGGCACTGTGAATATTGACAACGCTACACTGACAGGAGAAACCGCCGGCGTTTCTTATGGAGCTGCAGTTCATGCAAACGGTGGTACAACGAACATAAAAAACGCTACACTGAAAAGTTCCGTTTCTCCGGGAGCGAATGCGATAAGTAGAAAAGGCAGTGGAACAATCTTTGTTGGAAAAGATGCCTCTTTGACGATTGAAAATAGCATCATTCATACGACCGATGGCGTAACGGATGGACATAGTATTTATCTGGAAAAAGGTAGCACAAAACATATTGCAGATTATCTTGGCACCAACCAGAAAATCTATAGGCAATCGGATAAAGTCCAACTGAGCGCAGATGTGACCTCCCTGACAGACAGTGTCTATATTACGGATGATGTCAGCGAGAAGATCAATGCAGTCAGCTTGACCGTAGGACCTCTTATCACGCGCGAGATGATCTCGGATTTGGCGTGTAGTTACAGTCCATCTATCAAAATGACTCTAACTAATTTCAACGTTTATAATGGCCTGAACAATACAACGGATAAGATTGAAGGCGAAAACACACCGTATGACCCGAATCAAAGTTATACGGTAATGTATGTCTTTCGGGCAAATGAAGGTTTTAAGTTTTCAACCGAAGCAACGAAAAATGTGACGGTCACCGGCGGCGACTTCTGGATGGCAGACACCTATGGCGGCACGACAAACGCGATTCGTGTTTTTGTGACCTTCCCGGCAAGTACGATTGATAAGGTCAGCCTGACCATCAAGCCAGAAAACGAGCGCACAACGATCTCGGATTTGGCGTGTAGTTACAGCCCGGCTGGCGGGATGACTCTAACTAATTTCAACGTTTATAAGGGCCTGAACAATACAACGGATAAGATTGAAGGCGAAAACACACCGTATGACCCGAATCAAAGTTATACGGTAATGTATGTCTTTCGGGCAAATGAAGGTTTTAAGTTTTCAACCGAAGCAACGAAAAATGTGACGGTCACCGGCGGCGACTTCTGGATGGCAGACACCTATGGCGGCACGACAAACGCGATTCGTGTTTTTGTTAACTTCCCAAGAGAAGAAGTGCCGCACAGCATCACGGTCACGAACGGCAGAGGCACGGCAAATCCCACCTCGGCAATGGCTGGGGAAACCGTTACCGTGAAGGCGAAAGATGACACCGCCAACTACATGATGTTCACCCAATGGTATACGGATACCCACGGCGTGACCTTTGCAAATGCGACCCAGCAGGAAACAACCTTTGTTATGCCGGACTGTGATGTGAAGGTGAACCCCGGATTCCAGCAGGTTTCGTTCACCAAGCAGCCTGTCCCCCAGATTTCCTTGGAGAAGGGCTATGGCGGCAAAACGAGCTTTGTATTCAGTTGGGATATTAGCAAATGGGAGCTGGTGGATACTGCGACCAACCAGACCGTAAGCAGTGACAATACTCCGGTTAAGGCTGGAAAACTGACGGATGTGACAATCCCTGCGAATACGGATCTCGGACACAAGACCTACCGAATCGTTGTCACGACCGCAAACGGAGAGCAGTTCAAGAGCAATGACTTTATCGTCACTTGGTTTGAGAAAATGCCCGCTCCGCTGGTGGAGTTTAACATTCCCAGCGGCACAAAATTCATCGGAGAGATGACAGTGAATGTGGGCTGCCCCTCCACCCTCGAAACTGGCGGTGCCAGCCCCTTTGAGACGCGCTATACGACCAATGGGGTCGATCCCAAAGATGCCGACCCGAGCGATATTCAAAGCCACGATGGCTACACAGATGTGACGCTGGCCAATACCACCCACTTCATGGCGCGCACGATCTTGGAGGGTGAAGGCGGCAACGAGGATACATGGGGTGAGCTTTGCGAAGCCACCTACACGATGATCGATAAACTGGACGCGCCGACCGTAACGCCTGAAAGCTGTAGCTATAGCGGCAGTCTCCCGATCATCGTTACGATTCAGGATGTTTATAATGCGGAGATCGATTATACTGTAAAGCAACATGATGGATATTCGTCAGGCAAGAATGTAGCCGGCCCGATGCTGGAAACCAGGCTTCCGGATACCTTCTGCGGAACGACCACATTTAGGGCGAAAGCCATCGTGTATATAGGCGGCGGCGGAGCATGGGAATCCGATGAGGTTACCTATACCTATACCCGCGAGTATTGGGCAAATATTTCCAATGCAACGATCAGCGGCAAGGTCAATAAGGCTATCACCGCTACCGATGTAACCATCACTCTGGACGGTGAGAAGTTTAAGAATGTTGCAGTGGGTGATGATGTTTCCGGTTGGTTCAACCTGCCCGCAGGTCTGACCGCCAAGGTCAAGGAGCTGAACAGTCTGGAAAACGGTCTGACCGTTACCATCAGCGGTAAGCCTACGGCGACCTCCGCTGCTGCCATCACCGTTACCATCCCCAAGGATAAGCTGTATGCAAACAACACCGCTGATCTGACCGTTCTTCCCAACTCCAAGGCATATTACAGCATCAGCACGGATGCAGATCATACCCATGACTACACCGGGCAGCCGTACCTGTATCTGGACTCCGGTAGCCACTATCAGAAGTGCACGGCAGGCGACGGCTACAACATTCTGGACCACGAGTTCACGCCTTGGACGGATAACAGCGATGGCACACACAGCCGCCACTGCACCGTCTGCAAGATGACGGACAGCTCCACCTACACCGAAACCGCCGACCACAGCTGGGTATTCGATCATGAGGATGCACCTACCTTTAACTCTGCGGGAACTCGCTATTACAAGTGCTCCGCAGGCTGCACAGCTACCAAGACTGAAAGTATCCCCCAGCTGAAAGCCATCACTGCGGTCAACGTGACCGTCACCGCACCCGTCAAGGGCGCAACTCCGGGCACTGCAACGCCAGCGGACACTACTTATAGTGTCGCTGATACCGCTTGGGACCCCACCGTTAGCAGTACCTTCGCAGGCGGCACCAAGTATACCGTAAAGGTTTCTCTGGAGGCTAACGGCAACTACCGCTTTACCGATAAAACAACCTTCCAGATCAACGGTCAGACGGCTAAACTTGACGGCGCAATCCCTGCAACCGGTTTGGATAATACCATAATTACCCTTACATTCCCCGCAACCGAAGGCGGCTCCACAGGCGGCGGTGGCGGCGGTGGTGTCACCACCTATCCCATCACCGTGAAGAGCGCCAAGAATGGCGATGTGACCGCCAGCCACAAGTCCGCCTCTAAGGGCACTGCCGTCACCCTGACGGTCGATCCCGACAAGGGCTATGTGCTCGATACCCTCACCGTTCTGGATGGCAAGGACAAGGAGATCAAGCTGACTGAGAAGAACGGCAAGTATACCTTCACCATGCCCGATTCTAAGGTCACCGTGGCGGCCACGTTCAAGGCTTCTGCCCCCACCGGCAAGAATCCCTTCATCGACGTCCCCGCTGGCTCCTACTACGAGGACGCTGTTGTCTGGGCGGTTGAGAAGGGTATCACCAGCGGCACCAGCACTGTGACCTTCGACCCCAACGGCAACTGCACGAGAGCGCAGGCCGTCACCTTCCTGTGGCGCGCTGCCGGTTCTCCCGCTCCCAAGACCAAGGTCATGCCCTTTACCGATGTTCCCTCCGGCAGCTACTACTATGACGCAGTGCTGTGGGCTATGGAGCAGGGCATTACCAAGGGCACCAGCGACACCGCTTTCAGCCCCAATGCTTCCTGCACCCGCGCGCAGATCGTCACCTTCCTGTGGCGTGCCAACGGCAGCCCTGCCGTGAGCGGCAATTCTGCCTTCACCGATGTGGCAGCTGACGCTTACTACGCGGCGGCAGTCACCTGGGCGGAGAAGAACGGCGTTACCGGCGGTATCGGCGGCGGCCTGTTCGGCTCCAACAACAACTGCACGAGAGCCCAGATCGTCACCTTTATCTATCGCAGTGTGAAGTGATCCTCCGGGCATAACGCGCAAGCAAAGCACCGAAAGGCGCGGCGGCCACGCCGCCGCGCCTTTTTTCCCCCCTTGAAAGGACGATTATGAGAGGAAGAAAAACGGGCGTGAAGAATGAACCCCTTCCCACCGAGCGAGGAGGCATATCCATGAAAAAACGAATCTTCCTGCTGGCGGCGCTGGCCGCCGGTCTTGTGCTGTGCCTCGCCGCTTGCGGGGAAACCAACGGAGACCCCGTCACCGTCACCCTCTGGCATGTTTACGGAGGTGAGGTGAACTCACCCATGAACGCGCTGGTGGATGAGTTCAACCGCACCGTGGGCCAGGAGCAGGGCATCCGGGTGCGGGTGGACAGCGTCAGCAACACCAACATCATCCACGAGAGCGTGCTGGCCGCCGCCTACAAGGACCCCGGTGCGCCCGAGCTGCCCGACCTGTTCGTGTCTTACCCAAAGACCGTGCTGGCGCTGCCGGATGAGAACATTCTGGCGGACTACCGAGACTATTTCACCGACGAAGAGCTGGAGGGCTATCTCCCTGAATTTGTTGCGGAGGGGACGATCCATGACCGGCTGGTCATTCTGCCGCTGGCAAAATCCACGGAGATCCTCTTTGTGAATAAAACGGCCTTTGACCGTTTTGCCGCCGAAACCGGCGCAAGCCTGGACGAACTGGCCACCTGGGAGGGGCTGTACGCCATGGCGGAGCGGTACGCGGACTGGTCGGGCGGCAAGTGCTTCTTCGTTCACGACTACCACTTCAACTATTTCCAGGTGGGGGTGGAGTCGCTGGGCGAGGACTTTTTCGACCCGGACGGCATCGCCTTCGGCCCCAAATTCGCCCGCGTATGGGAGCCCTACGCCAGGGCCGCCCTGACCGGCGGGCTGTGGCTGGGCAGCGGCTATGCCACCGAGCCCCTGCGCACCGGCGAAGCGATCGCCTCCGTCGCCTCGTCCGCCAGCGTGCTGTACTACTCCGACGTGGTGACCTATGAGGACAACCGCACCGAGCAGGTGGAGATCATCTCGCTGCCCTGTCCCGTTTTTGCGGACGGGGAGAAGCTGGTCATGCAGCGGGGGGCGGGGCTGTGCACCGTAAAGTCCACGCCGGAGCGGGAAAAAGCCTGCATGACCTTTTTGAAATGGCTGACCGAGCCGGAGCGGAACGTGGACTTCGTTACGTCTCTTGGATACATGCCGGTGACGAAGGAGGGCTTTGACCGCTACCTGCCTGCCGCCATCGAGACGCTGAGCGATCCCATGTATGTTTCGCTCTATGAAGCCTTTCTGAAAACGCGGCAGGACTACACGTTCTATGTGCCGCCCCAGCGGGAGGATTATCTCAATCTTGAGACCCACTTTGAAAAGGCGGTGCGTCTGCGCCTGGCGGCCGGGCGGGCGCAGTACCTGGAGCAGGGCGCGGACGCGCTGGAGCCGCTGCTTCGTACCGTGCGGGAGGAACTCCAAAAAAGCTATGGCAAGTGACAAAAACGGGAAGGGAGGGAGCTCCGTGCTGCTTTTGAGCAGGCGTCTGTCCAAAACTGACAGTTCAGCGGGCAACCGCAGCATCGGCGGCAGTCTGGTGCTGTACTGGCTGTGCATGGTGCTGGCGATGCTGGCTGCCGCGCTGCTTCTGCTGAGCGTGACGGGTGTCCTCTCCCGCACAGCGCGCCAATTCGGAGAAACGGCGGCTTTGCAGCAGAGCAACACCGCCGCACTTTTTACTGCCCAGATGGATGCCCTCACCGCCCAGGGCATCCAGCTCTCCGAAACGGTCAGCGGAGAGCTGGAGCGCTTTCTTGCCCACCGCAGTCTCTCCTTTGACGCGCTGAATGACGATCCGGCGCTTATCGCAGAGCTGGAATCCCTGATGATCCCCACGCTGGAGACCACCCTGGCGGGCAGCACCTGCAGCGGCGTGTATTTCTGCCTGGATGCCACGGCCAATACCGCGCTGCCGGAGGCCAAGACCTCCCGCATGGGGGTGTATCTCCGCTATTCCGGTCTGCGCTCCGCCCATCCCAGCGGCACTACAGCCTATTTCCGGGGAACGGTGGATGCCGCCCGGGAAAACGGCCTGCAGCTGCACAACCGTTGGAATCCCGAACTGGACACGTCCCTGATCCCCGGCTACCGGCAGGTCATGGCGTGGGAGGGTGAGCGGCTCTCCGGCGGCTGCCTCTGGACCGGGCGGGTGCCGCTGCTGGATACCTGGGAGAGCGTGACGCTGCTGTGCGTCCCTGTGCGGGATGGGAGCGGAACGGTGCGGGGTGTCTGCGGTATGGAGCTCAGCGAGCTCTACTTCGGCCTGTCCCACAGCACGGTCCCCAGCTCCTACGGCAGCTTTCTGATGCTGCTGGCCCCCATGAACGGGGATACTCTCCTGCTGGACAGGGCCATGCTGGGCAGCACGGAGGGGACGGACCTGTCGGCCTCCGGCGAGATGAGGCTCCGAAGCGGCCGGGACTACGACACCTTTATCTGGAACGATACGACCTATCTCGGAAAGTACCAGGTCATCCCCGGACGGCTGGCGGATGGCTATCCCCTGGCGGCGGTGACGCTGGTGCCGGAGAGCGGCTACCGCCATCGTGCCCAAACCTCCCGCATCGGCTGGGTCCTTGGTTCCATAGGCTTCCTTGCGGGGATGCTGGTGCTGGCCGCCGCCCTTTCCCGCCGCTTTGCCACGCCCATTGCCCAGGGCTTTGCGGCAGCCAGAAGCCCGGCGCAGGACTGGCAGCCCACAGGGATCCGGGAGATCGACGAGCTGACGGCGTACTTCCACAGCCGCCTGCGGGAAAGCCAGCCCGAGGCCGCCCTGCCCCGGCAGGTGGAAAGCCTTGTGTCCGAGCTGATTGACCGGGCAAAGGGGCTGACCGGTACGGAGCGCGTGATCCTGCGCTACTATGCCGAGGGCTATGCGGTCAAGGACATCTCCGGCCTGCTGTTCATCAGCGTGGGGACGGTGAAGGGGCACAACAGCCACATCTACAGCAAGCTGGGAGTGGATTCCTACGACAGCCTGAAAGCTTATCTGGATGTTCTCCGGCGCTGTGAGCGGCTGGAGGAGCTGCTGCAGGGCGGCGGTAAATGATCGTACCGATGAAAAAGGCTGCCAACCGGCAGCCTTTTTCATATCGATAACGGACACAGGGGTGTTTTTCCCGCGCCGCAGCACCTGCCCAAAGGGCGAACATCTTTATCAAAAAACGGAGGACGGAAAAACCGGCCTCCGTCTTTTGTTTGTTGAAAGCGCTCAACAGATGCCGATGGTTTTTATGTGTTCCGTCTATGACTGAGTCCTGTTTTTGCGGGTTTTGCCCCAAAACAGGACTCAGACCTATATTTTTTCCCTGCGAAAACTGGTAGAGATAGAGTCAACAGAGCCACAATCGGGAGAACTGCCGGAGAGGAGGGACTACACATGAAGCAGGTCATAAAGGAGGCGATGGGAGACTGCTCTACCATAGGGGAGTTTCGCTTTCTCCTTCGCTGTCAGGAGTGCGGCAGAACATGGCACAGCAGCCCCGTCCGTTTTTCCAAGGCCGGCACGGAGCCGGAGACAGAGGGGATGCGCGCGGTGTTCCGGACGCTCTACGAGCGGGAACGGGCGGCTGCCCGGGAAAAAGCCGCGGCGGAGGCCTTAGAGATCTTCAGCCAATGCCCTGTCTGCGGCAGACTGGTGTGCAACCGCTGCTTCCTGATCTGCGAGGATCTGGATCTATGCGCTGCCTGCGCGAAAGCATTGCAGGTGCGCGGCGATATCGTGGCAGGAGAAACTTCCTCCCCACGGGAGTTTCCTGCCGAATCAGCCGGAAGGATTTCAACAGAAGAAGATAAAACGACATGAGAAAACGGAAGCTCGCTGAGAGAATACTCTTTCCGCAAGGCAAACACAAATTATGGGAGAAAGGAACGTATCATGCAAGTAACACTCACCCATCTGCCGGATACAGCGGCGGAATTTGAGGCGTTGTCCCGCCGCACGCCGGAGGAGGTCTGCGCATGCTTCCTGTGCGCATTGAACCTATACATAAAGAACAAGGACGCGGGTGTGGCCGCCATGGACCTGCTGCGCGGGCCGCGTCCCATGACGCCTTATGACGCCCAATTTCTGCGGGACCGTCTGCGGGGCAAGGAGTATCTGCCCCTGGCCTACTTTGAGGGCGCAGCGCCGGAAAACAGCTATACCCCTGCGCAGCCCTATGTGCTGAACGTCCTGCCGGATCCCCGCCCCCAGGACATGGAGCCGGGCTATCTCCGGCTGTTTCTCAGGACGGCAGGCGCGGATTCCCCCCGCCCCATCAAGCTGCGGCAGAAGCCCTCTACCGGGGAATGGTTTTTGTGGGAGTATTCCAGCCCCTTGAGCGGCATCCGCATCCCCGCCGCGCAGGATCCGTGGGCATGACGCGATGGGAAAGAGATGTTTGGCGCTGGTGCTGGCGCTGCTGCTGGCACTCAGCCTGAGCGCCTGCGGCAGCCAGCCGGGTACCGCCACTCCCCCCACCGGCAGCGGTGGAGAAAACGACAGCGCATCGCCCACACCTACATCGCATGACACCACCTATTGGACTGCCGTGCGGTACGAGTCCTACAATCCCTCCTTCGGCCGCACGGAGGTCAGCGCCATGCCCACGGAGAAATGGTGGGCAGACCTCTTCCTCAATGAGGACGGAACCGCGCTGTTCCGGGAGGCGCTGGGCTTTGGCTACGCCTCTTACCTGATAAACGCCGAATGGTGGCTGGGGGCGGACAATGCCCTGCGGCTGACCGGAGAAGACCTTGACGGAAGCTTCATCTCCATGGACGGACGCAAGGAGAAGGACGGCTCCGTGATGCTGGAGACCCCTTACGGGAATCGCTTCTATTTTGAGCCGGCGGAACGGCCGGTTTCCGGCGGGGAGCTCTGTATGGCGGATCTGGAGGGAACCTGGCGGATGAGCGCCGGTGAAGCGGAGGGCGACGAGTTCAGCCCGGAGGAGATGCACATGGCCTCTCTGCTGAACATTGAGCGCTGGTGGTTCGACGATGAGGGCGGCTATACCCTGCATGCAGACTACTACAGCGCCCACCTTTTGGATACGGACGCTCCGGAATACGAGACGGAGAAGAACCTGCTGACGGAAAAGCTGGATGAGCCGCTGATGTACGGCCTTCCCAACGAGCTTTGGTCCGCTCGGCTCTACGCCGAAGACTCCGAGACGGAGTACTATGTCACCCTGACGGACCGGAACACCCTGTACCTCCAGCAATACTATGAGCTGGACAACGCGCCGGCAGCCCGCACCGCTATCTATACCCGCGAAGAGAGCCTCCTGCCGGAGACGCTGACGTTGGCCCTGGCGGACGAACCCGATAAGTCTCTGATGTTTTACTGGCGTGACCCGCCTGCGGAGGTGGCGCAGCCGCTGGCGGCGATCCCCATGACCGCGCTGGAGAAAGGCGGGCAGAACAAGCTGCTGCTGGTGGGACGCTGGTATGAGACGGATATCCAGTTCTGCACGGGCAGAGCCGAGCAGAATGAGGACGGCACACTGGGTGAGTGGATCACGGATACGGTACTGTATGAGGGAACGATCCGGATCAACGAACCCCAGTGGTTCTCTCTTACGATTCCGGAGGAAACGGCAAAGCTGTGTCTGTTCATGAAGTGGCCCTGGGACGAGAGCTGGTTTACATGGCCCATTACGGATCAGGATCCGTTTTTTGTCAGCGGAGACACCTTCCTGACGGAGACAGAATAGTGTCCCGCTGCCCTGACGGCGAAGCGGCAGTCATTGCAAGGAAACCATTTCAAACAAAACCAAACAGAAAAGGAGACAGGAACTATGGGACTCATTAAAGCGGCATTGGGCGCGGCTGGCGGCGTGCTGGCCGACCAGTGGAAGGAATACTTCTATTGCGAAGCCATCCCCTCGGATGTACTGGCGGTCAAGGGCAGGAAAAAGGTCACAGGCCGCTCCAGCAATACCAAGGGCGACGACAACATCATCACCAACGGCAGCCTGATCGCCATTGCGGACGGACAGTGCATGCTCATCGTGGAGCAGGGCAAGGTGGTGGATGTGTGCGCCGAGCCGGGCGAATACACCTACGATATGTCCACCGAGCCGAGCATTTTCTCCGGCGATCTGGGTGACAGCGTGAAGAGCGTGTTCCAAAACATCGGCAAGCGCTTCACCTTCGGCGGCGAAGCCCCCAAGGATCAGCGAGTCTACTACTTCAACACCAAGGAGCTGACGGGCAACAAGTACGGCACCCCCAGCCCGGTTCCCTTCCGGGTGGTGGATCAGCGGGCTGGCATCGATCTGGATATCGGCATCCGCTGCTTCGGCGAGTACAGCATCCGGCTGAAAAACCCGCTGCTGTTCTACACCAACGTCTGCGGCAACGTCAGCGAGGACTATAAGACCGAGAATATCGCGGGCCAGATGAAAACCGAGCTGCTGACCGCTCTTCAGCCCGCGTTTGCAAAGATCAGCGAAATGGGGATCCGCTACTCCGCCCTTCCCGGCCATACCCTGGAGCTGGCGGACGCCCTCAATGAGCAGCTTTCCGGCAAGTGGCGTGACCTGCGGGGCATGGAGATCGTCTCCTTCGGTGTTTCCAGCGTGAAGGCCAACGAGGAAGACGAGCAGATGATCAAGGAGCTGCAGCGCAACGCGGCCTTCATGGATCCCACCCGCGCGGCGGCGCACCTTGTCGGCTCGCAGGGCGACGCGATGAAAGCGGCGGCCGCCAACACCGGCGCAGGCCCCGCCATGGCCTTTATGGGCATGGGCATGGCAGGTCAGGCGGGCGGCATGAACGCACAGAACCTCTTCCAGATGGGTCAGCAGCAACAGATGCAGCAGCAACAGATGCAGATGCAGCAGCAGGCGGCGCAGCCCGCTCCCGCTCCGGCCCCCGCCGTACAGGGCTGGACTTGCAGCTGCGGCCAGAGCGGCATCACCGGCAACTTCTGTCCCAACTGCGGCAGCAAGAAGCCTGAGCCCAAGCCCGCCGGTGATAGCTGGAAATGCGCCTGCGGCGCCACCGTCACCGGCAAGTTCTGCCCCGAGTGCGGCAGCCCCAAGCCCGCTGTCGCGGACAACGGCTGGACGTGTGCCTGCGGCGCGGTGAACAAGGGCAAGTTCTGCTCTGAGTGCGGCGCGAAAAAGCCCGCCGGCGTCCCCCAGTATAAATGTGACAAGTGCGGCTGGGAGCCTGCCGACCCCAAGCATCCCCCCAAGTTCTGCCCCGAGTGCGGCGATCCCTTTGACGATGGGGACATCGTTGGATGAAGCGCCGGATGATCTGGATCCTTCTGGCGGGGATACTCGTAGGTTTAGCCCTTTCCGGGCTCTATAAGCACTTTGTCACAGACCGGATCATGGACGGGGGCGACGGCATGGAAAATCCGGATGCCGCGTTCCCACTGGACGGCGACCATACCTATGTGGACAATTCCGTCCTCTGGCCCGTGCTGGAGGGAGCGTGGGAAAGTGAAGACGGCCGCTGGCAGGCCGACATCGGCGAAGAGAGCGGCATCGTTCTCAGCGCGGACGGCGAGACCGTCTTGGCGTCCCCCCTCGATTTTACCTATCTCCGGCCGGGCAAGGTCGTCTGGACGGAGCTGGAAGTGGAGGAGCACGAGCTTGTGACGCCGGACGGTGCTTCACTTGGCAGAATCAAGGAATTTGGCTATGAGGCAGCGGACGGCGAGGGCAGCGGAACGCTGGAGCTGACGCTGGAACGGCCGGACGAGAGCGAAGAAACGGTGACATTCCAAAAAACACAGGAACAGGAGCAATAGATCATGGGCTTATTTGATAAGAAGTACTGCGACATCTGCGGCGAGAAGATCGGCCTTCTCGGCAACCGCAAGTTAGAGGACGGCAATCTCTGCAAGGACTGCGCGAAAAAGCTTTCGCCGTGGTTCAGCGACCGCCGCCGTTCCACGGTGGAGGACATCAAAGGGCAGCTTGCCTACCGCGAGGAAAACCGGGAAAAGGCGGCGCAGTTCCGCACCACCCGCTCATTCGGCGAGGATTGGAAGGTGCTGCTGGACGAGGATCACCGTTGGTTCACCGTCACCCGCGCACGGGACCTGGCGGAGGCCAATCCGGATATTTTGGATTATACAGCGTTGACCGGCTGTCGCTTGGATATCGATGAGAGCCGGACGGAGCAGATGCGGGAGGGACCGGACGGCAAGGACGTGAGCTACGTTCCGCCCCGCTACGAGTATTCCTACGACTTTTTCCTTGTCATCTCCGTCCGCCACCCCTACTTTGACGAGATGCGCTTCTCGCTCAACAGCAGTTCTGTGTACTATGAGCCGCAGAAACTGCCGCAGCGCGCTCCGATGAGTCACGCGCCGATGGATCGGCCTTCGGGACGACCCAAGATGATCAACGCAAGCCGTGTCGATCCGGAGGACTGCGCGGAGTACCGCAAGTACCGCCAGATGGGCGACGAGATCTGCCAAGCGCTCGATCAGGCGCGCAGCGGCAGTAAGCAGCCTGCCGGCGCTGTGCCGGAAGAGAATGCCGTGATGCGCGAAGCTGCGCAGGACATTCCCGCGGCAGGCCCCTGGACGTGTCCCGCCTGCGGCGGCGCCAACACGGGCAGATTCTGCGAATACTGCGGCTCGCCCCGGCCCTGATGAGGGGACGAACGGCGCGCCGCTCTCGGGCGGAACGCCGGAGAAAGCATAAATGAGACCCGCAAAAGCGAGAAAGAGAGGTACCCCTATGCAATACGAACTCAAAGGAGGCGCATTCCCCGTTGTAGTGTGCAGACTCAACAGCGGCGAGAGCATGATTACCGAAAAGGGATCCATGGTGTGGATGACGCCGAACATGGAGATGACCACCACCGGTGGCGGCGGCATCGGAAAGATGTTTTCCAAAGCCCTTACCGGCGAGAGCATGTTCCAGAACATTTACACGGCGCGGGGCGAAGGAATGATCACCTTCGGCTCGAGCTTCCCCGGCCAGATCCTTCCGTTGGAGGTCACGCCGGGAAAGAGCTTTATCCTGCAAAAGAGCGCGTTCCTTGCCTCGGAGGCGGGGGTGCAGCTATCGATGCACGTCAACCAAAAGCTGGGCGCGGGCTTTTTCGGCGGCGAAGGCTTCATCATGCAGAAGCTTACCGGCAACGGCATCGCCTTTGCAGAGGTGGACGGCGAACTGGTGGAATACACCCTCGCCCCCGGCGAGCAGATGGTGGTCGATACCGGCTATGTGATGGGCTTTGAATTGAGCGTATCCATGGACATTCAGCAGGTCAAGGGACTCAAAAACATGGTGCTTGGCGGCGAGGGACTGTTCAACACCGTTCTTACCGGCCCCGGCAAGATCTGGCTCCAGACCATGCCCATCTCCGGTGTGGCCGCGGCGATCCAGCCGTTTTTGACCTTTGGCAAGAAGTAAACCGAATACATGGGAGGAACCTGCAAGGGATCAACAATATATAAATACAAAAATTTTAGGAGGAAACGATTATGGCGAACCTGACCGGAAATTTGAAGGACTCTATGACCGCAACCTTCCCCCGCGAATTTGATATCCCCAACGCAATGACGATCCAGGAGATCTATGACAAGCTGAACGCCCGCGCTGCGGCGTTCCAGATGCCGTTTTCCGTCAAGGGCGGTATTCCCGGCGAGCGCGTCGTCTTTGAGAAGGAACCAAACCTTGATGTTATCATCTGGCTCCACGTCAAGGACGGTACACACATCAAGATCACGCCGGTCACGCAGGATAGCAGCGCCACGATCAACGGCATCGACGTCGGCAAAAACAGCGTGATGCGCAAGGGCGTCAAGGGCGTTGCCAGCAGACCGCTGCTGCAGGGCCAGTACATCGACGGTGTGACCGACACCATCAAGAAGATCCTTGCCGACGAGACGGTTCCCGATTATGTAGCGCCTGCGGTAATGCCCGGCGCAGATAAGCCTCTAAACTGGCTGACGCTCCTGCTGCTGTGCATCTTCGTCGGCGGCGCGGGCATCCACCGCTTCTATGCGGGCAAGATCGGCACGGGCATTCTCTACCTGTTTACCGGCGGCCTGTTCGGGATCGGCTGGCTCATCGACCTCGTCAAGATCGCCACCGGGAAATTCACGGATAAGAACGGCAATGTCGTTCAAAAGGCATAATGCCGCCACCTGAAGCGCAGATCGCGGAACCACAGGATTGATGATAAGGAGTTCACTATGAAAAAAATCGTTTCTCTTGCACTGGCATTGGTGCTGGTGCTCTCCCTTACCGCCTGCGGCGGTAAGGATGGCGGGAAATCCGCCGACCCCAACCTCGGCAAATACATCGGCACAGAGTTCTCCAGCGACGGCGACAGTTGGTATTCCTTAGCCGACCTCTATGACGGCGAGTGCTATATCGAGCTCAAGAGCGACGGCAAGGGCGTGTTCTGTCTGGGCGGCGAGGCGACCGACATCAAGTGGTCGCTCGAAAGCGACGGCGCTTTGACGCTCAAGCGCGACGGTTTGGAAAGCAATGGCCTTTTACAGGACGGCTGCATCATGCTCGACGATCTCTGGGGCAACGAGGTTTACACCCTCTACGAGAAGGAAGATGCCGACTCCTCGCCGGAAAAGACCGGTGATACGCTGCTGGACTGGTGGAACGGCGACTGGTACGGCTGGTGGAAGATGACCGGCTGCTCGGGCTATTACGAAGACATGGAGGGCGACTGGTGGGATATCTGCGGCAATATTGACATCGGCGCGGATAAGACCGGCGTCGTCCGCCTCTGGGATGAGGACTACTCAAGAGACAGCCTCATGGCCAAGGTAAACGTCACCCTGAGCACCGCCGGTACCGGCGAGCACGGCACGATGACCTCCGAGGACGGCCAGTTCACGGATATCGCTATCGAGCACGCGGACTGGATCGTTGACCCTGGCCTGGCGGATCGGGATGATCTCATCTGCATCGAAGGCTGGTATGAAAACGGCGACGATGAGTTCTACTACGAGATATATCTGCGCCCGTGGGGAACCTACTGGGACGACGCGGATGAGGATTCTCGCCCCAAGTCCTACGACGACTGGTATCTGCCCCTCATCAAGGCGGGCAAGTCCATGCCGGACGCCATCGGCGCGGACGCCCCGGCAAGCAGCGGCGATACGAAGTCCACAGCGCCGAGCGGCAATTCAAATGCTCCCAGCGGTACCGGCCTTGTGAGCGAGGAAGCGGTGCAGAAGGGCTACGTGTGGATGAACGAGGTCAATAACAATATTTTTGACAGCACCTACGAAGACCTCGTCGACTATTTCGGTGTGGAGGGTGAGTTCGTCAAGGAAGAGTACAGCGACCACATGAAGAGGAACCAACGCTACTACAAGTGGGTCTCGAAGGACGATTCCAGCCACTACGTCTACGTCAACTTCGCCGAGGAGGAACCGGGCGTTTATAAGGTCAGCGCCTTCAACACCAGCGGCTTCTCCGGCAAGGAGGCAATTGAAAAGTATCTTGACACCGTGAAGGCTGAGGCGGCTGAGGTGAATAAGGCCACCACCGCAAACGCCAAGATGAAGGACTTCTCCGTAACCGTCACACAGTTCGCGCACGATGATGTCGCGGTCAAGATCACGACGAAGATCCCCGAGTCCGGCTGGTCGTATGACGAGGGAAAGAAATGCCTTGTGGAAAACGACGATCCCACAGCCTTCGGCGCGGGTGCCATCAGATTCGAGGTAAGAGGCAACGTGGAGGACTTCGACTACTACAGGGACAGCTTTGAAAACTATCAGGATATCGATGATCGCGTGATCGGCGGTATCACCTTCAAGGGCCGCACCTACAAGCGCATCGGCTACGACTGGATCGAGTACGTCGCGCAGATCGACGATGGGCGTGCGCTGTCCATCGGACTGACAGATATTGACTGCGTTCCGGGTACGATGCCCGACGTTATCCTCAGCGGCATGACGATCAAGTAAGGTCATCGGTATATTTTGCCTGACCACAGCGTATCAAACGGCACCCGCCCGCAGCGCGGGCGGGCGCTTCCTTGTGAGAAAAAGAAAGAGGTGGAACCATCTATGCCAACACAGGTAACCAACTATCAATGCCCCGGCTGCACCGGCCCGCTGCACTTCGTAGGCGCTTCCGGTAAGCTGGAGTGCGAATACTGCGGCGCGAGTTACGACGTTGCGGAGATCGAGGCGCTCTACGCGGAGAAAGAAGAGAAGGCCGCGGCGGCGCAGCAGGCGGCTGAAGAAAAGGCCGCGGAGCAGAAGAAAGCGTCCGCCGACGGCGGCGATTGGGATACCTCCGGCTTCAGCGACGACTGGGGCGAGGAGGGCGCGCACATGAAAGCGTACAGCTGCCCCAGCTGCGGTGCGGAGCTCATCTGCGATGAGAGCACGGCGGCAACGTCCTGCCCCTATTGCGGCAACCCCACGGTGGTGCCGGGGCAGTTTGCCGGTCAGCTGAAACCGGATTTCATTATCCCCTTCAAGTACAGCAAAGAGGACGCCGTCAAGGCGCTGAAAGAGCACTGCGCGGGAAAAATTTTCCTGCCCAAGAGTTTCACCAACGAAAACCATATTCAGAAAATTCAGGGCATTTATGTTCCGTTCTGGATGTTTGACGGCGAGGCGGAGGGCGATGCCCATTATCAGGCAACCCGCTCCCGCACCTACACCTCCGGGGATTATGAAATCACGGAGACAAGACATTTTGACGTTTACCGCGCCGGCAGAGTGACTTTTGAAAAGGTTCCGGTGGATGCGTCCAGTAAAATGCCGGATGACCACATGGATTCTATCGAACCCTATGACTACAAAAAGCTGAAACCCTTCTCCACGGCCTATCTTCCCGGGTATTTGGCGGATAAATTCGACGTCACCGTGGAGCAGAGCCGGGAGCGGGCGGATCAGCGCTGTCAGGGAACCTTGGACGCAGCGCTGCGGAGCAGCGTGAGAGGTTATGATACCTGCATTCAAACCGGCGGCAGCTCCAGTCTACAGCGCGGCAAGGTGCATTATGCCTTGATGCCGGTGTGGATGCTGAACACGAAGTGGCACGGCAAGGACTTTACCTTTGCCATGAACGGACAGACCGGAAAACTGGTGGGCGACCTTCCCATGAGTTGGGGACGGTTTTGGGGGCTGTTTGCCGCCATTGCCGCACCGCTGTCGATTTTGGGAACGATTGTCTCAGTGCTGATGCTGCGATAAGGAGGGGCGGACATGAACAAGAAATTCACAGCTTTGCTGATGGCGCTCCTGTTGGCGCTGACACTGTGTGTTCCTGCCATGGCGGTGTCGGAATACGGTGTGATTTATGACGAGACCGATTCCCTTGACTCCGTGGAGCTGGATTACATGGGCGAGCATGCCCTGCCGGAGCTTTCGGAAAAATTGCAGATGGACCTGCGGATTGACGTATTTACCGATGAGAATGTGTCTGCGGATACCGACGTCATGGACATTGCGGAATACGTCTATGAAAACAGCGGCTATGGTTGGGGCGAGAACCGGGACGGCGTTTCCCTGACGCTGCTGATGCGGGCGCAGCCGGACGGAACCTATGCACTGGCAGAAGACGATTGGAGCATTTATACCTTTTTGAGCCAGACCCGGGGCAGCGCGCAGGATTTGGCGGATACCGTATATGATGCGGTGGCACCTTACATGGCGGAGCGGGCATGGAACGGGGAAGACGTGACCATGAGCGGAACGGCACTGATTCAAGCCACCGATGCCATGATGAATGCCGTGACGGAGTATATCAACGCGAATTGCCCGCCCAGCGAGACGGAACCGGACCCGGAGCCGGCGGCAACGCCCACCACGGCGGTGCCAAATGTGCCCCGGACCTTGAAAAGCGAGAGCATGAGCTATGTGTTCGACCACAGCCACATGCTCACCGATACCCAGCGGGCGGAGCTGGAGGCACAGGCAAAGGAAATTTCCCTGCGCCATCATTGCGGCGTCTACGTTGCGTTTGTAGATGATTACACCGTGTACAGCGACGGCGGCGGTGTTTACAAAACCACGTATCAGCTCTACCACGGAGATCAACTGGGTATGGGCGATGACCGGGACGGCATTATCATTCTGCTGAGCATGGCGGAGCGGGATTACGCCATGTTTGTTTACGGTACGTATGCGGAAACCGCCTTTAACAGCTACGGTCAGGAAAAATTGGAAAAGGCATTCCTGGGCAACTTCAAGGAAGATGACTGGTATGGCGGCGTTTCCAATTATCTGAGCACTTGCGACGAGTACTTGACCCGGGCTGACGCAGGAAAACCCGTGCGGGAAAGTCCGGCACTGCTGATTGCGATTGTCGTTGTAGCCTCCTGCCTCTTGTCCGGCGCGATTTGTCTGTTCTTAAAGCGCAGCATGAAAACCGTACATCAGAAAGTCGAGGCAAACGAGTATGTTGCACCGGGCGGCTTGCAGCTGAGCAAGCAGTATGACCGCTATACCCACACTACCGAGGTTCGCAGCAAGATTTCCAGCAGCGATGACAGCAGCAGCTCTGGTACCAGCAGCTGCAGCGGTGGAGGCGGCAGCGGCCGCAGCGGAAAGTTTTAAGAAGGAGGCGGACGATGAAGCAGTGTATCCTGCGCCGAGCCCTTTCGGTACTTCTCTGTCTGGTGCTGGCGCTGAGCCTGACTGCCTGCGGCGGAGGGACCGAGCCGCCCGAGACAGAAGGCGGCAGCAGCATGACAGGGGCGCTTTCCGGCGGCAAGGGCAATGTGTCTGAACCAAAGGACGATCCAGAGAAAGCGGAGGCGGGACTTGTCCTGCTGCGGGCGTGTATGGCAGAGGATGACCAGCTGGCCGGCGCGGTGGCCTACCTCGGTCAGCGCGAGCCAAACGACAGATCGTCGATGACGGAGTGGCTGCTCGAAAACAGCGGCGATCTTGTTTCCGAGCTGCCGTTTCTGCTGGAGATCCCAGCGGAGCGCGTACTCGGCGGAGAGAGCGGCAAGCTCTACTGCATCGTCCCCCGGGACGAGAGCACCAGTCTCGCTGTAAATCATGTGACCTGGGAGTCACAGGGCAACGGAGTGTGGCCAGTGGCGGACGAGGTCCTCTATCGGGAAGAATACGCGCAGCCTGTGCTGGTATTCGTGAATTATGAGGAGTGGCCAGATGAGCCGGACACGGAGGTCAACCTTGTGACCAACGACGGCCTGGAGGTGAAATGGTATCCGCTGACCGATGAGTCCGGCTGCCCCGTCGTGCCCACCGGCGTGAACTTCGCCCCCATGCTGATGGATTTTGGGATCTTTGGCGCTATCACGGGCCTTGACTATCCCGAGGATTGGGAGCCGGCGGGCGACGACTGGTGGCTGCCGCCTACGGATATGGGTCTGGCAGACACCACCTGGGTCTGTGATGACTGGCTGATGAACCTGCACTACGGCGACTGCGACCCTGACTATGCCGGGATCGCCGAGCTCTACCACCGCTTTGAAGACAATACAGAGCTGACACGGGTCTTTTCCGGCGTGTGGCGCATGGAGGATGACTGCCTGCGGCTGGATCTCTCCGCCGGCGTCGGCAGCTCCCTCAGCGGCAGTTTCCCAATCCTCATCTCCCCCTCCGGCGAGGAGATGCATTTCCAGCGTTCGCGCAGCGGCGAAGGGGTTCCCTTCCTGCCGGACGATACGGACTCCATTGATCTGACGCGGAGCTATGGCTGAATCCCCTTTCATTTATGGGCGGTTGAGAAGGGCTTCACCAGCGGCACCAGCGCTGTGACCTTCGACCCCAACGGCAACTGCACGAGAGCGCAGACGGTCACCTTCCTGTGGCGCGCCAACGGCAGTCCTGCCGTGAGCGGTAATTCCGCCTTCCTGGACGTGACCTCTGACGCCTACTATGCGACGGCGGTTGCTTGGGCGGAGAAGAACGGCGTTAGAGTGAAGTAAATGACTACATAAAGACTCGGCACAGGAATTACTCACCTCCAGCCGTGGATAGATAAAAGGCGGCGATGAGCATTCTCATAATGCTTATCGCCGCCTTCTTGTTCATTTTTCCTCTGTCCTGTCGGGAATATCTTTGGCATCGATACAAAGCCGGATATACTTTGCAGCAACCTCTTCGCTCATTCCTGCGAAAAACTGTTTGGCGCAAAGGGGAACCTCTGCTTGCGGTTCATCATGAATCACTTCATCTATACTGATTCCAAGCCTGCGGGCAAACTGCGCAACAGTATCCAGCCGGGGCATTGTCTTTCCGTTTTCTAAATCAGAGATACACCGATTTGTTTTGCCCAGTTCTTCGGCCAAATCGACCTGCCTCAAGCCACATTTACGCCGTGCATCAGATATGGCAATGCCAAAGGATTTGCTAATGTCACGCACAGATTCACCCCCTCCTTCATTTAGCACTATTTTAATTGGAACCGCGCTTCTAATAAATGCCGTTTCACTTCTAATGATTAGAAAGATAGTACAAATTATCTGCATAACGAAGGTGAAGCAAACCATGAAAAATGAGGTAAGCAAGCTGGAGGGTCACTAAGAAGATCCTTGTATTAGAGGAAAAGAACAGATGCCGTCCAAGCAGTCAAAGGAACTCTGGAAGCATAGCAGTTTATGCCCCGCAACTTGAAGTTCGTTTCTATTCGTGCGAAGGAAACTTCTATTTTCAGGATGATGAATACGTCCCCGATATAGCGGGACAGATAAGGAAAAAGAGAAACGTACAGCATTGTCTGCTGTGCGTTTCTCTTTTGCTTTGTTGGAATTTAGCAAATGAGCGACACCGCTGTCGAAGTCCACCGTTTTTGAAATTTTCCAAAAAAATCAGAAACGGAGGCGACAAGATGTCGTATACCAATACATATTATCCGGACTATGAAAAAATGTATCCGGGCGTGAAAATCACACCAGAGGTGTTGGCAGCTCTTCGATCCAGTGACCGGCAGATGCGGCGGTTTGAAAATGAATTGAAAACTGAGCGATTTGAGGCGGACAACGAAAAGCAGGTTGCTCGGTTCATTCCCAGCCGTGAGGATTCCTATGAACGGCTCGTTGAGGAAGATCGTTTGCAGTTTGCTGATGAAGAAATGAGCGTGGAAGATGCGGTGGAGTACAGAGAGATGATCCGGTATCTCTATCAGGCGCTTGCCCAGCTGGAGGTTGCAGAGCAAGCGTTAATCCGTGCGGATTTCTTTTTGATGAAGACCGAAGCAGAATGCGCAAAAGCAGCAGGAATCTCACAGCCGGGGTATCGGAAACGCCGCGACCGCATTTTAAGGAAGCTGAGAAAATCTTTGAAAGAGTGCGCTCCAAAAGATTTTCAAGAAATTTTGGAAAAGTGGTTATAATTTTCGCTTCTTATCGCCTAAGAGAGTGAAGGGGTACAAGCCCTTTTCCCGTCAGAATGCTTGACGGGGCTTGCTCTTTGAAAAACGCCGATACAACAGCGGCTATATCCGGTGACGAATAACATCAGCTGACGGTCCCCTGACGAGGGGGAACAGCGATGCGGCGGGTGCGCCAGAACCACCTGCGCCGGTTTTCCGGCGTAAATGACGGCCAGATGTATAAGGTGCCAAGCGAAACTCACCCAGCCAAAAGCAGGCATGGCAGCCTGTCTTGCAATGATCCCGTCAGCCTATAATGGTACATTCTGTCCAGCCACAGCCGCAAGCAATGGGGGCAGCTCGGAGAGATCCTCGGAGGGGTGAGATTCCCGATGGGCGCTGCCAGGCGCTGGTTCGTTTAACCGCCCGACAGTCCGGGAAGTAGTGTCGAATAGGACTGAGCAAAAGAAAATTTCAGAAACGACGAGGGCCGCTCCATATTCAGGTATAGCAGTATGCTTCCAACCAAGACAGGAGCGGCCCTCGTTTTTTATCTCTGAGCTAAAAGGTGTGTTTTCAAAAGCGCATTTTCCAAGGCTCGATGATCCTCATGCAGTTGCCACCAACAGGGCTTAAGGAAGTGGAGAACTTTCTCCGCCCATCGGTAGTCCTCTGGCTGCAGCGTTTCCGTTGCAGCGCCAAGCTGGAATGCCGCGTTGCGTCTCCGCACAGAGACATCCACGCTGGCCCGATCCAGATATAAGTTCAGAAAGCCGCAGACGATGGCGGCTTCTTCCGTTGTATAGAACATGTTTTCCCTCCCATTCCGCAAACAGGCATCATTGTAACACGGTGCCCTTGTTTTGAAAATGGGCTGTTTCCACAAGTTTCCTCTCAAAAGTTTGCCGCAAACAGTTGTTCGATTTGCGGTGGCATGATATACTGATAGACACTAAGGACGAGGAGGCGCGCTATGCAGCAGAGCGGACGGACATATATCGCCATTGACTTAAAATCTTTCTACGCCTCCGTAGAATGCATGGAGCGTGGGCTCGACCCTCTGACCACCAATCTGGTGGTGGCTGACGCCAGCCGGACAGAGAAAACCATCTGCCTTGCCGTGACTCCCTCCCTAAAGGCATACGGCATCTCCGGCAGAGCGAGGCTCTTTGAAGTGGTGGAGCGTGTCAAGGAAGTCAACGCGGAACGGCGGCGCAAAGCTGGCGGCGAACTTTCCGAAAAAAGCTGCGATGCCAATAAACTGGCGGCTGATCCATCCAGAGAAGTAGATTATCTCATTGCCCCTCCTCGAATGGCAAAATACATTCAAATCAGCACCCAGGTCTACAACGTATACCTGAAATACATCGCCCCGGAGGACATTCATGTCTATTCCATCGACGAGGTGATGATGGATGTGACGAACTATCTGCAAACTTACCGCATGACCGCCCGTGAGTTGGCAAAGGTTATGATCTCGGACGTCCTGCACACCACGGGCATCACAGCCACGGCGGGCATCGGCAGCAATCTCTATCTCTGCAAGGTCGCTATGGACATTATGGCGAAACACGTTCAGCCGGACAAAGACGGTGTCCGCATTGCGGAGCTTGACGAAATGAGCTACCGTGAGCAGCTTTGGGAGCACCGCCCGCTGACAGATTTCTGGCGCGTTGGGCGCGGTTATGCAAAGAAGCTGGAAGCCGTCGGCGTCTACACCATGGGGGATGTTGCAAGGTGCTCTATCGGCAAGCCGAACGAATATTATAATGAAGAACTGCTCTATCGGATGTTCGGCATCAACGCTGAACTCCTCATCGACCACGCATGGGGCTGGGAGCCGTGCCGGATGCAGGATATCAAGGCATACCGGCCGGAAACGAACAGTATCTGCTCCGGACAGGTCTTGCAATGCCCCTATTCCTTTGAGAAAGCACGGCTGGTGGTGCGGGAAATGGCAGAGGCGGTCGCGCTGGATCTGTTGGAGAAAAAGCTGGTGACGGATCAGCTGACCCTGACGGTGGGATATGACATTGAAAACACCGTAGGCGGCAGCTACCACGGTGAGACCGTGACAGACCGCTATGGCAGAAAGATCCCCAAGCACACCCATGGAACAGCAAATCTGCCGAGAAAGACATCTTCGGCCCGGAGCATCACGGACGCCGTTCTTGGCGTTTATGACGCAAAGGTCAATCCGAAGCTGTCTATTCGGAGACTTACCATCACCGCCAATCGGCTGGTGGGCGAAGATACGGTACAGCAGGAGCCGGAAGCTCCGGTGCAGTTTAACCTGTTCGATAATATCGAGGTACAGGAGCAACGACTGCAGGAGGAATCGGCTCAGTTGGAGCGGGAGCGCAAAATTCAGGAAGCCATGCTCGACATTAAAAAGAAGTTCGGCAAGAATGCTATTTTGAATGGCGGAAGCTATCTGGATGGCGCCACTGCCAAAGAACGGAATAAGCAGATTGGAGGGCATAAGGCTTGAGCGGAAAATATGAAGACATTATCCATTTGCCCCATCCGGATTCGCCAAAACATCCGCGGATGTCTCTCTATGACCGTGCGGCGCAGTTTTCACCCTTTGCCGCCCTGACCGGCCACAGCGCAGCCATTGCGGAAACCGGGCGGCTGACGGACCAGCGCATGGAACTGGATGAGTACGAAATGACACGTGTGGACGCGGAATTGCAGCGCCTCCAGGAGCTGCTTCCCGGCAGGCCCACGGCGTCCATCACCTACTTTGTGCCAGACGAACGGAAGAACGGCGGCAGCTACCAAACTGTCACCGGAGAGGTCAAGCGGATCGACGCGGTCAACGGCGTGATCCAGATGGCGGACCGGCGGTGTATTCCCATTGCGGATGTTTTCAGCATCGAGACCATCCCATAAAAAAGAAATATCATAACGAAAACTTCCAAACCCATTTGTAAAAGTGGGCTTGGGAGTTTTCATTATCATTCAAATTAAATCAAAGAAAGAGGAGGAATTCGAATGAATCCAAACGCAGATTATCTCGGCATCGTCACCCTGCTCCGCGGTCTGCGGGAGCAGGGACTGGTCAGCGGCAGCGAGGCAAAAAAGATTGCCGCGCGACTGATGGTACAGCTTGGCGCGGACATGATTATTTCTCTTTGATTTCTTCGCTTTTAGGTATAGCTATTGCGGATGCTTCATGGTATTGTGTGTTGCTGACAGGAGGTGACAACAAATGAGCGGTAAGGAGAAAACCAACGGTTCTCTGGCCATGGCTCCGCGGGTCATTACGATCCCGGCAGCCAATCAGGAAACCGCGCGAAAGCTCCGCGTGGCGGCATATGCCCGCGTCAGCTCCAACTCCGAGGATCAAAAACACTCCTTTGCTGCGCAGAATGCCTACTACTCCAAACTCATCACAGACGATCCTAATTGGGAACTGGCGGACATATACGCCGACCAGGGCATCACCGGCACATCCATAGACAAGCGGGATGACTTCCTGCGGATGATGGAGGACTGCCGGAAAGGGCGAATCGACCGCATCCTTGTGAAGTCATCCTCACGCTTTGCCCGCAACGCCAAAGAGAGCCTGGAGGCGGTGCGGGAATTAGCTGCGCTGGGCGTCAGCGTCTACTTCGAGGAACAGAACATCGACACCGCGCAGGTATCCGGCGAAGTTCTTATCGCCATGTTCGCGGCGCTGGCCCAGCGTGAAAGCGAGGCCATCTCCGAGCGGGTACGGTGGAGTTACAAAGTCCGAATGAGCAAGGGAAGATTTTCCACCTGCAAAGCGCCTTATGGCTATCGGCTCGTCAAAGATCATTTGGAGATTCAGGAGGATGAAGTATCAATCATCCGATATATCTTCGACCGTTACCTCGCAGGCGTCAGTATGGAGAATATCGCAAAAGAAATTACTGCTATGGGCTGTCCAACACGGGATGATACCCCGTACTGGCAGCTGACCTCTATTCAATATATACTGCAAAATGAAAAATACGTCGGTGATTCGCTGTCGCAGAAGAAATATACCACACGCAGCTTTCCTCGGCAGCAAAAAATCAACCACGGCGAACAAAAACAGTATCTTGCAGTAGATTCTCATCCCGCAATCATCAGTAGAGAGAATTTTCAAAAAGCACAGGAGCTTCTGGCTCGGAGAAGCGCCGTGATTCATCCGCGGCCGGATATCCCACATACCTTTGCACGCAAAGTCATGTGCGGTCACTGCGGCTCGCTTTGCAGGCGAAAAAATTGCGGCGGCTCTGTAAATTGGGCATGCCGCAAGCATGACAAGTCCACCACCGCCTGCCCCAATACGCCTGTTCCAGAGGAACAACTAAAAAGTGCATTCCTTCGTCTGTATTACAAACTCAAGCATTACGGATCAGCTATTCTCACTCAGCTCATCTCTGACCTCCACGCTGCCAAAACCGGCAGTCTCCTCTGGAGTGAAAACATCGTGGAGATCAACAAACAAATATCGGATATTGCCAGTCAGGAACGACTTCTGACCCAGCTCAAGCAGCAGGGCAGCGTCGATCCTGACATTTTTATATCCCGCGGCAATCTGCTTGCGGAGCGCCGCCGGGAACTAAAGCTCCAAAAGGAACGCATCCTGCGGTCTGAGGAGGACCACACCATTCAGCAAACACAGGATATGCTGGATGTTCTTGAAAGTGGGCCGGACTGGCTGGACGCCTTCGATGAGCAACTATTCAGCGACCTGGTCGAGAAAATCGAGGTCGTGGACAATGAAAAATTGTGCTTCCGGCTTCTCAACGGACTGGAGGTCACAGAAAAAATAGAAAGGACGCAAAGATAATGGGAAATCGAAAACAGCCATTCGGCTACAAGATGGAGTTTGGTGAGATCGTGCCGCAGCCGCAGGAGGCGGAAACGGTACGGAGCATCTACCTGCAATACCTCGCCGGAGCCTCCTTCAAACAGCTTGCCGAACGGCTTCAGACGGAGGATGTTCCATATGACGGGGACAAGCCGTGGAACAAAAATATGGTAGCACGAATTCTGGAGGATGACCGATACATCGGTGAAAAGCATTTCCCCGCGCTCATCCCGACGGAGCAGTTCCACGCTGCCCAGGAACGCAGAAAAGAGATGCGCCCTGCGTACAAGCAGACACCTGCGCAAAAGGAGTTGCGCAAGCTGTGCGGCGGCATCGTACCCGACAGCGTAGCACGAAAAGTCCTCAAGATACTGAATCAGGTGGTCGATGATCCGCAGCTCATTAAGATAGAATCATCCGGTGTTCCCACCACGGAAGACATCAGGCAACGCCGGCTGGAACTGGACAAGCTGCTGCAGACGCCTCCTGTGGATGAAGAAATCGCGCGGCAAAAGGCAATGGAGTTGGCGGTACTGACCCTTGTGAGCGTAGAGATGGAGGAATACGAAGCCCACCGGCTCCGCAGCATCTTCGGGAAGCAGGCAAAGATGCGGGAACTGGATGCGAACCTTCTGCGGCAGAGTGTCCGGAAAATCACTTATGGCAGTAAGACGGTCAAGGTCCTGCTGAAAAATAATCAAGTCTTAGAGGAGCGTGATAATATATGACGCAGACACGCCCTGAACCGAAGGTCATTATCATCCCCGCAAAGGAGGAATCGCTTCAGGATCAGGAAAAGAAGAAAAATCTCCGGGTAGCTGCATACTGCCGTGTGTCTACGAAAAAGGATGAGCAGCTCAACAGCTATGAAAACCAGAAAGCATACTACACGGAAAAGATCATGGCAAATCCCAACTGGACGATGGCGGATATCTTCGCGGATGAGGGTATCACCGGTACCTCCGCCTGCAAGCGCAAGGATTTTCTTCGCATGATCCGGCAGTGCAGGAAGGGCAAGATCGACATGATCCTCGCCAAATCCGTCTCCCGCTTCGCCCGCAACACCGTGGACACCCTGAGTTATACCCGCGAGCTGCGCAGCATGGGCATCCCGGTCATCTTCGAGGAGCAGAATATCAACTCCATCTATCCGGAAAGCGAATTCCTCATCACCATCCACGGCGCCTTCGCACAGTCCGAAAGCGAAGGGATATCCTCCCGCGTCAAGTGGGGCAAGCATCAGGCGATGCGGACGGGAAAGGCAAGCATCCAGTATAAGACCCTGCTGGGGTACGAAAAAGGACCTGACGGAGAGATGGTGGTCAACGCAGAGCAGGCAGAGACTGTCCGAAAAATTTACGAGCTGTACCTATCCGGTCAGACGCTGCGCAATATCAAGGAAACCTTGGAAACAAGCGGATTCAAGAATTCGGCAGGAACGACGGAATGGACAACCTCCAATCTGCGGACGATCCTCTCTGATGAAAAATACTGCGGTGACGTCCTGCTCCAGAAGACCTTCATTCGGGACTGCATCAGCAAGCAGGTCATCCGTAATACTGGACAGCTTCCCATGTATCTGATTCAGAACCACCATGAGGCCATCATCCCGCGAGAACGGTTCGATGCGGTGCAGATAGAACTGGCGCGGCGTCGGGCCCAGACCGGCGGCACGAAAAAGAGCGCTCCCACAGGTATGAGCCGCTACAGCGGCAAGTACGCGCTCAGTGGTCTGCTGTTCTGCGGTGAGTGCGGCACGGCATACCGCAGAGTGGTGTGGACGCAGCACGGTGAGAAACGTGCCGTATGGCGCTGCAGCAGCCGATTGGATTATGGCAAGAAATACTGCAAAGAATCTCCGACGCTGGACGAAGCGCCGCTCCAGCAGGCGGTGCTGACAGCCATCAACGCCTCCATGTCAGGGCGCAAGGTATTGGCAGATCAGCTCGTGGATGCGATGGAGCAGGAATTGGCTCCGGTTCCCGGTGAGAGCATGAGCCTCGGAGACATTGACCGAGCGGTCACAGAGTTGGGCAAGCAATTCGATACGCTTCTGGCAGAGGCGGCAAATGGTGACGCGGACGAATACGCCGAGCGTTTCCGTGCCATCTCCACCACAATGGAGGAACTGAAACGCCGAAAGGCCGCTATTCTCAGTATCCGGCAGGAACAGGAGCAGATCGGCCGCCGTATCCATGCGGCAGCCTCGGCAATGACCGCGGCGACTGTGGGAATCACAGAGTGGGACGACGGTGTGGTCTATCAGATGCTGGAAAAGGTCACGGTTCTGGCGGACAACCGCATCAAGGTCACCTTCCGCAACGGCGTAGAAATTGAACAGTCCGTAGACCAGCCTAAGAGGAGGAAATTCGCATGATTTATGTGACTGGCGATTGCCACGGAAACTTCCGGCGCTTCCAGCCGGAATACTTCCCGGAGCAAGCTGGGATGACGAAGAACGATGTGGTCATCATCACTGGCGACTTCGGCGGCGTGTGGTTTGGCGACAGCCGCGACGATGAAACGCTGGACTGGCTGGAACGCCTGCCCTTCACGCTTGCCTTCGTCTGCGGCAACCATGAAAACTATGACGCGCTGGAACGATATCCCGTAGCGGAGTGGCACGGCGGCAAGGTACATCGCGTTCGCCCTCATGTGCTGCACCTGATGCGCGGCCAGATCTTCGAGCTGGAAGGCAGCCGCTTCTTCACCATGGGCGGCGCAAAAAGCCATGACATTGAGGATGGGATTCTGGAGCCGGATGCCTCGGATTTTGAGCGAAGGCTCATGACGCTCCAGCGCAAGCCCAGAGCGAGGTACCG
>ERZ857521.964-NODE-964-length-38480-cov-14.742537_pt1 | contig 38480 bp, 35 predicted proteins | sample MGYA00519701_ERZ857521 | MGnify/ENA primary metagenome ERZ857521 (study PRJEB31778, sample SAMEA3449346) | human gut metagenome | biome: human gut; feature: human-associated habitat; material: faeces | place: United Kingdom | collected 2010/2012 ...
GCTCCAAGGACGGAGGAAGGCGGTGGCGGAGTTGCACTTCTAACTTGACGGTGGGGTTTGACGTCCGCTTTGTTTTACGCGATAAGATAAAAATCCGATGTCTTCTGTATGCCTTTCCAGAGGAAGTTATAAGTGTCAGTAGTTCCAGAGCATTGAAACCATAGTTTCATATTATTAAAACTACAGTTTCATTGCACTTAAACTTTAGTTTCTATATTATGAAACTAGCTGATACTGTTATCTCCTCTGTTCGATGAATATCGTATGGAATGTCGGTACAGCTGTGTGGATTAGCCGTCCTTGCGGTAAGCGAATATGCCGAAGGAATGCTGGAGTGCCGGAACTGCCTTTAAGCGAAGGTATAGAGTAACGCCTTCCGCCTATCGGAAAATGAAAAAAAGAAACCTTCTTGGCTCAATCCGCTGAAAAGTGCAAGGTTATTCCACGGAAATTTTATACTTTTGTATTCCTGTTGCCGGAGTGTGGATGGCAGAAATGAAAGGTACGAATCTATGTCGTCTGTGGTGCGGCCAGGGTGAATCAAGTATATATAATATAAGGTATAGGGAAATATGGCATATCAATACAGTCGGATAACGGTAAAGATAGGGAGTAATGTACTGGCACGCAAAGACGGAACGCTGGACGTGACCCGTATGTCGGCACTGGTCGACCAGGTAGCAGAGTTGCACAAGGCAGGAGTGGAAGTGGTGCTGGTCTCTTCAGGAGCAGTCGCTTCGGGGCGGAGTGAGATAAAGGTTTCGCGTAAGCTGGACAGCGTAGACCAACGGCAACTGTATTCGGCCGTAGGGCAAGCCAAATTAATCAACCGTTATTATGAACTGTTCCGCGAGCACGGCATAGCCGTAGGGCAGGTGTTGACCACGAAAGAAAGTTTTGGCACACGCCGGCATTACCTGAACCAACGGCATTGCATGCAGGTGATGCTGGAGAACGGAGTGATTCCCATAGTCAATGAAAACGATACCATTTCGGTGACCGAACTGATGTTTACGGATAACGATGAGCTTTCGGGCTTGGTGGCTTCGATGCTTGATGCGCAGGCGTTGATTATCCTGAGCAACATCGATGGCATTTACAATGGTTCGCCTTCAGAGCCTGGCACTTCGGTGATACGGGAAGTAGAGCAAGGGAAAGATCTGTCCGACTATATACAGACCGAAAAATCCGGATTCGGTCGGGGTGGTATGCTTACCAAGACCACTATTGCCCGTAAAGTAGCAGACGAGGGTATCACGGTTATTATCGCCAATGGAAAACGGGATAATATTTTGACCGATTTGCTGGAGTATCCCGAAGACACGGTTTGTACACGGTTTGTGCCTGCATCCGAAGCTGTATCGAGCGTAAAGAAATGGATTGCCCATAGCGAAGGGTTCGCCAAGGGAGAGTTGCATTTAAACGCTCAGGCTGTAGAGGCATTAAAAGGCAAGAAGGCAGTAAGTATCCTGCCGGTAGGTGTAACATGCATCAAGGGAGATTTTGAAAAAGATGATATTGTGAGGATTATGGATGCCGGAGGAATACAGATAGGGGTAGGGCGTATCGGAGTAAGTTCGGCAGATGCCAGACTGATGTTGGGCAAACATGGAAAACGTCCGCTGGTGCATTACGATTATTTGTATCTGGAATGACAGATAATGTATGGATGAAATGCATTTGTTTTTTGCAGGCATTCTTTTTTTATCTATATTTGCCATTAAAATGTGGTTTTTAGAGACATGAAAATTATCTGTTTATTCCTTTTCCTATTGGGAGTGGGGCAATGTTGGGCAGTATCGGAGGTGCCCGATAGTGTCATCAGTTTTGAATACATACAACGGATTCATTTGCAGAAACCCAACCAGACATTACAACTGTTGGATTCCATCGAAGAGCATCATGTGCCAGGGTTACAGTCTTTCGAGATAGACATGTTGCGAAGCATGTGTTATGAGGTAAGGGGTGAATATCTGCTGGAGGAAAGATTTGCGCGGAAAGCTTTGGCTCAAGACTCTATACGGTTGGTTCCCATGCGGAAACTGAGAATGCTGGCAATGTTGCTTACGACTTTGGTCGAACAGGGGAAAAACGAAGATGCTATCCGTTTCGGAAAGCAGATGATGGAGCTGGCACGTCAATTGGATAGACCGGATAAAGAGGCTAGCGTATATTTTAATTTAGGACGCATGTACCGGAATATGGACCGGAGGGATGAGGCTCTGACATTTTACCGGAAGGGCATCAGTCTTATCGAAGATACCAAAAATGTAAGTGTCATGGCACGCCTTTCTACAGCTTATGGTGGAATGATGGGAATCTTTATTGATAGTGGTAATTATGAGGAAGCCATTAAAATAGGCAAACTGCGTGAGGCATTGATACGTCGCATGAGCAAGATGTCTGGTCCGCCTGCCGGATACATTGACCAGCAATATGGGTATTGTTATTCGAAAATGGCATGCATTTTTTTACTGGCAGGTAAAAAGGAAGAAGCGGCTGAATATTACAATCGTTTTGAACAGACCGAAATGTCAAAGTCACCTTTCGGTGCCAGTGAGATTGTTCCATACTTGTTGGAGATGCGGCGATATGAGGAAGTGCTGCGTTTGAATACGGTTGATATGCTGGCTTACCGGCAGGGAGGAAATGGCAATGATACGTTAAACTATAATTATAGTGTGATATTAGACCGTTTTGCCCAGGCATATCGTGGGTTGAAACTTTATGAGAAAGCGGATGCCTACCAGCAACGGCTTACTGTGTTGCTCGATAGCATTTATAGCCGTGAACAGGCGAGTCGGGCACATGAGTATGCTACGGTTTTCCGCTTGCATGAGAAAGAATTGCAACTGGCAAATACGCAGGTTGAAGTGCAGAAGCGCAATTTCCTGATGGGTGGTTTATGTTGCTTATTGTTCTTTTTGGTAATCTTTTTAGTGATTGCTTGCCGGAATCTGACTATTACCCGTCGGAAAAACCGCATAGCTGTAAAGCAAATCGAAGAACTGTTGGCACAACGTGAAGAATTGCATAAGGTTTGTTGGGGAAATCCTGAAGCATTGTTGGATGAAAAAGGGAAAAATCAGGAAAGCCAATCTGATGGAACAGGAATTTCGGACTCGGTATCGGATTGTGCAGATAACATCTCGATGGAGAACAGACGTTTTTTACGTATGGAATATGCCGTAGTGAAAGACAAGCTTTTCCTCCAGCCCGATTTTGGCCGAGATGAACTGATAAGCTTGAGCAATATCAATAAGAACGATTTGCCGCGTATCCTCCGTAAGTATGCCAATGCAGATAATGTGAGTTCTTATCTGAATCGTTTGCGTGTGGAATATGCGATAAAGTTGATGAAAGAAAAACCGAACCTGTCATTTGATGCGATAGCCAAAGAAGCAAGTTTCAACAGTCATAGCACTTTTTACCGTGCTTTCTATAAGGTCTGCGGCATGACTCCGGCACAATATATGAAGGCATTCGGAAAAGAGAACGACTCTCAGTTTGAATGAAATCACACAAACTGAGAGTCGTCCGGATTCCGGTCGGTGTGCATGGATTATTGAAGGTTGATTTCTAATGGGAAACTTACGTAAGAGATAATGTCGTCTCCCCAATTTCCTATAAGTCCTACTTGATAGCTGATTGTTAAGGTGACAGGCTCAGAAACACTGAGTCCGGCATCCCGTATTACCTGATTATAATCGTATTTTTCCATGTTTTGGAAGGCTTGGCCGGCTGCCTGCATAGCCATATCCCTGAGATCTTCGTCTGTAAGTTCGGCATGGTCGATGGTGATGGGGATAGAGTTATTTATCAGCTGTTGCTGGTCTTGGTATTCCAAGATGGTTTCAACAATGGCTGGGTCTATGGTCCAAGGAGAGTGTTCTTGGTATCTCACTGTAAAATTTGCAGTACTGCTTTCATCCGAAGAACAGGATGAAAAGATGGGTAACAAACAACAAATGAGAAGCATCATTTGTTTCATTCTTTGAATTTTTTGCTTTGTTTTCATACTTTTTATTTTAGGATTATTAATCTCATCTTCTGACGGTAACCACTAATGTGCTTCCGTTATCTAATGCCGTTTTTATTTCTTTCTCTCCTTTTGTAACTTTGCATAGGCTTAATTCCTCTCCCAGTACTTCTTCTACTTTCAAACGGCCGATTTCAATCCGTGCCTCTTTCCCGGCAATCTCCTTTACCGAATAGACATCAAACTGCTGGCCTTTGTAAGCACTCAGCGAAGTGCCTAAATCAATGTATACCGTTTTTTGTTTTTCTTTTTTTATTTCACCTCGCTCTATGATAGTGGCATTGACGGGATACCTGGCATTGAAATAACCGGCAATGATTCCGGAAAGGTTACTGAGTGCTGCCGTCACCGCCTTGTCTTCGCTGGCTGTATCAGAACCACTGGCATTGAAAGTACGGCTGTCTTCCATCACACCGGTATATGCATTCTTTACATTAACGGTTACGCTTATGTTGGCTTCCACATTCGTATAAGGTGTAAACGCTGAATTTTTCAGCCTTTTCCGTTCTTTAAGCGAAGGACCGTTGGATGTAGCACTGATGCTGACAATGGTTCCGTCTGTGTAAAGAAGATTTTTGTCTTGAAGTTTTTCGTTTTGAAATGTTTTCCCGTCTATCACCTGCAGTCTGACTACATTCCCGAATCCTTTGGCGATACTTGCCCTTACATCATCGGCATAATCGGACAGCTGGGTGGTATTTTTCCCTTTTATAATTGATGAAGTGATATTTTTCAATACTTTGCCGGCATTGTCATTTTCTCCTTTCGGAGTGTAATTAAAGTGCCCTATACCTATTTTATAAATGGCGTTTCGTTCTACTTGTGCTTGTATGTCGTGTACAGTTGATAACATAAAGCATGTTGCCAATAAAAAAAGAAGTCGTAAATTCATAAGCCTACATTGTTATAAGATATTAATTTTTTGCAAAGTTATTGATTCTTTATATCAGACAAAGTGCTAAGAGTTACTTGTCGCTTTCACTTTGTCCGTTATTGTGTCTCATTTTGTCTAATGAAATGAGTAAGAGGCCTTTTTGACTTGAAGGCGTACTATTTTTATAATTTTTCCAATTTTCTGCCGTTCCTTATCAAAATCTTTCGTAATTTTGGCAAGAACTAACAGAATTATAGATATGGATGAACAGATAAAACAAATTGCCGAGCGTTTGCGGGGATTGCGCGACGCATTGGAGCTAAGCGTGGAAGAAGTGGCATCGGACTGTAAACTGACAGCTGAAGAATACCGTGCCCTTGAATCAGGAGAAAGCGACCTCTCGGTCAGTCTTTTGCAACGCATCGCCCACAAATATGGCATTACGCTAGATGAACTGATGTTTGGTGAGGAGCCGAAGATGAAATCGTATTTCCTTACCCGTAAAGGGACAGGAGTTTCGGTAGAACGTACCAAGGCTTATAAGTATGAATCACTCGCTTCGGGATTTAAGGACAGGATAGCCGACCCGTTTATTGTGACGGTAGAACCTAAACCCGAAGGTACTGCCGTATACTTTAACACACACGAAGGACAAGAGTTCAACTTAGTAATAGAAGGCCGCCTGTTATTGAACATCAATGGGAAAGAACTGATACTGAATCCGGGTGACAGCCTGTATTTCGATTCAAGCAAGCCGCACGGCATGTTGGCGCTTGATGGAAAAACCGTGAAGTTCCTTGCGGTAGTGATGCAATAAAATTGGTTTATATAATGGAAATTCACCACAGGGGACACAGGGTATCACAGAGGTTTTAAATTTTCCTCCGTGTACCTCTGTGTTCTGTGATGAAAAAAACGAAACACGTATGTTAGAAAGATTTGTAAGTCAGACAACTTTCTCCTCGCAAGAGGATTTCATCAAGAATTTTAGAGTAAATGTGCCTGAGAATTTCAATTTCGGGTACGACATCGTGGATGCTTGGGCAGCAGAACGTCCGGAAAAGAATGCACTGTTGTGGACCAATGACAAAGGCGAATGTATCCAGTTCACTTACGCCGATTTGAAGAAATATACCGATATGACCGCTTCTTATTTCCAGAGTCTGGGAATAGGCAAGGGCGACAAAGTGATGTTGATATTGAAACGCCGCTATGAGTTCTGGTTTTCGATTATCGCTTTGCACAAGATAGGAGCTGTGGCGATCCCCGCTACCCACCTGCTGACGAAGAAAGACATTGTCTATCGGTGTCAGGCAGCTACTATCAAGATGATTGTAGCTGCGGGTGAAGGAGTGATTCTGAAACATATCGTAGATGCAATGCCTCAGTCACCCAGCGTAGAAAAGCTGGTCAGCGTAGGTCCTGAGTATCCCGAAGGATTTGAGGATTTTCATAAAGGCATCGAAAATGCGGCACCTTTCACACGTCCCGCGAATGTAAACACCAACGATGACATCATGTTGATGTACTTCACCTCGGGCACTACCGGCGAACCGAAGATGGTGGCACACGATTTCACCTATCCTTTGGGACATATCACTACGGCGAGCTTCTGGCATAACCTGCACGAAGACAGCCTGCATTTTACCATTGCCGATACAGGCTGGGGCAAGGCTGTATGGGGAAAACTGTATGGGCAGATGATAGCAGGGGCTAACATTTTCGTCTACGACCACGAGAAGTTTACACCTTCTGATATTCTGAAGAAGATTCACGATTATCACATCACTTCACTTTGTGCACCTCCCACCATTTACCGCTTCCTTATCCGTGAGGACTTGAGCAAATACGACTTGTCTTCATTGGAGTATTGTACCACGGCGGGTGAGGCGTTGAACTATTCGGTTTACGAAACCTTCCTGAAGATAACCGGCATCCGCTTGATGGAAGGCTTTGGACAGACCGAAACTACCTTGACACTTGCCACTTTCCCGTGGATGGAACCCAAGCCGGGAAGCATGGGTGTGCCTAATCCTCAATATCAGATAGACCTGTTGAAACCTGACGGCCGCTCTGCCGAGGATGGCGAACAAGGACAAATCGTGATACGTACCGACAAAGGCAAACCGCTGGGGTTGTTTAAGGAATATTATCGTGCGCCCGAACTGACCCGTGAGGCTTGGCACGATGGAGTATATTACACCGGTGATGTGGCTTGGCGTGACGAAGATGGTTACTATTGGTTTGTAGGACGTGCCGATGATGTCATCAAGAGTTCAGGTTATCGCATTGGTCCGTTCGAAGTGGAAAGTGCCCTGATGACCCATCCAGCCGTAGTAGAGTGTGCCATAACGGGAGTGCCTGATGAAATCCGCGGTCAGGTGGTGAAGGCTACCATTGTATTGGCAAAAGATTATAAGGCAAAGGCCGGTCCCGACTTGATAAAGGAACTTCAGGATCATGTGAAGCGGGTAACCGCTCCTTATAAATATCCGCGTGTGATAGAATTTGTCGAAGAATTGCCTAAGACTATCAGCGGGAAAATCCGCCGCGTGGAAATCCGGGAAAAGGACAATGGATAAATAAAACAAGACCGGACATCGTTGCTGGAATGCAGGATGCCCGGTCTTGTTATGGAACAAAATACGAAATTTTTATTTCTTAATGCGGTTGTAACGGCTCATGAACTTGTCTACACGTCCTGCGGTATCAACCAATTTTGATTTACCTGTATAGAACGGGTGAGAAGAACTGGAGATTTCCAACTTTACCAAAGGATAAGTTTCGCCTTCGAATTCGATTGTGTCTTTGGTTGCACAAGTTGAACGTGACAAGAACATGTCGCCATTTGACATGTCTTTAAATACTACCGGACGGTAGTTTTCAGGATGAATGCCTTTTTTCATTTCAGTATATACTTTTTATTGTTATTATTCAATGTTTTGTTGGTAACATCCGATTCTCTTTTCGGACATTGTTGTGTAATGGTTTGTTTCGGGTTGCAAAGATACGGCTTTTCTTTGAAATAGAAAAAGTTTTGGATGTTTTTTCACGAGAGAATTCGCAGATTTCTTGATTAAGGAGATGAAAACCGGAAATAAACAATGCTTTCTTTGTTTTTTATTCTTCAAAGGGGGGCAGGGTGTTTGGTTGTCAGCCGTTTGTTGTTTTTGCTACCTTCACTTTGCATCCTTGCTGATTCTTAAAAAAAACGTGTGAATTTTAATAAAACACCTTAACATGGATTGTTTTTTCGGGAAGAATGTGGTGGATTTGCCACATTTCTTTTTACATTTGCAATGGAATTAATTTCACTAACAATTATAAAACGTACAACAATGGTTAATTACAAAGACTTAGGCTTGGTAAACACCAAAGACATGTTTGCTAGAGCAATTAAAGGTGGATACGCTATCCCTGCATTCAACTTCAACAATATGGAGCAGCTGCAGGCTATCATCAAAGCTTCGGTAGAAACAAAATCTCCGGTTATCCTGCAGGTTTCTAAAGGTGCGCGTAACTATGCAAACCAGACCTTGCTTCGTTACATGGCTGAAGGTGCTGTAGCATTTGCTAAAGAATTGGGTTGCGAACATCCTGAAATCGTTCTTCACCTCGACCACGGAGATTCTTTCGAACTCTGCAAGTCTTGCGTAGACCTCGGTTTCTCTTCAGTGATGATTGACGGTTCTCACCTGCCTTACGAAGAAAACGTTGCTTTGACTAAGAAAGTCGTTGAATACGCTCATCAATATGATGTAACTGTAGAAGGTGAACTGGGTGTATTGGCTGGTGTAGAAGATGAAGTTTCTGCAGAACACCATACTTATACTAACCCTGAAGAAGTTATCGACTTCTCTAGCCGTACAGGTTGCGACTCGTTGGCTATCTCTATCGGTACTTCTCACGGTGCATACAAGTTCAAACCCGAACAATGCCACGTAGATCCGAAGACAGGTCGTCTGGTTCCTCCTCCTTTGGCATTCGACGTATTGGATGCTGTAATGGAAAAACTTCCGGGCTTCCCCATCGTATTGCACGGATCATCTTCAGTTCCTCAGGAATATGTAGATATGATCAACCAATATGGTGGCAAGCTGGAAGCTGCTATCGGTATTCCTGAAGACGAATTGCGTAAGGCTGCTAAATCTGCAGTTTGCAAGATTAACATCGATTCTGACTCTCGTCTTGCCATGACAGCTGCTGTTCGTAAGGTATTGTTCGAAAAACCGGCTGAATTCGACCCGCGTAAATATTTGGGCCCGGCTCGTGACGAAATGGAAAAGATGTACAAACACAAAATCGTTAACGTATTGGGCTCAGACGGCAAGTTGGCTCAATAATCATTGCTTGTAAAAAGCATAAAAACTTTATACACCTATAACTATAAATGTGAGCCGCCCCTTCGTGATGGAGGAGCGGCTTTTTTGCATCCTGCTAATCAGGATTGAAAAGGAGTTGGCAGAAGTTATCGGCCACCGGGCTGGGAGTTATACCATGCGCGGTATGGATTTGTGCATTGCTCAGCACATTTCGTACCGCTTCCGTAGAGTGCACATCCTCTCTATCCTGTGGCATATACAAAATACATAAATGAATGCCGCGGAAATATATCAGCCATTTGAGGCTTGCATTTCAAGTAGGAAGAAAGCTTATTCTACTACCCATTTCGGGTCGTGCGGGAAGGTGACACGCGGATTGTAGTACATTCTTTCTTTGTCAGGGATGCGGAGGTAGTACGTTTTCGAGCCGTGAACGTGCAGGGTACGTGAGCGGAGCCAGGGATTCATCGTGCGCAGCAGGGCGTATGTGATGCCTTGGCTCTTGGCGAAACGGGGCAAGTCCTCGATGGTTTCTTCTACTTTGATTTCACGATAGGGGATGGGAGGATAGAGATCGGATGCGTGCAAGCGGAAACCAAAACGGGTGGGGTCGGCAAACAGCATTTTGGCTGCAAGGATGCGGTAAACATAGCGGGCAGTTTCTTCAACCAGTTGGAGGTCAAGGGCATCTTCTTCGTATTGCCGGTCGAGCTCACGCGAGATACGTCCTTGTCCGGCATTGTAGGACGCAGCTACACTTATCCAGCTTCCGAAACGTGCATAAGCTTGTTTCAGATAGCGGCAGGCGGCACGGGTAGATTTCTCTACGTGGTAGCGCTCATCGACTGAATGGCCTACTTCCAGTCCGAATTCGCGTCCTGTGGCGGGCATAAATTGCCATAGACCTGCTGCGCCGGCAACTGAACGTGCCAGTGGATTGTTGTTGCTTTCAATAGACATCAGGTATTTGAAATCATCGGGCACGCCGTTTTCGCGCAGGATCGATTCTACAATAGGAAAGTAGCGGTTGGCGCGTTTAATCATCTGCAAAGTGGTACTGTGCATATATGAAAAGGCTAGCAGCTCGCGGTCCATACGTTCGCGGCGGTCAAAGCGGGCAAGCGAGATGGTTTCGCCACAGAAGGTCATGCTTTGTGGCACTTCGATGCAACTGTTGGACAATGTGGCAGAAGAGGATGGCTTTTCGGAGGTTTGTGCCCATAAGGATAGGGTACAGGCAACCAGTGCCAGAAAAAGAGCAGTCGCAGACAATCCGAAAGGGAATGATATTTTCATTTTCTTATGAGGGTTATTCTTCAAGGGTAAAACTTTTCAGTATGGTTTCAGGAAGTGGGTCGGCAGGGTCGGTGTATACAATAGAAACATAGAAGCCGCTCGTGTCTTCTTTGGTGAGTAGGTAACTGTACAGACATTGGTCGCTTTCACAATTTCCGCGTAGGAACACTCCGTAGAATTGCGGAAGTTCGAAATCGACGGTAGGGCTTTGCTGGGTCACTTCGTCATCTGTCGCAACGTTTTTCAATTCTTGGGCTATTTCTGAACGTTGAATGCCTTCACCGTCGAGCAGTTGCACTGTGATGAAATAAGTGGGGGTGCTGATGATGTAACCTTCTTCCGAGTCGTCTTCTACGGTATAGCCTGCGGGTGCCTGGAAGGCAATCCCGTAGGCTTGCCATGCAGCAGGTTGTAAACTCTCGGCACTTACGTCGCTTATGGCAAGTGTGATGATAAGAAGAAATGCCACGACAATTGTTTTCATACCTGTCTCCGTTCTACTACTTTTCGTGCATATACTTCTTCTTCCTTATTCACCATAACCAATACTTCTCCTCCTATTCCGGAATAAGGTGAGGTTACGGCGGAAAGAGTTTCGTCTTTCAACATTGCTGATACGCCTGCCGATTCCAATAATCCTTTTATCAGTTCGGCTTCCCACAGACCACCTCTGTAGACTTCTACTAATGAACCATACGATTTTGCTTCCATAACTGTATATTTTTAGTTTATCTATAACCAAAGATAGGAAAGTTTTATGAAAAGAGGAAATTAATGGGCAAAAAAGTATCGGATTCATCGAAAGAATCTTACATTTGTGTGGATAAAAAGGACTTGAATGTGTAAAAAGGAATAAGTGTATGAATATTACCGACACCTTACAGAAAGTGAGACAAGCATCGCGTATGTTGCCTCTGCTGGAAGAAAAACGTATCAATGAAGTGCTGCGGGCTGTATCGGAAGCTATTATCAGACAGACTGATGACTTGTTGAAGGCGAATGCCGAAGACTTGCGGCGCATGAATGAGAGTGACCCGAAATATGACCGGTTGAAATTGACTCCCGAACGTTTGAGAGGCATCGCTTCGGATATGATGAATGTGGCTTCGCTGCCTTCTCCATTGGGCAGGATATTGGAAGAAACGGTGCGTCCTAACGGATTGCGCCTGAAAAAGGTGAGTGTGCCTTTCGGGGTCATCGGCATTATCTATGAAGCGCGTCCCAATGTGAGCTTTGATGTGTTCTCGCTGTGTTTCAAGAGCGGAAGCGCTTGCGTATTGAAAGGCGGGCATGACGCGGATTGTTCGAACCGTGCCATCGTATCTTTGATTCACGAAGTGTTGCAACGGTTTAACTTGGATGCACATCTCGTGGAACTCCTTCCGGTGGAGCGGGAGGCTACGGCGGAACTGCTTCATGCCGAAGGGCTGGTCGACTTGATTATCCCTCGCGGGAGCAAAGGATTGATAGACTATGTGCGCCGTGAAGCCACCGTGCCGGTTATCGAGACAGGGGCAGGTGTGTGCCATACGTATTTTGATGTAGCGGGTGACTTGAAAAAAGGTGCTGCTATCGTGAATAATGCCAAGACACGCCGGGTAAGCGTATGCAATGCGTTGGATTGCTTGCTGGTGCATCGGGAACGTCTGGCGGACTTGCCTGAACTGTGTGCGCCCCTGCAGGCATCGCAGGTGGTTTTGTATGCGGACGGACCTGCCTGTCAGGCACTCGAAGGGCATTATCCCGCCGCATTGCTTTGTCCTGCCTCGCCGGAAAGCTATGGCACGGAATATATGGATTATAAAATGGCTGTCCGTACCGTGTCGGGTATAGAGGAAGCACTTGCCCACATCGATACCTATAGTTCGAAGCATAGCGAATGCATTGTGACGGAGGATAAAGATACCGCTGCTTATTTCCAGCGCATGGTAGATGCGGCATGTGTGTACGTCAATGCACCCACATCGTTCACCGATGGCGCCCAGTTCGGGTTAGGGGCTGAGATTGGCATCAGTACGCAGAAGCTCCATGCCCGCGGGCCGATGGGCTTGCGCGAGATTACCACTTACAAGTGGTTGATAGAAGGAGATGGACAGATTCGAGATAATTAATAATTGACAATTAATAGTTATAACTGTATGAGAACTTACACGAATGTATTTGACCTGGGCGACCTGAAGACCGCCCTTTCCGAAGCTTTTGAAATCAAGAAAGACCGGTATAAATATGAGGCATTGGGCAAACACCGCACTTGCTTGCTGATATTCTTTAATAATAGCTTGCGCACGCGGCTTAGTACCCAGAAAGCCGCACGCAATCTGGGCATGGACGTAATTGTGCTCGATGTGAACCAGGGAGCGTGGAAGCTGGAGACCGAGCGTGGCGTGGTGATGGATGGAGATAAGAGCGAGCACCTGTTGGAAGCTATTCCGGTGATGGCATCCTATTGTGATATTATCGGCGTACGCTCGTTTGCCCGTTTCGAGAGCCGCGAGGATGATTATACCGAAAAGATTCTGAATCAGTTTATCCAATATTCGGGCAAGCCGGTATTCTCCATGGAAGCTGCTACGGGACATCCGCTTCAGGCTTTTGCAGACTTGATAACCATTGAAGAATATAAGCGTACAGAGCGTCCGAAGGTGGTATTGACATGGGCACCTCATCCGCGTGCCTTGCCTCAGGCTGTGCCCAATTCGTTTGCCGATTTCATGAACGAAGCCGATGTGGATTTTGTGATTACGCATCCTCACGGTTACGAACTCGACCCGAAGTTTGTACGTGGCGCCAAAGTAGAATACGACCAGATGAAGGCTTTCGAAGGAGCGGATTTCATTTATGCAAAGAACTGGGCATGTCCGGGTGTGACCAATCCTGCTGATTATGGTAAGGTATTAAGTAAGGATATGAGCTGGACGGTAGATACAGCGCACATGAAGGTGACGAATGACGCATTCTTCATGCACTGTCTTCCGGTACGCCGTAACATGATTGTGACCGATGATGTGATAGAGGCTCCTACTTCGTTGGTAATCCCTGAAGCTGCGAACCGTGAAATTTCGGCAACGGTCGTGCTGAAGCGTATGTTGCAAGCGTTGTAAGTTAATAGTTGCTAATGAATAATGCGAATCAGGAGTTAAACGTAGTTATGTTTCACGGGAGTTATCACTTCGTTCAGGAGTTATACTTCACGCGGTATTTATTTTGTGCATTTTGTATATGCCACGTAGTAGAGACGATGTGCACATCGTCTCTACAGAAGCGGCGCAAAAAGGTATTGGCATCTAACTCCCAGCCCGCACCGGCGGGCGATAACTACCTATAACTTCCTTTTAACTCCTGATTGGCATTATTTACTATTTTTCCACTTCCTTGCCGTATTCTTTCCAATTGTCAAATCCTTTGTCGAGGTTATAGACTTTATATCCTAAGTTGGTAAGGATGCGGGCGGCGTTCCGGCTTCTGCGTCCGCTTTTGCAGTATACAGCCACAGGACGGTCTTTGTCGAGCATTTCTTCGGAAGCAGCAGCAAAATGGTCTTCCAGTGCATTGATGTTCAAGCTGCCCGGAATGTGCCCTTCACTATATTCTGCTACCGTACGCACATCTACCCGTTGCACGTTTTCATCTTGAATCAAGCGGTCGAACTCATCGGCTGTGAGATTCTTGAATTTGTCTTGCGGTCTGGCACTGCATGCCATCAGTCCAAGCAGGCAAACAATTACGAAAAAAAAGAAATAAAGTGGTTTAATCATAAGGCTTGGTTTTTTTTGTTTTTATTTGTGAGGGAGGGCGTTATTTTCTCCATTTTCAATAAGTAAAATCTCTGTAAGTTTCTCCCTCTTTATATGTATTGAGCCTGAAGCGTATTTTGTCTCCTGTATGCAAGGTGTCCCGATAGCGGCGGAGCGGTACGGAAAGATAAGCCTGTTCCGTAAAAGCTTCATAGTCGTTGTTGCTGTTATGGAAGAGTTGCAGGTTCAGTGTACGTATGTCCGAAGCATCGGCTGATATGCTGTCTTCTATGAAATAGAAAGCATGTGTCTGGTCTTTTCGCCGTACTTCTAAAATCAGGTTCAGGTAATCGCCCGAACGCCAGATGCTCTGTATGTCCACAGGATCGGTATAAATGCTGTCTTTCCATGCAGCTGCCTTGACGGGGTAAGGAGAAATTACCGTTCTGCTGGAATAAAGTATGGCTTCTGGTTCATTTCCGTCCGTTTGCTCATTCAGAATTTGATATACAGATACCGTGCGGTATAGGGTATCGGCATGAAGACCGTCCAGACCTTCTCGAGGTTGTACGGCATAATGTTCGCCATCATCAGCTATCAGGTGAGTAATGGTTCCGGTTGCATCGGTCTGGAGATCGATGAATTCTGTTATGACGCTGGGGTATACATAGGTTTCTTCCTTGCATGCAGCCAGTAACAGACATAGGAAGGAAATGTATGCGAAGATACGTTTGGTCATGTGTGTAATGCTTTCAGGTGGTTGATGACAGGGTTGGCATACATCGTAAGAATGCAGCGGCGTAAGAACGGCAGGTCTTTATTGGGTAAGTCAATCAGTTCGAGCCTTTCTTGCAGGTATGTTTCAAATTTTGTCACGTCGGCAGCATTGTATTGTCCGGTAAATTTTTGTGTATCTTCCAAAAGGTCGCAAGCGATATAGTTTCCCGGATATAAGCGGTAGTTGAGGTGGATATGCTGGTCGATAAGTTGGGCAATCTTTAAGAAAAGTTCGTTTTTGGGGCATCCTCGTAAGGTCTCCAGTTCATCGTTGATGCACGGTGCGGTCTGGAAATACACTTTTCCTTTGTATCCGAAGATACCGGTCTGCATATTGGTCAGGTCGTCTTGCTGGCTTTTCTTGAAGTTTTCGATATCTCGCTTTTGCTGCATTTCCTTGGCTTTCAGGAAATCGCACGGGTCGTATTCATACGACAAGGAAGTGGGAACAATGTTCAGCTCCTTCAGGTAGTCGATGGTGTCTCCTGTGCTTCCCAGTGCCAGCATTTTCAGTACACTTTCTTGTGTCCGGTCGTTCGAATCCTTAGCGCGTCCTTCCCGTTGGGCTATCCATACATTTTCTTTTTTCTGTGTAATGGCAAAATGAATATAGCGTGACATGCGTGCAGATGAAAGTAACATCTGGCGCATACTGAGGGCACGCTGCACGATGAATGATTTGTTCACTCGTACCAGTTTCTTGATCCATGGGTAGATAAGCAGGTTGTCACCGATAGCTATTTCTACTGTAGTAGGGAAATGGTTGTCTAGCAGTCCGAGGGAAAGAAATCCAGGGTCGAGCACGATATCACGGTGATTGGATATGAAGGTGTAGTTCTTTTCCTTGTCGGTCAGTGAAGAAGCATTCAGTGTGAAGCCGTCGCTGTGTTCTTTGATGATTTGGTGCAGCAACGGATAGAATATGGTTTTTTGTACTTCCAGGTTGTTTTTGCACTGGTGCAGCTTATGGCTCAGCGTATCAAGAGGCATGCCTGGCATAATCAGGCTGATGACAGCCTGAAAAGCGGGGTCGGCAAGTAGTTCATCGAATATCTGTGGAAGCTCTTCTGGGGTATACGGACGTATTTCATCGAATTCGGCTGGAATGTTCATGGCGTTTGGTTTTAAATTTTGTCTTCAAAGGTAAGCATTTTAAATGAAGAATGAAGAATTAAGAATGAAGAATTCCATGCAGGCAAAGCAATTCTTCATTCTTAATTCTTCATTCTTCATTCCGAGAAGTTGTCTTCTATGATGTCGGTCATAATTTCTTCCATATTGATGCCTGCGGCACGTGCTTGCTGTGGAATGAAGCTAGTTGCGGTCATTCCCGGAGTGGTGTTGATTTCAAGCAAGTTGATTTTTTCGCCTTCGGTGATGATATAGTCTACACGTACCAATCCTTTGCATCCCAGAATATCGTAAATGGCAGAGGTGAGCTTTTGTACGCGTCCGGTCAGTTCGGGGCTGAGACGTGCGGGGGTGATTTCGGTCACCTGTCCGTTGTATTTGGCATTGAAATCGAAAAACTCGTTCTTGCTGACCACTTCCGTGATAGGCAACACCACCGACTTGTCCCGTGTCTTGTAGCATCCGTTCGCCAGTTCAATGCCGTCCATATAGGCTTCTATCATGGCATCATCCGATTCGGCGAAAGCCGCTTGCAGGGCAGGTTGGATTTGTTCTTTGGTCTTCACCTTGGTTACGCCGAAGCTCGAACCGCTGGCATTGGGCTTGATAAAACAAGGCAGTCCGATTTTCTCGATTACTTCTTCATCGCTGATGCCGTTCCGTTTGTGTACCAGCATGGATTCTGCGATACGTATCCCGAAGCTTTTCAGATATTGGTTTGTCATGAACTTGTTGAAAGTCAGTGCGGATACCAATACGTCACACGTGGAGTAAGGGATGCCGAGCAGTTCGAAATAGCCCTGCAGGATGCCGTTCTCGCCCGGTGTGCCGTGGATGGTGATGTAGGCGAAGTCGGGCTTTATCTTTTGCCCGTTCTCCATAAAGCTGAAGTCGTTTTTGTCGACCGTGCTCTTCGAGCCGTCTTCCAGGATGGCATTCCAGCCTTTGTGTCCCAACTCTATGGTATATACTTTATAAGTTTCTTTATCGATGAAGGAATAAATTCCTTCTGCACTTTTCATGGAAACATCGTGTTCCGATGAGTCTCCTCCTGCTACGATAGCAATGATACGTTTCATGATTCTTCTCGATTACTGATGTATGCTCTCCATTTTTCCAGCAAATGTGTCATGTCTTCGGGCAATTCGGAAGTGAAAAACAGTTCCTTGCCTGTGCGGGGGTGAACGAATCCCAGTGTCTTGGCGTGCAGCGCTTGCCGGGGACAAATGGCGAAGCAATTGTTCACAAATTGTTTGTATTTACTAAAATGAGTTCCTTTCAATATTTCGTGCCCTCCGTAACGCTCGTCATTGAACAGTACGTGTCCGATGTGTTTCATGTGTACACGTATCTGGTGCGTGCGTCCGGTTTCGAGTACGCATTTCACGAGGGTGACATATCCCAGACGTTCCAGTACCTGATAATGCGTTACGGCATGTTTCCCTTGCGTAGGGTCACTCATCACCGCCATCTGCATACGGTCTTTCGGGTTACGCCCGATATTGCCCTCGATGGTTCCTTCGTCTTCATCGATGATGCCCCATACCAGTGCATTGTATTCACGTTTTGTAGTTTTGTTGTAGAATTGCATGCCCAGATGGGTTTTGGCATCCGGAGTCTTGGCTATGACCAACAGGCCGGACGTGTCTTTGTCTATGCGGTGCACCAGCCCTACTTGCGGGTCGTTCGGGTCATACGTAGGCACATTGCGCAGGTGCCAGGCGATGGCGTTTACCAACGTGCCGTGATAGTTCCCGCAACCCGGGTGTACCACCAGCCCCGCCGGTTTGTTTACCACCATCAAGTCATCGTCTTCGTACACAATATCCAGAGGGATGTCTTCGGGGATAATGTCGTTTTCATACCGGGGACGGTCCATCATGACGGTCAACACATCAAGTGGCTTTACTTTGTAGCTGCTTTTTACGGGTTTCCCGTTTGCCATGACATATCCGTTATCAGCAGCCGTTTGGATACGGTTGCGCGAGGCGTTGACGATACGTTCAAACAAGTATTTGTCGATGCGTACCGGTGTTTGCCCTTTGTCTACGGTAACCCTGAAATGTTCGTATAATCCGGACGAGGAGTTTACCGGTTCGATATCGTCCAATGAGTCGTCCAGCTCAGTGATGTCGTTTTCTTCCATTCGTCTGTCTGTATTGTCTTTTTTAGAACCAAGAGTCATCTACTTGTGCTTCGCTTTCCTGTTCCAGGTTGAGTCCTAAAGTATCGGTAGCAAGGGAGTCACGCAGGTGAGTGTTTCCGATGCACAACGTCAGGACAGCCTCGAATGGCACTTTGTCACCCGACTTCAGGCTCTTGCCCCGATATTTGATGCCATATACCCAGTCTTGTTCTCCAGGTACCAGTTCCGGTTCGGTCAGTTTGAATTTCATGGCTTTCAGCTTTGCAGCTGCCTGACGTACGGAACTGTTGTCGATAATGTCGGGGATTCGCACACGGGGAACCTCCCGTGTGTTTATAGTAAGATATATGGTGCGTCCTTCTTTTACGCGCATCCCTCCTTCAGGCTTTTGTTCGAGTATGATGCCCGGAGAGAGTTCTTTCACGTATGTAGAGTCTACCACTACGCCCTGCATGTTTTGGTTCTGAAGCAAGAGTTGTGCTTGCTCCAATGACTTGTGCTTGACGTTGGGGACAAGATACGATTGCCCATGATGTGTATAGGCATCCAGCCAGAACAATGTTCCGCCAATGGCTGCCAGAATCACTACCACCATTCCGATGATGTTCAGCCAGAAGAAGCGGTTTTGCTTGAACGAGAAAAAATCTTTCAGCTTTATCATAATCTTAGTCTTATGAAAATCAGTCTTTGGTTATGCCTGCAAAGATACAATAAAAAAGAAAAGCCACAAAACACTGTCTCAGCATCTTGCGGCTCTTAGCTTTTTCTTTTGTCTCGGACTTATGCTTTAACGCCGTTATATTCGTCAGAGACAGTCAGTTTCTTACGACCTTTAGCGCGGCGTGCAGCCAATACGCGGCGGCCATTAGCAGTTGCCATTCTTTCACGGAAACCGTGTTTGTTTTTTCTCTTTCTGTTCGAGGGTTGATAAGTTCTTTTCATTTTTCGTATCTAATTATGTTATTATTCCATGCGTTCGGGCTGCAAAAGTAGTGACTTTTTTTAAATAAACCAAATGGCTAAATCATTTTTAGACAAATCTTTTTGTGTTTTTTCGTGATTTAGATTAATTTTGCACCCGAATTGATAGTGATGAATACAAATCAATAATAACATAAATAAAGAATTCAGTTATGATTAATGCTCAAGACATTAAGATTGGAACCGCAATCCGTATGGATGGCAAGTTGTATTTTTGCATCGACTTTTTGCATGTAAAACCGGGTAAAGGAAATACCTTTATGCGTACGAAGCTGAAAGATGTGGTAGACGGATATGTGTTGGAACGCCGTTTCAACATCGGCGAAAAGCTGGAAGATGTACGTGTAGAGCGTCGTCCTTATCAGTACCTTTATAAAGAAGGTGAAGATTATATCTTTATGAACCAGGAGACTTACGAACAAGTGCCCATCGCTCGCGACCTGATTGAAGGCGTTGATTTCTTGAAAGAAGAAATGGTGGTAGATGTCGTATCAGATGCTTCTACAGAGACTATTCTCTACGCTGAATTGCCGGTGAAGGTACAGCTGAAAGTGACTTATACCGAACCGGGTTTGAAAGGTGATACAGCTACCAATGCCACCAAGCCTGCTACGGTAGAAACAGGTGCTACCGTACGTGTGCCTTTGTTTATCAACCAAGATGAAATGATTGAAGTGGATACACGCGATGGTTCATACGTTGGCCGTGTAAAAGCTTAATCAGGTATATACCTTATTATATATAGGCTGCGTTTTCGGTAAGGGGGAATGCAGCCTTACTTTTTTAGAACCTGTTTTAGAAGCTGTTTTGAATTTCTCCAAAAAGTTTTTCTTGTCTTGATGTATCCGTTTTCGTGTGTGCTTTGGGCGATTTTTTGGTCTTTTTCGCTCCTGTTCTTCGTCAGATAGCCCGCTATCTTCCTCATCACAGAAGCGAAAATGCCTCAAAAACTCATCCCAAATCATCGCACGATAAATTCAAAACAGCTTCTTACTTATAACATTATGTTATGAGAGAAATTCAAAACGGTTTCTAAACAGGTTTTTATCCGAATCTGAAATTTGTGCCGATTGATAGGGTGATTTTTGGCTTATTTATGATATCCTTTTAAAAATGGGACAAAGATTATATAAATAGACCTTGTATATATTGGGAATTTGTCCCATTTTTGCGCTTGATTTACAACAACTCGTATAAGATATTTGTTGATTAACTAAACTTTAATTAGAAAGAAATGAAAAAGAATTTGTTTTTTTATGTGTTTGCCGTGCTTTGCACGATGCCTTTCTTCACTTCGTGTAGTGATGATGACGATCCGGTAGAAACTGTTTCTGCGGCGGATTCTGTCATTGGTGATTATCAAGGTAATTTGAGTATTGCTTTGGTTACAGATGGGGTTTCTGTTCCTACGGGGGATGCTATTTCACAGACCATATCGGTTGCGAAAGCAGGAGACAATGCAGTAGATTTGCAGATTACAGACTTTACATTTATGGAAATGCCTATAGGCAATATTGCCTTGGAAAATTGTCAATTGACGAGCGCAGGTGATAATACCTATAATTTCACAGCTACTTCCAATTTGGCTGTAGCGGGGATGCTTGAAGCTGATATTGATGCTACGGGTACTTTTGAGAATGGGAAATTGAATCTTGATTTAAACATAGACAATGTATCGTTGTTGGGAAATCCTGTTTCTTATACAGTGGAGGTGACTTACGAAGGTACAAAAGCTGCCAATTGAAAATGAAAATTTTTGGAGTACGGGTGTGAGGAGAGGTTTCTCGCTTTCCGTGCTTTTTTATTGGTGATTCAATTTTGATGGAAATGAGAAAATATTTGTTTTTTTACTTGTTTGTTGCAGTATGTATTGCATCGTTGTTTACATCATGTGATGAGGATGATGTAATAAGAAGCAGTGAAGCGAATATAACATCGTTTACTTTTGACACAACGGTAGCTGCTAATGCAGCAGTACTTTCTCAACCGGTAATAGATGAGGCAAATGCTACTATTACTTTCAAGGCAGAAGAAGATGGTGATGTAAGTGCTTTGGTTCCGACTATCGAAGTCTCAGCCGGTGCTACGGTAACTCCGGCAAGCGGTTCTACTGTAAGCTTTACAAGTGGCTCGGCTACATTTACTGTAGTAGCTGAAGATGGTACTTCTAAGACTTATACTGTTTCTTGCAGCATGGGTAGCCTTATCCAGTACGATTTCGAAACATGGGCTACTCCCGAAGGTGCTATGTCTCCCGAAGTGGTAAATCCCGAAGGTTGGGCTACTTGTAACGATGCCGTAGCCTTGATAAAGAACTTAGGTAGTTTGGGGGGCATTACTTATACGGGTGAATATCCGGTACGTCAGACCACGGATGCTCATTCGGGAAGTACAGCTGCTATGCTGGAATCGGTTGATACGCAAGGTGGAAATATTTTTGGACAAACCATACCGAAGGTGACTGCCGGATCGATGTTCTTGGGTACATTTAATGCATTTGCTGCTATGGCTGACCCGATGGCAACGACTGAATTTGGTATTCTTTATGATAAAAAGCCTGTGAAAGTTTCAGGTTATTATAAGTACACTCCGGGTGCAGAGTTTTATAATGCCGCAGGGGAATTGCAGGCAGACCAGAAAGATGCTTGCGCCATCAGTGCTGTTTTGTATGAAGTGGAAAGTGAAGATGAAACGTTGAATGGAAGTACTATCTATACATCAGATAAGATTGTGGCAATGGCTTCTTTCAGTTCTGGAGAAACTGTAGCTGAATATACTCCGTTCGAACTGAATTTGGAATATGTAAAAGACTATGATGCCAGCAAGACATACAAGTTTGCCGTTATCTTCTCGGCAAGTGCAGACGGTGCGGCTTATAATGCGGCTGTAGGAAGTACATTGTATATTGATGATGTAACGATAGAAAATGAAGCTGTAACAGAATAAATCTGTATACATCTGATATTGTCAAAATAGTGAATCATCCTGAAACCGGAAAGTAAATTACCGATTTCAGGATGATTTGTTTTTTGTCAAAATGCAAGTTTGCCAACAGCCAATACATACTCCTGAAAAATGAATATATACTGCATGCGCGGTTGAATATATACTTCATCGGCGGTTGAATATATACTTCATCAGCAGTTGAAGTATATCTTCATCAGCGAATGCAGTGCTACTGCGTTTTCAACCCTAGCTGGACTGGCTGGTTGCGGACATGCGTATTGGGCAATTATTGTCCATAGGCATACCTGAAATCATTTTTACGTGATGTTCCCAAGTGTGGTAGAGGCTTTGCCATTGAGGATAATTTCTTAAAGTTTCCTGTATTCCAGCGGACTGATGCCCACATAGCGTTTAAAATATTTGCCGAAGAACGAGATGTTGGCAAAGTTCAGCGAGTCGGAGATTGCCTGTATGGTGAGGTTGGTCGATTTCAGTTGTGACTTGGCATCCATAATAACCATCGATGAAATGACATCAATGCATGTCTTGCCCGTTATCTGTTTTACTACGGCGCACAGATGTGCATGCGTAATACCCAGTTTTTGTGCATACCAGCTTACGTTGCGCGTCTGGTTGTAGTGTTGGGTGACCAGTTGCATGAAGCTGCGGCATATCAGTTCGCTTTTCGACAAGGAAATCTTGTCATAATGCCGGCTTTTGTAGATGATGGAGATACCCGTATGAACGTCAGCATATAGGTTGGGGGCTATTTCCTGGCGTATTTTTTCGTTGAATTGTTCGTACATACCTATCAACATCTGCAGGTATTTTTCCATCATGAGTGCTCCTTCGGATTTTAGTGGGATAACTGGCCGCCCTAACGTAAGGAAGATAGCGTCCAGCATGGAACGCGACTGTCCGCTCCGTTCGATAAATCCCGAAGAAAATCCTAGAAAATAGATTTTCAGGTCACCTCGTATTTCGTTTATCTGGAAGATGGTGCCTGGCATCAGTGTAATGACATCGTTGGACCGCACTTGTATTTCGTTCAGGTTGACCATGGCTTCCACTTCTCCAGCAAGGCACATTACAAACATTTCACATTTCAGCCTTACGGGATAATGTGCATACAGGCTCAGCAGGTCTTTGTTGATGTCAGTACCTATCACCCAGTCTTCGGGCAGGTCTATCTTAGGCAATTCTTTTTCGTTTGTTTCCATGCTATTGATCGGTGTTTGGTGGCAAAGTTACTTTTTAATCTTGAAATCCGTCATTATCAGGTATAAAAGATTTTTTCAAATTAACAATTAAGACACACGTAATGTCTGTACCGGACGATTGTTTGTCACGAAGGACACAGAGTCTCGGTCAATTGCGGCGATTCCGTACAGGCAAGGTGGTGAAGCGTTTTGTGTCTTTGCGTTCAGTTGATCAATAGACAAAAAAATACCAGATAATAAAAATAGAACAAAAATAATAAAAATAGATATTGTGAGTTTTTGTGAAAGATTGCAATTTTGCAGACGAAAAAAATAACAATATAAAGAGTAAACGGGGATTCCGTATATTTGGAGTCGGGAATGAATGTGTTTACCGGATCCTAAGAAAAGGACAACATGAATGATGCTCTATGGTTTATATTCCGGTTATGGTGAAGAAAATACAATATATGTACGTTGGTGGAGTTACCGGAAACTTAAAAAACAAAAACGGATGAAAGGCTAACAAGCTTAAAATTAAGTAAAGTAGTGGAGCATCGTAATTATTGAAGAAAAGGCCAAAATGCTAAAAAAAAGAACAATTGGAAAAACTCAAACTTAAATACTTAAAACTCGAACAACAATAATTTTAACATGAGAAAGATGAAAAAGTATGTAGTAATGTTTTGTGCGCTGTTAGCGATGGGTGCATTGACGGTTTCTTGCTCTTCGGAGGATGAAGCGGTATCGCAAGGGGCATCAGGTCAGGCTTCAATTATGATTGACCTCTCTTCTGATTTATCTTATAGTCGGGCTATAGATGAATCGGAATATATGAACACTCAAAAATATGAAGTGTCAATGTATAAAGGTGATGAGCCTGTATTTGAAAATACACTTTATAAGGATTTGGAATTAACCCAAAAAGTGGATTTTAATACGAATTATACGCTTACGGCTGAATATGGCGAAGATGTTGCGTATGGGTATGACAAACTTTATGTCAAAGGAAGTCAGACTTTCTCGGTTCCGCAGGGAGACACGAAGGAAGTCAGTATACTTTGTAAACCCGCCAATGCCAAGCTGATTCTGAAATACGCAGGTCTGGGCGACAGTGATAAATTTGAAGATTACTTTCAAGATTGCCAAGTAAGCGTCAAGACACAATACATGGATGAAGCTTTCAGTATGGCTAAAGCCGATGCTGGTAAAGAACTTTACCTGAAGACCGGTGATGAAGGTACGGAAGTTAACTTGTCATTCACCATTACTGACCTTGAAGGCGAGACCGCTACCATAGAAAGCGAAGATTTCGAAACAACCAAAACCATTACGCTGAAACCGGGCGTGGCTTATACCCTGACTATCAAGCCTAATCAGGTAGATGTAGACGGCGGTAAGCTGGGCATGGATATTACGGTAGACGATGGTGTAACCGAAGAGGATGTTACCATTACCGTACCGGGTGATTTCTTGACAGGAGCGACAGAATAATTTTTAATCAAATGATAAAAATCATGAAACAGAGTAAATATATCATCATAGGATGCCTAAGCCTGATGTTGGGCTTTTCGTCTTGCGAAATGAAGGACGAACTTTTGGGCGACAAAGAAACCGCGACCCAAATGGGTACGCTGGAGGTAGACCTTGCATCGGTTTACAATAACGGAGAAATTGTAGTAGGTCGTGCGAATAATACGGCTACCGACAATGGAGATGTAGAAGGTTCTTTTAGCGAAGAGGATACGAATGTAGACAATTATACCCTGATTATTACCAATACCGAAACACAAACCGAAGTGGAGAAAGGATTGGTAAAAGAATTGAAAGGGGAAGACGGTAAGCTGTCATTCCCGCTCGAAGCAGGTAAATACAATGTAAAAGCTTACAATTACGATGGGGCGAACGTCAATGTATCCACCCGTCCTTATTTCGAAGGTTCTACCGATTTCACCATCGAAGGAGGTAAAGGCGCATCGGTTCCTTTGACTTGCAAACTGGCTTGCGTGGAAGTGGCTTTAAAATTAACCGAATCATTCACCAATGCGTTTAAAGACGACTATAGCATCACGGTAGACAATGGAGACGGTGCTAACCAAATCTTTAAGAAAGATAATATCGGCACAAAATATTACTTTAAGACTCCAGCAAACAAGAACAGCTTAACCGTCTCTGTCAAAGCGACTTCGGTAGAGGGAAATCCTATTGATATGGGTTATACCGTACAGAAGCCGGGAGATGCGGAAGGTAATCTGGCGAATTTGGAAGGTGGTGACGCTTTCTTGATTAACCTGACCGAAGCCGGTGCTACCGATTCTCATGTTCAGATTGGTATTTCGGTCGATTTGACTTTCACACCAGACGGCAGTTCGTTCGAAATCCCGATAGAAAACATTACCGGTGGAGATATTACTGTAACTCCCCCGAGTGGTGGAGGCGGTAATACTCCGGCTGCTGGCATTACGTTTACGGGATTGCCCGCTACTTACAATTGTATGCATGGAGGGAGTATTGAAGGTGTTCAAGATGTTCGCATTCAAACAAGTAATGGCATTAAAAATTTAACTGTAACAATGTCAGGTGCTATTGTTAATGAATTAGGTAAAATTGGTATGCCGTCTTCTTTTGATATTTGCAATTTGGATGAATTGCTTCAGGGTGTATTAGTAGGGCTTCAACTGATTTCTGAAAATGATTATAATCAATTACATGAGGGTACTGTTACTGATTTTACATTTAAGTTAAGTTCATTACTTAACATGGTTCCTACGGTTGTTGATTCAGGTAGTAGCTCTTTTAATTTATCAGTTAATGATGGAATTACTACTAATAGTGGAGATATTACGGTAAATGTTAGCGCAGCAGGAGGGGAATAAATTATGAAAACAGCAAAGATAATTACGGCAAGCCTTATGCTTGCGGCAGGCTTTTTATGCTCCTGCCAATCTGAATTGGATGAAAGTGCCCAAGGGTATGGCTATTTGCAGCTTGCTTCGGTAGATGTTAACAAATCCATGACCCGTGCCGATGTAACTGCTACGGAACAGATTTCCATTGATGTATATGATGAAGAAGGCACAAACGTGAAACATGCCGATAAATGGCAAGACATCAATACGGAAAACGGGTTGTTGCTTCCTGCAGGGAAGACATATACCGTAAAGGCTTATTCGTATGACCGCGATAAGGATGCGCAAGGCTTTGATGCCAAACCTTACTATGCGGGCGAAAAAGATGTGACCATCAAAGCCAATCAGGCTACGTATGCGGAAATCACCTGTAAATTGGCTCAAAGTAAAGTGTCGGTAGAATATACCGATAAATTTAAAAGCATTTTTACTGAACCTTTTACATGTTATGTTACAGGTAACAGTGGCACGAATATTGAATTTAAAGACGGAGAGACTCGTGCAGCTTACGTAAAAGCGGAGCAACCGCTTTCCATTAAGCTGGATTTTGGAAACAATAAAGTCTTTACCCAACAGATTACGGCAAGTGCGGAAGCAGCTCATTTGTATAAAGTAAAATTGGAAGCCGGAGATGCGCAGACAGGTATTACGATTACCCTTGACCCGACTATTCACCAATACGAAGTGACATTGGAAATACCAACCAAAATGGAGGACTATATCGCTACGACTGATATCAGTACCGATGTTTCAAAGGTATGGGGACAGTTTGCTTACCTGACAGGTGAATGTAATATTACGGGTGCTACCGATCCGGTTCAGTTCTGTTATAAGAAAAAAGCAGATGCCGACTGGACTACAATCGAAGCGACTAAAGTAGGTGATACCTTTACCTATGAAAACAAAGTCGCTCCGCTGGATTTCGGTACGGAATATGAATATTATATTAAGTGTGGCGAAAAACAAGGTGAAACCATTTCATTTACTACTGAATCGTATGTAGAAATTCCTAATTTGAACTTTGATACTTGGTCACAAAGTGGAAAGAATTGGTTTGCTAATGCGGATGCTTCTGATAGTTATTGGGCTACAGGCAATACTGGAGTAACAATTATTGGTGATGCAACTACCACACCAGTAGAAGGAACGGAGGCTCGTACCGGTAAAGCTGCAAAAATGATAACTAAAACGGGGGTAATACTGGTTGGAGCTGCCGCTGGGAATCTATTTATTGGAACTTATAAAACAAATATGGGAAATCCATCCGCGAGTGTAAATTTCGGACGTGATTATACGGGGGCTCGTCCTGTAAAACTCTCTGGTTATTATAAATACACATCTTGTGCGATAGATTATGGTTCTGAACCGGGAACATTGACTACAGATGAATGTAATATCTATGTACGTTTATGGGATAGTGATGGAAATGTAATAGGATTTGGTGAGTTTATTGGAACTGAATCTGTATCAACTTATCAGCCGTTTGAATTTGAAATTAAGTATTCAAATACAACAAAACGTCCTGCAAAGATTACAATAGTGGCAACATCCAGTCATTATGGAGGAAATTTCAGTGGCATAAAAGTTGTTGGGCAAGTTGGTTCTGGTAGTACCCTTTGGGTAGATGATTTTGAATTATCATACTATTAATATTTTGAATGAAGAAATATATAGTACTTTTATTCTTAGCTTTTTCGTGCATGAATGCCCTTCATGCACGGAAAGGCTTTGACCGTGAAATAAAGCAAACCCTGTTTGTACCGAAAGGGACATGGATGGGAGGTGTTTCGTTCTCGTATATGGAATTGACGGGAGACGATTACAAGTTTTTGGTATTGGATGATATGGGAGGCGAAGGTTACACCTTTAAGGTCAGTCCATACGTCGGGTATTTTATTAAAGACAACATTGCGGTAGGTGCACGTTTTAATTACAATCGGACGTATGCTGACATTGGCAACATTGATATTGATTTAGGCGATGATCTCAATTTCAATATTTCCGATTATAAATACTTGGAGCATCAGTATACAGCTTCCGGATTCTTGCGCACCTATATGGGATTGGGTAATAGCAAGATATTCGGTTTCTTCAATGAAGTACGCCTTACGTACGGATATGGTCAGGGCAAGACATTGTCTGGTACCGGCAATGACCAGACAGGTACTTACCAGACTTCGCACCATTTGCAGATAGGTTCTGTGCCGGGACTAACTGCTTTTGTAATGAACAATGTAGCGGTGGAAGTCTCGATTAATTTGATTGGTCTTGACTTTAAATGGGCGGAACAGGTGACGAATCAGGTGGAACATAGTTCGTACCGCAAGAGTTCGGCGAACTTTAAGGTGAATATATTTTCTATCAATATAGGTGTTTGTACATATTTTTAAGTGTAGTTTTATGAGATTGAAACCAGTGAGAACGGTTGTTGCGCTATTGTTGTCGGGATTATTTGTTTCGTGTATAGAAAATGATATTCCCTACCCATATATCGAAGGTTATATCGAGGATATACAGGTAGAGGATATGGAAGTGGATGCGGAAATAGACCGGACAAACCGTGTGGTGAATATAACGGTGGGCGAGGATGTATTTTTGGACAGCCTGCCTATTACCCGTTTGATAGTGAATAAAGATGCAACGATTTATCCAGATTCTGCGGCTTGCATCCGTGTAAACGGTTTCCCTACGTTCAGTTTTTCTTCGCTGGATGAATTGCCGGGCAATGCCAACACGGCTGTAGATTTTACCAATCCTGCCCATTTCCTGTTGCGGACGTATCAGGATTATCAATGGACAATCAATGTCACGCAAAACATTGTCCGCGAAATTGTGGTGGATAATCAAGCTGGCGTAGACCCCCAATTTGACTTTCAAAACCATATTGTGGTTGTGTATGTAACGGATGAAGCGGATTATGGTAATATCCAGTTTAGTAAATTGGATTTGGAAGGGACAAAAACCACCTTGGAGCCTGATTTTAGAACCGTGACCGATTTTACCCGTCCCCGTACATTCAAAGCATATCGCAACGGCAAGTATGTATGCGACTGGACGGTAGATGTGCAAAAATCGTCTACCGCAGCAGCTATTACCAGTTACAATGCATGGGCAACTAAAGTGGAGTTAAGCGGAAGTGTACGTTCGGGACTTACTCCCACGTTGCAATATCGGGTGCAAGGTACGGATGCATGGACCGAAGTGCCTGCATCACAAATCACCATGCAAGGCAATACGGCTTTCTCGGCTACCGTAACGGGATTGGAGGATGGAACAAACTATGAGATGAAAGCTACGGCAGGTGGAAGCGATAGCGAGTCTCTTTTGTTTCAGACGGAAACGATTATCACGATTCCGAATATGGATTTTGAAACATGGACACAAAGTGGGAAAAATTGGTATCCGAATCCTGTAGCGGATAACTTGGATGACCCACAAGCCTATTGGGCTACAGGAAATGAAGGGGTTACAATAGTTGGAGAGTCTACCACAACGCCTATAGAGGGGAGCGAGGCTTATCAAGGGAAAACTGCAAAAATGGTGACAAAAACTGGAGTAATGTTAGTTGGTGCTGCGGCAGGGAATTTGTTTATAGGTAAATATAAAACAAATATGGGGAGTCCTAAGGATAGCCCGCAATTTGGTCGCCCGTATAATGGTGCACGTCCTACGAAATTGAGCGGTTATTATAAATATACTTCTACGCCCATTACCTATCAAGGTGACGGTAAAACACCTGGAAATTTGACGACAGATCAATGTCAAATCTATATGTATCTATGGGATGCATCAGGAAAACAAATTGCATACGGTGAATTTACAGGAAGTGAAACCATAAGCCAATATGCCAAATTTGAATTTGACATAGAGTATAGTGACCGAATAACTAAACCGGCAGAAATCGCTATTGTAGCAACTTCCAGTAAGTATGGAGGTGAATTTGAAGGTTCAAATGTAGTCGGTCAGGTAGGTGAGGGAAGTACCCTTTGGATAGATGAATTGGAATTGAGTTATGATTAATGCTTATAATGAGGAAAAAGATGATGCAGAAAATAACAAAAGTTGTTGCGTTTTGGGCTTTGGCAATCTTATTGTTCGCTTGCAATGAGGAAGAATTTGTTACAATGAACCAAAAAACGGGAAAGCTGATAGTGGGCGGTGTGGAAGTGTCTGCCATAGTAGGCGATATGCAGTCGCGGGCTACACTTGAAAACGTTCCTTCGGGTAATGAATTTACCATTACGGTGAAAAGCGAAGACGGTTCTTTCGAACGTACCTTGGAAGAAGGCGTATTTTCGTGTATATTGCCTGTGGGTACATATACCGTAGAAGCAGCGTATGGCGAAGACAAGATAGCAACGGATAAACCTTATTTTTGTGGCAGTGCTTCGGTTGAAATTAAAGAGGGAATGACCGAGAGTATTTCTGTAACCGCTTCGTTGCAAAGTGCCATTATCCGTGCGGTAATGGATGAGGAACTGTTGGCTCAATATGAAGATTACACGTTGTGGATTTCGAAAGTCGGTAGTTCGGATATGGAGTCTATAGATAATGACAAAGACATCTTTGTTCCGGCAGGAGACGATTATCTCTTGCGATTGACTGGAACCAACCTGTTAGGTGATGATGTAAATACTTCTTGGGAGTTGAAGTCGCTTTCTCCCAAGACCCGTTACATTGTGTCTTGTGATGCAGACTTGCCCAGCTTTACTTTCCCCGAACAAGCGGTAACCAATGCATGGAGCAAATTTATCTACATCACTCCCATGACGGCTGAGAATATGACTTCTCATCCGGAAATGGCGCAGCAAGTAATGGATAACATTGTTTATGAAGCTTCTGCCGATAATGGCAATACATGGATGCCTGCTGAATATGATTCTGAGAATGAAAAATGGGTGATTAAAGGTTTGCAGCCGAGTACAGCCTATACGCTTCGTTCCCGTTTTGGGGGAGTAGTAAGTAGTAATACGCAGGCGATTACTACGGAGAATGCAAAGCCTTTGGATAATGGGGATATGGAAGATACTTGGAGTCAAACACTATTGCATAGTGCTGGTATAATAGCATGGGATGCAAATGTTTACTGTGATTATTGTCCCAATTGGTCTACTCGAAATGAAAAAACTACAGCTGGGGCAGAAAATGCTAATGGCTCTGATAACTATGCAACTAAATGGAGATGGTGTTCAGGTACAGTGTCTACATCTGATGGTAATGATGGGAATGCCGCAGAATTATCTACTTTGGCATTCTATAATCAAAGAGTGACAATGTCTACTATTGGATTATTTGGATCTCAAAATAAAGTTTGGGATAGAGTTCTTGAAAATCATTCACAATATGTCGCTTATTTATTTTTAGGAACTTATGATGTGTCTTTAGATGCATATACGTTAGGTGTTGCTCATTCTTCTCGTCCGGTTTCTATATCTTTTGATTATAAATATGCTCCGGTAGATGGGGACCAATGTATAGCTTATGCGAAACTTTATGACATCAATAAACGGGAAATTGCTACTACAGATGAATTTCGTTCTGGAAAAGTGGAAAACTATATTACCCAACCATTAGAGTTTATTTATTCTGATTTGAATTGTAAAGCAGAATATATAGGTGTCTTTTTTCAATCAGGTACGGACTTGGATATAAATAAAATGACACATGTAAAAGGTTCAGAAGGAACTCCTTATAATGATGATAGAATTGTCGGCAGTGTCCTTAAAATAGATAACGTCAAATTGAATTACGACTATGAATAAAATAATTTCAACCATAGGAATAACTTTGCTTGCATTGCTTGGTTCTTGTTCGGAAGAAAATCTGACACAAGATGAAGAAGCATACGGCAGGATAAACTTTGCGCTCAATGCCGGAGATACCCGTGCGATTGATACTTTGTATGATAAGAATGCGTTTCAAGTATCGGTAAAGCAAGGGAATAACACGGTGGTGAAACCTCAACCGTATAGCGAAATGCAAGACGGAGTATTGGTAAAAGTTGGCAGCGGTTATCAGGCATATGCCGAAAGCTGTTCGGAAACTGAAGCGGAAAGCGCAAACGGTGGTTGGGGTTGCGTCCGTTATTATGGCACATCCGACTTGTTTTCTGTAACAAAAGACCAGGCAATGTGGGTAGACTTGCTTTGCGCCATAGCCAATGCAGCCGTTTCTGTTCATACGGATGAAGAAATAGCGTCTTCTGCTTACCAACTTACAATACAAGCAAGTGATAATACAGGCAGAAGTCTGACATTCGATTCCTCGACTAAAGAAAATACAGCGTATTTTAATGTGGCAGGAAGCCGGACAATCCAATATACCTTAACAATTGGTGAGCATACGCTTTCCCAGTCGTTTACCATTCAGCCTCAGCATTCTTATACATTGGATGTCCATAAACAAACGAATGAAGAAATCACGGTTTCTATCGGTGTAACTGTTGATGCTAATGTTGCCGAAGATACGACGGAAGAAACTTATAATCCTTATGTATAAACAATCGCTCAATATAACTGAATAATCTGTCCGTAATCGACCGGTCTTTATAGGCCGGTTGCGGACTTTTACCAGATTATATTCTCTTTCTGATATCAGTACAGACCGTGTCCTCGACAATTATTCTAGCACAAAGACTGGGTGGTTGGGAGTACTGGCTTCGGGGCGGTAGGTAAAGCCTTCCCATTTGAATGTCTTGATTTGTTCGGGGGCTTCTATCCGATTTTTTAAGAGAAAGCGGGTCATTTCTCCGCGACACATTTTGGCGTAGACGGTAATGCTTTTGAGCTTTCCCTCTTTTTGTACCAAAAAATCAGGGGTAATGACGTGCACGGCTTCGGTGATGCGTTCCCAATGAAACAGGTCTTTCATTTCTGCACTGGCAAGATTGACAAGTATGCCTCCCTGCTTACGGATGGCTTCGATAAACCAGCTGGTCAGTATGGGTTTCCAGTAATCAAACATTGTGCAATCGTGTTTAGGCAGGCATACGTTGCCTTCGAGACGGTAGGAATGAATCAGGTCGAGCGGACGCAACAAACCGTACAAAAAGGAAGTGATAAGCAGATGCTCTTGTGCATAAGTGAAATCATCGAGCGTAAATGATGAGCCATTAATGTGCTTGAATACCATACCTGTATATGCCAGCAAGGCGGGGAGTGAAGGTGTGTCGGGTGAAAAGAAGTTCTGATAGCGCAGGTAGTTCTCGGCAGCCAGCTTGGTATTGATATGGAGCAGTTTGCCTAAATCATCGGCACTGAATTGATTCATTTCCATAGCGTTTGCCCGGGCTTCGTTTTCGAAGTAGGGTAAGGTGGTAAAAGGTAAGGTGACCCGGGGGTGACGTTCGGTCATGGTTTTGGCACACGAAATGAATAGTAGCATACAAATTTTGTTTTTTAGAGGTTAAAAGAATAAAGTAGTTGAGGCGTTGACGCCCCAACTACTTTATTCCTTTATTTATATTCTTGCCAACTCTTTATCTTGATGTCTTCCTGCTTCATCTGACAGAAAGCTTCGATAAAGGCTTTTGCCAGGCGGGCATTGGTAATAAGCGGGATGTTATGGTCGATGGCACCCCGGCGGATACGGTATCCGTTGGTCAGTTCACGTTTGGTGTGATTTTTCGGAATGTTTACAATCAGGTCAAACTTATGACCGGCAATCATCTTCATTACGTTGTTTTCGGCATGTGGACGTTCATCGGGCCAGAATACCGGAGTGGTAGGAATGCCGTGTGAATTGAGGAACGTGGCTGTACCAGCTGTGGCATAGATGTGGTAGCCGTTCTTGCTCAGTTCGTGGCTGGCATCCAACAGGTCGACTTTTGATTTTGTGGCACCCGAAGAAAGCAGGATGGATTTTTTCGGTATCTTGTATCCGGTGGCTATCATTGCATTCAGCAGGGCTTCGTCGAAATCATCACCCAGGCAGCCTACTTCTCCGGTAGATGACATGTCTACTCCTAATACCGGGTCGGCATTCTGCAGACGCGCAAACGAGAACTGGGAAGCTTTTACGCCTATCCAGTCGATGTCGAATGCCGACTTGTCGGGACGGGTGTAGGGAGCATCGAGCATGATGCGTGTGGCTGTTTCGATGAAGTTGCGTTTCAATACTTTCGATACGAAGGGGAAGCTGCGTGAAGCACGCAAGTTACATTCGATAACCTTTACTTCGTTTTTGCGTGCCAGATACTGGATATTGAACGGACCGGAGATATTCAGCTCTTGTGCGATGCGCCGGCTGATTTTCTTGATTTGGCGAGCTGTCGAGAAGTATATCTGCTGTGCGGGGAAGACCAAAGTGGCATCACCCGAGTGTACACCGGCATATTCGATGTGCTCAGAGATGGCATATTCTACAATTTCGCCGTTTTGTGCCACGGCATCGAATTCGATTTCCTTGGTTTCCTGCATGAATTGGGATACCACTACAGGGTATTGCTTTGAAACCTCACTTGCCATTTGGAGGTAACGCTTCAATTCTTCTTCATCGTAGCATACGTTCATTGCAGCACCGCTTAATACGTACGATGGGCGCACCAGAACAGGATAGCCTACTTTTTCCACGAATTTCTCTACGTCTTCCAGGCTGGTCAGTTCCTGCCAGGCGGGCTGGTCGATACCTAGCTGGTCGAGCATCGCTGAGAACTTGTTGCGGTTTTCGGCACGGTCGATGGAGATGGGTGAAGTACCGAGGATGGGTACCGACTGGCGGTAAAGCTTCATGGCAAGGTTGTTCGGGATTTGTCCGCCTACCGACACGATGACACCGCGGGGCTGTTCCAGATCGATGACATCCAGCACACGCTCGAATGATAATTCGTCGAAGTACAGGCGGTCGCACATATCATAATCGGTCGATACGGTTTCTGGATTATAGTTAATCATGATTGATTTGTATCCCAGTTTGCGTGCAGTCTGGATGGCGTTCACCGAGCACCAGTCGAATTCTACCGACGAACCGATGCGATAGGCACCTGAGCCAAGCACAATGACTGATTTTTCGTTCTTATAATAATTGATGTCATAGCCTTCGGTGCCATATGTCATATAGAGATAATTAGTCAGTTCAGGATGTTCCGAAGCCACGGTGTTGATACGTTTTACTGCAGGAAGGATACCCAATTGTTTGCGATAGTCGCGTACCATAAGATTTTCTTTTTCCATGGTTCCGTTTGCAGGCTTCAATACGAAACGGGCAATTTGGAAATCGGAGAATCCCAGGCGTTTTGCCTCACGCAATACATCGGCAGGAAGTTCTTCCAGTGTGTTGTAAGTCTGTAACTTGTGCTTGTAATCAACGATGTTTTTCAGGCGTTCGATGAACCATGGGTCTATCTTGGTCAGGTCGTAAATACGTTCGATGGTATAGCCTTCTTCCAATGCCTGTGCGATAGCGAAGATACGGAGGTCGGTGGGGTTTGCCAGTTCATCGTCCAGATTATCAAAGCGGGTATGGTCGTTGCCTACGAAGCCGTGCATGCCCTGTCCTACCATACGCAATCCCTTTTGGATGATTTCTTCGAACGAACGTCCGATGGACATGATTTCGCCTACCGATTTCATACTCGAACCAATACGGCGTGATACGCCCACAAACTTGGTCAAGTCCCAACGCGGAATTTTGCAGATGAGATAATCCAGCGAGGGAGCCACGTATGCCGAGTTGGTCGTGCCCATTTCACCAATTTCATCGAGGTTGTATCCCAAAGCTATTTTTGCAGCTACGAAAGCGAGCGGATATCCGGTGGCTTTCGATGCCAATGCGGAAGAACGGCTGAGGCGTGCGTTCACCTCGATGATGCGGTAATCATTGGTTTCGGCATGGAAAGCGAACTGAATGTTACATTCACCCACGATGCCCAGATGGCGTACACATTGCTTGGATATTTCCTGTAGCATGGTGACTTGTTCTTCTTTGAGCGAACAAGTGGGGGCAACTACGATGGATTCGCCGGTGTGGATGCCCAGTGGGTCAAAATTCTCCATGCTTGCTACGGTGAAACAATGGTCATTTGCATCGCGGATAACCTCAAATTCGATTTCTTTCCAGCCTTTCAGCGATTCCTCTACCAAGATTTGCGGAGAGAATGTGAAAGCACTTTCAGCCAGTTCGATGAAAGCTTCTTCCGTGGGGCAGATACCGCTTCCCAAGCCTCCCAGCGCGTATGCCGAACGAATCATTACCGGATAACCGATGCGGCGTGCGGCTTCGATGGCATCTTTCGTGTTTTCTACAGCTTGGCTGATAGGGGTCTTTAGCGAAATTTCATTCAGCTTCTTAACGAAAAGATCACGGTCTTCGGTGTACATGATGGCATCTACCGAGGTGCCCAGCACTTCTACGCCATATTCTTTTAATGTTCCGTTGGTATACAATTCAGTACCGCAATTCAGGGCGGTTTGTCCTCCGAAAGCCAGCAGGATGCCGTCGGGCCGTTCTTTCTTGATGATTTCGGTTACGAAATACGGAGTGACCGGCAAGAAATATACTTGGTCGGCAATGCCTTCCGAGGTCTGGATGGTGGCGATGTTGGGATTGATGAGCACCGAACGTATTCCTTCTTCGCGTAAGGCTTTCAGTGCTTGCGAGCCCGAGTAGTCGAATTCTCCGGCTTGTCCGATCTTGAGTGCGCCCGACCCAAGGACCAGGACTTTCTTTAATTCCTTTTTCATGGCATTATATAGATTTATGTTGAGTTAATAATTAATAGTGAATAATGAATAACGAGGGTTGTAGTCTGCTACCGTTGTTAATTATTCATTGTTCATTATTAATTGGATGGACTCTTTTTGCAAAGGAACAATTTATTTTTGAAGAAAACAAAGGTTTTGATTATCTTTGTCCCAATAATTTAATAAGAAATTGCAATATGGAAAAAGAAAAGATTATTTTAACCGGTGACCGTCCTACCGGTAAATTACATATCGGACATTATGTTGGCTCTTTGCGTCGTCGTGTAGAACTTCAGAACTCAGGGCTTTACAAGAAAATCTTTGTATTTGAAGCCGACGGACAGGCACTGACCGATAACATTGACAATCCTGAGAAGGTGCGTCAGAACGTGATTGAGGTGGCTCTCGATTATCTGGCTGTGGGCTTGGACCCTTCAAAGTCGACCATTTTCATCCAGTCGCAGATACCGGAATTGTGCGAGCTTACCTTTTATTATATGGACTTGGTCACGGTGTCGCGCCTGCAACGCAACCCCACGGTGAAGACCGAAATCCAGATGCGCAATTTCGAGACCAGCATCCCCGTGGGCTTCTTTACCTATCCCATCAGCCAGGCGGCAGATATCACTGCCTTCAAGGCAACGACAGTGCCTGTAGGCGAAGACCAGGAGCCGATGTTGGAACAGGCACGTGAGATTGTGCGCCGCTTCAATTACATCTATGGCGAGACGCTGGTAGAACCCGAAATCCTGCTTCCCGACAATGCCGCTTGCCTGCGCTTGCCGGGAACGGACGGGAAGGCAAAGATGAGCAAGTCGTTGGGCAACTGCATCTATCTGTCCGATTCGGCGGATGAGGTAGAAAAGAAAGTGAGAAGCATGTACACCGACCCTACCCATATCAAGGTGAGCGATCCGGGTAAACTGGAAGGCAATACCGTATTTACTTACTTGGACGCTTTCTGCCGTCCGGAACATTTCGGCCGTTACCTGCCCGATTATGCCAACCTCGATGAATTGAAAGCGCATTATACACGTGGCGGTCTGGGCGATGTGAAAGTGAAGAAGTTCCTGGCAGCTATCATGCAAGAGGAACTGGCTCCGATACGCGAACGCCGGAAAGCGTATGAAAAAGACATTCCGGCTATTTACGACATGCTGAAGAAAGGGTGTGAGGTGGCACGTGAAGCCGCTGCTCAGACACTCGATGAGGTGCGCCGTGCCATGAAAATCAATTATTTCGATGACGAGGCGTTGATAGCTGAGCAAGCCAAGCGGTTCGGGCAAGAATAATTATATGGAAAGGGGCTTATTTGCCATGGAACGGCTAGATAAGCCTCTTTTCCATTAAGAGAATAAGAAGCTGTTTTGAATTTCTCCAAAAAGTTTTTCATGGCTTGATGTATCTGTTTTCGTGTGTGCTTTGGGCGATTTTTTGGTCCTTTTCG
>ERZ857521.970-NODE-970-length-38364-cov-10.176825_pt1 | contig 38364 bp, 29 predicted proteins | sample MGYA00519701_ERZ857521 | MGnify/ENA primary metagenome ERZ857521 (study PRJEB31778, sample SAMEA3449346) | human gut metagenome | biome: human gut; feature: human-associated habitat; material: faeces | place: United Kingdom | collected 2010/2012 ...
GCAAAGGTAGGGTTGTGAATAATGTGCGTCAAGGCGGAAAATAGTATGCTTACTCGACACATGTCATCTTCTTTTTTAGAACACAAACTGAATATCCTTAAAATTACTTACCTAATTTTGCTCTTCGTAACAAAGTCTGCATTTCAAATAATTTTTCAGGATACTGAGCCGCTACATTTTCTTGTTCACTGACTTTTTCCATCTCATATAGTTGAGGAATACTGTCATTACCTGTCTCTATTTTCGGTCCCCAAGTAATCATACGCGGTCCATCATTGGGCTCTATATACTTCCAATCCTTGGTTCTAATAGACAACACATGGTTAGCTGCAAATTCTATGACCCAAGGACGGTCTGTATTATCCATACCCAACAGATTACCTAATCGATTCCAGCTATCAGGAGCACTACCTTTAGGCAAACGTGCATGAATCAATTCTCCTAATGAGGCCATCCAATCAATCTGCGACATCAACACGTCTGAAACATTCCCTTTTTGTATCATTCTCGGCCAGCGTACAATAGCAGGAACGGTTGTTCCACCTTCAAATGCACTATACTTATAGCCTCTTAAGGGTCCGGAAGGTCTATGCCCATTCAACAATTCCTCAGCATGATCATCGTAACCATCGTCTACAACCGGCCCATTGTCACTGGACAAAATAACAAGTGTATTTTCTGACAATCCCAACCTATCTAGTGTTTTCATAATTTGTCCTACACTCCAATCAAATTGAAGGATGGCATCTCCCCGCAATCCCATCAAGCTTTTCCCGCGAAAACGTTCGTGAGGAAAACGAGGCACATGTACGTCATTTGTTGCAAAATAAAGGAAAAAAGGCTCGTTTTGATGCTGGCTAATAAAATCAATAGCATGTAAAGTAATAGAATCTGCGATATTCTCATCCTTCCACAAAGCCTTTCCGCCCCCTTTCATGTATCCGATACGACTGATACCATTCACAATAGACATATCATGCCCATGGCTAGGCTTCAAATTATACAATAACTCCGGATTATCTTTTCCCGTAGGTTCTCCGGGAAAATTCTGCTTGTAACTCACTTCGATAGGCGCCGTCGGATCGTATCCCGCTACCTGTCCATTCTCAATAAAGACACAAGGCACACGGTCGGCTGTAGCAGCCATAATATAATGATAATCAAATCCTAAGTCATCCAACGAGGCAGATAACGGAGCATTCCAATCCTGCTCCCCTGTTTTATCACCTAATCCCAAATGCCATTTGCCAACAGCTCCGGTCACATAACCAGAATGCTTGAACATATCAGCCATGGTATATTGTTCAGGGCGAATAATCATTCCCGCATTTCCAGCCGCCACATCTGTACCTTTTTTCCTCCAGGCATATTCACCCGTCAATAATGAATAACGTGAAGGGGTACTAGTAGCAGCTACAGCATGCACATTCGTAAAACGTAATCCTTCATCAGCCAGTCGGTTTACATTTGGAGTCTTCACATTCTTCGCACCATAGCACTGCAAATCACCATATCCCAAATCATCGGCATAAATAATAATAACATTGGGCAACTGAGGTTCAACCACCTCATTTTTATTGTTATCTGCTAATGAGGCTCCACAAGCCCAGTTGTAAACAATAGGAGAAAGCAAAGAAAATGTCAAAAGTTGTATCTTCATAATAATTATTATCAGTTTTAGTCACGTAAATTAGGATTAATATTTTGTTCAGATAAAGGAATAGGCCATTTATAGTCTTGCGGGTTACGAAAATCACGACGTCCGACATACCAACGGCAGTTCCCTGTAGGGTCTATTTTCTTAGTAGATGCAGCATAAGTTGTAGAAGAAGGATAAGGTGCTCCCCAAACTTCTCCAACTAGAACCTTGTCTGCAATCTCCCAACGCAGTAAATCCCAATAACGTATTCCCTCATAAGCCAATTCTACTCGACGTTCGTTACGGAGTTTTTCCCGTAAAACAGACGGATCTGTTTCTGTAATAGGAGGCATACCTACATCAGCGCGTCCGCGCACTTTGTTAATTGTAGCGTCCAATATAGATCTATCGATAGCCTGTCCACTTTCAATTAAACATTCCAAATACCCCAACAATACTTCTGCATAACGAATAACAGGTGTCACCGCACTATAGCTTTGAATATTATTAATCGGATTCTCATCAAAATACTTCCGCCACATGAAGCCTGTCTTCGATGCTTCTGATGAATAATCAAGTCGCTCTTTAGCAGAAGCCTCATAATCCGGGCTCATGCGGTACATCGTCCCCATAAAATTCGCACCATTATAAAATATGGTATAATCTAAACGAGGGTCACGGTTTTCTCCTAAATTATTCGGATTGTAACGTGGGTCATCATAACTAAACGGAGTGCCATCAATAAATTCATAAGATTCAAACAAACCGGCAGAAGGATTGGAAAGGCTCCACCCTCCATCTTTGGCTGGAAGTACCTGTTGAGGCATACCACAACCAAAATAATTTTCCAAATAAGCAATATAAAAAATATTTTCTTTATTGCCAATACCAGTGCCTGGCCAAAATAATTCCGGATAACTAGAATGAATATCATTATCTCCATAATTTATGATTTCCTCATAAGCAGCAGCCCCACTTAACCAATCTTTTTGAAGCATGCATGTACGTCCAAGAAAAGCAAGGGCAGCTTGTTTGCATGCACGGCCCGTTTCACTCGAAGCAAGATCCTTAAAACGTGGTAAATCTGCGGCAGCTTCTTTAAATTCAGTGGCACACCATGCCAATATTTCAGTTTGAGAATTTCTTTTTACAGTATTAGCTTCCTCACCACTCAGCACAGTAGTAACTAACGGTACATCCTTAAAATAACTTGCCAAATAATGATATTGAGTTGCCCGCAAGAAACGAGCTTCAGCTACCATTCTCTTCTTCAGGTCCGATTCCGGCATTTTTTGCATTCCTTCCAAGAAACGATTACATTTGCCAATACGTGAATAAGCCGAAGACCAATAATTCTTGATAAAAGAGTTTGTGTTCAGTAACTGTCCGCTGGATATTTTATAAAAGTCATTATTTTCTCCTCGACGATCAAACGCATTGTCAGTCAAGTGCTCCATAAACAATAACCCATGATAAGACCAAAAATCAGACACACTATATTCCAAACCATTGGTTATCTTTCCACGATAAAGAGCAGTCAAAGCAAGTTCAGCATTTTTTTCATCATTCCAAAAATTTTCTTCCGACAAATCAGTCAGAGGTAATCTTTCCAAGTCACATGACGAGAAAGATAGTGAAGCCAGCAAAGTAGCAAGTATCAAATATTTAGAACATTTCATAAGACTTTAGAATTTTAATGTTAAACCAAAGGTGTAAGTAGACATCGTTGGGTAATATTGTCCATCATTGCTTGTATTCTCAGGATCCCAACCTTCACGATAACCTTTAAATGTCAGCGGATTATCTAGACTTACATAAAAACGTATACCACTGGAACCCAACTTCCGAGTCACAGATTCAGGCAATGTATACCCCAACTGGATGTTACGAACTTTGACATAGGAAGCATCCAACACCCAATAATCAGAAGTTAAAGTATTATTGCTTCCCGCATTCGACATAACTTCCAAACGTGGATATTCAGGATAACGATTGTCTTGCTGTACATTCCAGCAATTTTCCATCTGCCAGCGTTGTATGTTACCTTCCTGATAGAAAGCATATCCGGCATATACAGAGAGCGTACCTTTTACATCTGCAACTCCCTGAATCAGCATACTGAAATCAAATCCCCTATATTCAGCACCCAGATTCAGTCCAAAAGTATATTTCGGAATGCGTGATCCCAAGTATGTTCTGTCATCAGATGTTACTTTTCCATCACCTGTAATATCTACATAACGGATATCTCCAGCCCGTGAACCTTTAGCTATTTCACTTTGGTCATACCAATCGTTTACTTCGGCATCCGTCAGAAACACACCATCCGTCTTGTATCCATAAAACATCTGCATCGGATAGCCGATAAACAAATCACTTCCATTACCTACCATCCCATTATTTTGAATCACATTTCCCATACCCAATGTCAAAACCTTATTTTTAATGATAGAAAAATTACCATTGACATGATAATGGAAATCACCAATTGTATTTTGATGCCCTATCTCAAATTCCCATCCTTTATTCTCTAATTCACCTGTATTGACCTCCGAGATAGACAAACCAAAAATAGAGGAATAACTGGCTGCAGGCTTGTAAAGCACGTCGGTTGTCTTCCGGTGGAAATAAGTAGCATTCAAAGTCAGCATATTATTGAAAAAACCTGTCTCGATACCAAAATCAGCCGTACGCGTACGTTCCCATTTCAATGTGGGATCCACGTAAGTCGTAACAGCCGCACCTTGTGTATATACCCCTCCAAACACATAATTCTGTGCCTGTCCTAACGTATACACAGACTGGTAAGGATAATTACCAATATTATTATTTCCCAATATACCGTAGGAAGCCTTTATTTTTAGATTATTGAACCATTCGGATACACTTTGCTCTTTCCAAAATCTTTCTTCAGACATACGCCATCCGGCAGCTACAGAAGGGAAAAAACCGAATTTCGTATTTGACGGAAATCTTGAAGAACCGTCATATCGCATGGTTGTCTCAAAAAGATACCGCTGGTCATAATTATAAGTCAAACGGCCAAAGACAGATTGTATTGCCCAATCATATCCACCTCCATCATTAGTTTGCCCGTCAACCCCTCCTGCACCTAGATATGGTACGTCATCTGAAGGAAAGTTATTACGACTTCCACTTAATGTCCGTTGCCCTTCATCCTCCCAAGTATAACCCAACAGTACTGACAAGTTATGCTTTTTCGCAATAGTAGTATTATAATCGGCCACAGCCTGAAATGTTTTGTATACGGTACGTTCCATCGAATTAGTCAATGACGAAGGACCTGTACTTTGCCCACCGACCAGCGTCATATCTGCCCGATAGTTACGGATGGTACTTAATGAATAGTTATATCCGCCAATAGCTCTCAAAGTAAGCCCTTTTACCGGTTTCCAAGACAGCTCTATATTACCTTTAAACTTATCAAAATCTTCGCGATAAAAAGATGCACAATTCACCCATGCCACCGGAGTACCTTGTAATTTGGGTCCCAAACCAATTTCACCAGTCGACAAATAACTAGGTGTCAGTCCTGGATAACGAACAGCATTGGCTATAATTCCTTTGAACCCCTCATTATCTAGTACTCCAGGAGTAGAAGGTTCATGCCTATCTGACGTCATTCCGCTGACTCTCACACTAAGTGACACGTTTTTAGCGATTTCTGCATTTAAGTTCACTCTTGCATTATAGCGATTATAATAATTATTTTCTAGCAAACCATTCTGACGAAGATATCCCAGCGAAGCCATATACTGAAGTTTTCCGGAACCTCCGTTTACACTTAATTCATGCTTGGTTTGCAAGGCATGTCCGCCAAGCAATTTATCCAAATACATTTCATCAGCATAATTGTCTGGGTCCGATCCGTCACGATATTTCTGAATCATCTCTGGAGTGTAAGTTTCTGTTCCCATCGCCATATTATAGTATTCTGCATACTCATACGAATGTGCAAAATCAGGTAATTCCGTAGCTTGACTCATACCAATGGAACCATTATAAGTGATATGCGTTTTGCCTGCTTTTCCTTCCTTTGTTGTTACAAGAATCACCCCATTTGCCGCACGTGAACCATAAATAGCAGCAGAAGCAGCATCTTTCAGCACTGAAATATTTTCTATCTCCGACGGAGTCAAATCACTAAGAGAGCCAGGCATACCATCAATCAGCACCAACGGATCAGGAGTCGCCCCGAAAGAACCTACTCCACGCACACGAATCGTACCAGCATCCTGTCCAGGGTTCCCACTTGTCTGGGTAATGGTTACTCCAGATAACTGACCGGTTAACATATTGGAAACATCAGGAACCGCACGTGACTCTAAAGTCTCACTATCTAATGTTGCTATAGAACCTATCACATTCACCTTTTTTTGTGCTCCATAACCAATGACAACGACTTCATCTAATGTTTCAGAATCCTCTTTTAAGCTGACAGCTATCTGTTTCCCGGAAATTGCTTGTACACTTTGATCCTTGTACCCTACATACGAAATGTCCAGCATAGCTCCTTCATGCACTTCCAGCATAAAATTGCCGTCAATATCCGTAATCGTACCATTAGATGTACCCCGCTCCATAACTGTTGCACCGATAACCGGTTCACCATTCACATCCCGTATAGATCCTTTTGCCTGCAACTTTTCGGATGAAGGCACCTCTTTTACAGCTTTTTTTATAATAATTTTTTTATCTTGAATCTCATAGGTGACTTCTTTCTGTCCGGCCAGAATCTGTTTCACAGCTTCTTCGATACTGGCATTCTGTACCGATACAGACACACGTTTCTGTGTATTCACATCAACCGATGAAAACACAAACGAGTAACCCGACGACTTCTTCAACTGTTCCATTGCTTCTTTTACTGTCACATTACCGGTTTTCAACGTAATATTCTGAGAAAAAGCCGATAAGTTCAGGCAAAGCGCTGCCGAGGCTATTAACATAGCCTTACTGAAATATCTCATAATTCTGTTGATTTTTAATTAAATAACTAAAAGTTGGAATTGTAAGAATCGAAGAATACCTATCTTTGCAGTATCTTTGATTCAAGTTATTATGCCCTATATGCAAAAGACTTGTAAACTCGCAAGGAGGATGTGCCCGCATCTTCCTTGTTTTTTTACGTCTTTGCCTTACAGACCTTATCAGCCAGAAGATTTTATGTTCATGGTGTTTTTCTTTTTTTAAGGTTAGACAAATCAGTTAATAAAGAATGTATTTCTCATTTTCGTATCGATACTTCATGCGATTGGTCGAAGCAATGGTTTCCAGCACTTCTTCTATGGTATTGCCCATCACCTTGAAACTACCGTAAAAACGGCGGTTCTTCAGACTGTCGGCAATCTCTATTTTCACATCATAACTGCGCATCAGCTTCTTGGCTATATCCTGCAGCAATTCTTCATCAAAAAACAATTCATCGTTCGTCCACAACATGGAATTTTCAGCCCGGCTCTTCAGCTTTCTCATTTCTCCCGTACGCTTGTTCATCACCATCTTCTCATTGGGCGAAAGAAACAGTTCCGGCATGGATTTCATTCCATTGTGCAAGGCCACTTTCCCTTCCAGCAGATTCACCGTCACCTCCTCGTCGTCCGAATAGTTTTTAAAATTGAATTTGGTACCCACTACCCGCAAATCCACCTCATGTGTGTGAATCTCAAAAGGCAGTTCCTCACTATGAACGACCTCAAAATATCCTTCGCCTTCCAGATTCAGCTGCCGGTTATCCATGCCAAACCCCTGCGAGTAAGTAATTTTTGAACCGGCATTCAACCATACCAGCGTACCATCGGGCAAATACAACTTGGTTCGTGCTCCCAGCGGGGCTTCCACTACCATATCCGAGAAGGTCTGACGGAGGGTTTCCTGACCTTTCCAGTAGCCTGCCAGCGGAAGCAACAATATCAATATCACAGCTGCCACCCGATAGACAATCTTCCACGGAATCCGGAAGACTTTCGGACGCTCATTTGCTACTCGTTTCTGGAAACGGGCAAAAGCCTCTTCCTTATCAAACATCTTTTTTTCATCGGCAGCAGCACCTGAAGAAAACCAAACTTCAATCTTGTCACGGACATACCTACGGTTTTCTTCCGACTCCCGGCTCCAATCCTTCAATTCCTGAAAAGCGTCTGCCGTCAGTTGGCCGGAAAGATATTCCGCAATCAACTCGTCAATCCGTTCATTCTTCATTTTCTCGTGCTGCATAATTCGCTGTGTTTATAAGTAAGACAAAAAAGAGGAAAAACAGGGTAGTCAAAAAAGAATTTTTTTTCAATTTCCCCAAAAGATATAGCATAAAAGAAGTTTCAGATAACCTGACATATGCTTCTGAAGAAAAGCCAACGCATTCTTGATGTGATACTTCACTGTATTGACCGATATATTCAGCTCTTGTGCAATTTCTTCGTATTTCTTTTGCTCAAACCGACTTTTCTTGAATACGGTACGGCATTCTTCCGGCAGAGCCTCAATGCTACGTATCAGCTCATCCTCCAGTTCCTGCTCCAACAAATAACCCAGCGGATGCTCTTTCTCTATAAATAAGGCATCCAGAAATTCCACATTTTCCGGAAGCGAAAAAGAAGAAAAACGGAGCTCTTCACGATGGGAAAGAGAATTCAACTCATTCAAACAGCGGTTACGAACAGACTTCATCAGATATGCCCTCAAAGAATACACGATTTCCACCTCCGCACGGTGCTCCCACAGATAGAAAATGGCGTCATCTACAATCTCTTCTGCCAACGCCGTATCGTGCAGGAATAAATCCGCAAAACGGCAAAGAGATTCATAGTGACGGTCATAAATGAATCTGAATGCAGATTCGTCTCCACGCCTAAGATTTTCTATCAGTTGTTTTTCCATCATACTCTGATTCATAGTAAGCAAAAATAGAGATTTTATTCATATTTTCAGGAATTTCCTTCATTATTATTTAATGCTGGAAATTGTCGTTACAAACAAGAAAAGACAAAAGACATAAAACAGAAACATATCAGTATTTTTTACGTTTTCCGTGGCAGAAACCTACGTTTTCCACATAGGAAACATACAGTTCCGTACCGAGAAACGTATGTTTTCCGCAAGGGAAACATAAAACAGACAAGCCCCTTTTCTCATTAACTCCATGGCATCCTCCAGATTTCTTTCTCCAATATCCAATCCTCCTTTTCATTATACACCAAGAATCCGGTTATCCCCTTCCTCATCACATTACAGCCGTAAACCTCTCGATTTTCCCGTGAAAAAAGAAAAATTTATCGTTTTTCGATAAAATATTTCTGTTTTTCTTTTGGAGTTCAAAAATAATACCTACATTTGCATATCGAAAAACGATAAATATTTATCGAATACAAACGACACACACTATTATTTACACACAAACACGTACAGTTATGAAAAAGACATTCACAAAAAAGACACTGGCAGCAGGAATCGCCGCTGCACTGATGACATTGACAGCCACACACGCAAACGCAAAAGGAACCTTCATTTACGGACAGAACCACCAAAGCTTGACGGTATCTACCCTGAATGAAGACGGCAAAACGCTCACTCCCAAGTGGAAGTACGAATACCGGTACGACACACTGGGAATCCTGACCGAGAAAAAGGCTTACCGCTGGGATGCGGACCGAAAAATCTGGAATCCGGCTTATCTGCTGACCTGGGGCACTGAAGGTCCGGCTCTTCAAAAGCTTTCAACCAACAAGTAAACAAACTTTTTTAAAACGTACACGATTATGGGACGCACCATCAAATTATTACTGTATTTCTTTGCCTACCAACTGGCTTTCATGGGGGTAGCCATCTGTGGATACATGTGGTATCACCACACCTTCGAACTGCCGAAAACACCCGACAGTCTGTATACAAACCTGATTATGCTGGCACAAGTACTCTCTACCGCCGCAGTAGGCATCCATCTGCTGGCAGGTAAATATGTGGGACTGGACCGGAAGACTTGGGGATATCACTGCTCTCCAAAACTGTTAGTTACATCGGTGATATTCATTTTAGCGATGGGCTTTTGGACCAACTACTTCAACGAGCTGGCCGACCTGCCCAACAATATGGAAGCTGCCTTTGACATGATGATGCACCATCCCTTAGGTATCATAGCTATTGTCATCATGGCTCCTTTGGTAGAAGAACTGCTGTTCCGTGGCGCCATTCAGGGACATCTGCTCCGCAAATGGAAACATCCGGCAGGGGCCATCGTACTTTCTTCATTGATTTTCGGACTGGTACACGGCAACTGGGTACAGGCACCTTTCGCCTTTGTCACCGGACTGGCGCTGGGATGGATGTACTACCGCACGGGTAGCCTGCTCCCCGGCATCCTGATGCACTTTGTCAACAACGGTACGGCTGTGATTGCTTTCTTATCGGCAGACGACCCGAATGCGACCATGGTTTCTACTTACGGAGCCACCGGAGCGGCACTCATGGCAGCCGGAGGATTTGTCCTCACCGTCCTCTGCGTACTGTTCATCCAAAAGAAGCTGGTTCCGCAACCGGCTTCATGGTATCAGCCTGCCCAGGCAGAAACGATTGAAATAGAAGACCAGACATTATCCACACAAACACATTCACATAATGAAAACATTTAAAATCATTGCATTAATCGCCCTCCTTGGCATCTTGTTCGAATCGATAGGAGGGTTCATCGACGGCTGGAACGAACCCGACCAACTGGCTCCCATTCGCATAGAACGTACCCATCCCGCTTTCGACAAAGTGACTGCGGTGACCTTTGATGTACTGCCACAGTCAGCCCAACAAGTAACCAATCTGCAAACCGGCACTCGTGTACCGGCCGGATTCATACAATGCCATGCATATATCACTCCCAGTGGTCTTACGACTTTCGCTTATGTGCTGCTGGCAATTACGGGATTGTTTACCCTATATGGATTCTACAGCCTCATCCGCTTGTTTATCTCTGTCATCCGTAAAGAGATATTCACACCCACCAATATCCGGCGCATCCGATGGGGAGTCTACACTCCTACCGCCTACACTTTGGCCAAATATTTCCAGTCGTGGTGTGAATCTCACGATGCCATGACCCAACTCACCGTTCCGGGATATGTCATTCAGCCTGCTTCTCCCTTTGAATTCAGCTGGATGAGCCTCATACTCCTGATACTTCTCACGGAGGTCTTCGTAGTTGCCGTACGTTTGAAACAAGAAAACGATTTGACGATTTAATTAAACACACGAACAATGAAAGCCCAATCCTACAAACGCCTGATGCAATACTGCGACTTTATTTCGGTACTCAGCCTTTTTGCATCCATTGCTTATGGCTTTAGCCAGATAGTGCCTCTCTGTTATGAAATGGGAAAAAACGACAGCGATACTTTTATATGGGAAGCGTTGATACAAACCATTGAGTGTTACGCCATTTTCTTTATCGGCCTGCTGACCTATTTCATGGCACGCAACGTGAAAAAAGGAAAAGTATTCTGCCGCGTCAACCAACGGATTTTATCGGCCATCGGAATCTCCACCATACTTTCGGGAGTGCTGATGAATGTCATCGTCAATCTCACCCCGATAGACACATTCCATCAGAACAGCATCCTGCTGATTGTGATAGGAGCTGTTTTCGTGCTGGTCTCCTTGTTGTTTGAGATAGGTATCCAAATGCAGGAAGAACAAGATTTGACTATTTAACCCAACTACTAACTATGCCGATTATCGTAAATCTAGATGTGATGATGGCGAAACGGAAAGTTTCGCTGGGAGAGCTTGCCGAACGGATTGACCTGACACCGGCAAATCTCTCCATTCTGAAAACAGGAAAGGCCAAGGCCATACGCTTCTCCACCCTAGAGGCTATCTGCAAGGAACTGGACTGCCAGCCGGGGGACATACTGGAATATCGGGCGGAAGAATGATTCCTATTCGCAATAAAATGCATCTTTCCAAAGTTTTATGTAAATAGAAACAGAATCCAGTTGTAGGTTTCCTTACATCTGGATTCTGGTGTCAATAAAACATAAACTAAATTATCATTAACCTCCCAATATAAACTTATTACGCCTACATTTCTTACTTTCATTATTTACTTCTCGATGTCATATCTTTACACTCCATCACAATTAAAGGATGAATCTCATCCCCTTGGAAATATATCATCGGGTACAATACTTCTGGCGTAGTTTCCGTAAGTTTACAATAGTTACATCCACAACGGCATGTTTCCAGTAATTTTATCTTCTGTTCCAACTCCCGTTTATTCCTGGCAAATACAAAGTTCCAATAGAAACGGTTCTCCGTAGCATAATCCTCACTATCAAAACAAGGATAACCTTCACAATCACATCCCACATATACTCCTTCCTTAGACTCACCACTAAAGGCATGCTTCTTGAGTTCTTCAAATCCATGAAACTCCACCCCATACACTACCACTGTCTGATTGTTTCTAATTTCCTTAATTTCCATCTTTTTCAAACTCCTCTATTTATTATCAAAACGATGAGGAAGATGACAAAATTCCTCAACCATAGCCCCATTACCCATCGGGGCTTTTCCTACACGGCCCAAATTAGACTTTCCTCCAATCATAGAAGCACAATTCATGCCAAACACATCTTTCAGATGTAAGCCTCTTCATTTGAGACAGGTTACATAACCGCACTTTCTTAATCAAATATCACAAATTTACTTCGCCGCCTCCAAACATCTCTCTCAGACTCCTCACTTAGTTCATAGTAACTGCCTGTGGCTTCAGCTACCGTATATTCTTCAAAAACTTTCCATATAGCAGACAAATCAACGACCCCTTCACTCCCCCAACAGCTATACAAACCGTAAAATCCTATTTTATTCTCAACGTATTTGTCTAATCAAATCTTGTATCTGGTCTTGATAAGTTCGAATCAGCCGGCGTTGTGAGCTTATCAGCTGACTACCTGAAATAGAAGGGTTCTTCTGATTCCATTCTTCATATTTATGCAAACTTCTTTCTGCATCTCTTATTTTCCATTCCAGTTGGCGGATTTTTTCCTGAATCACCAGATTATTAGAGACAGATTCAGCAGAAGAATCATCATAAGGAATATTATAGGATGGAGCAGGCTGAAAAATCCAATATACAGATTGACCGTTTTCATAGATTACACACAATTGTTCTCCAGGTTGCCATTGCCACCCATTTTCCGGTCCGATAGAAAATGAGTCTCTATTAGCGAGAAAGCATAGAGAATATGATTGCTGCTGATTTAACACCGAATTGACACATTTCACCGTCAGATTCCTTAATACATGACCGGATACATTTTGACCAACAAAATACACATAGCCGTTCTGATTATAAAATCCCCCAGACAGTTGAGCCAATGCCGTCAGTTTACAAATGACACTCAAACATAAAAAAAGCAATATGTATCTCATATTCCTATTCCTTTCCACAAAAGTTTCTTTTCAATAATCAGCTATGTCTGACTATAATTCCGAAGCGGGAATCTTCACCATACAACTTTTTCCTGAATCTTTCCCAATATATTTATACGCAACTCCCTTGTTGGCCCGCTTACAGGCTTCCAAAAAAGATTGAATGGCTGGATCTGTTTTGTCTAGCTCCGCTACAATATTCTCTTTCACCTCTGTCAAACTGGACGCTATCGCCTCTATTGAATACAAACTTTCATCTATTTCTACGTTATAGACTACATACCACCCTTCAATAGTCAGTTTCGTAATAGTCATACCCTGATCTACTTTCATCGGGAACTGCACATTTGTTATCTCTACTTGCTGCTTCAAAAGTTCCATAGGATTTCTATCTTCCTCTGTACTCTCCATCGCCTCCTTTATTTCTTTGGCATCAAGAGATATAGATAACTCTTTCCCTGTTGATTTTCCCTTATATTTCAACACCCATCCCGCATCTTCTTCTACCAAAAGAGAAAGCACAGTCTGCAAACCTCCCGTTGCATTTTTACACATCAAGACTGCATTATCTTTTAAGAGTTCAGGGTTGTTGTCTAATGCTTCTAAATTTATAAACGATTCATCTATTTCATAATCCACTACCAAATTTCCATCTTCTAACATAAAACTTGTAACCTCTCCAACAGTCCCCATCTGAATCGGACATTCTTTACCCAGTTCCTCTACTAGTTTTTCCAACTTAGAATCAGCACATGCATTCAACATCAAAACGATAACAGCCAAGCATAAACCAGCCAATATTTCCTTTAATTTCATAATAACTTACCCTTATTCGTGTCGGGCACAACTTTAAATTCAGACTTACTATTAAATATTCTTTACTGTTAATGAGGACAAGTGACCACATATTCCCAACTCGAATCTCCATTAAAAGTCTCTATTACTACCGTCACCGCACCCTTAGTAAAATGAAAAGGAATAACATTCTTGGAAGACACTTGCATCCGAGGACGCCCTCCATTCGTCAGAATTGCTCCTGTAGTGTCCGGCCCGTCATAAATAGTCAGATAATCAAACTGATTATAAAAATCACATACAAATTCTGCATCTCCTTCTTCCTGCCCCATTCCATAAGATCGTTGATGAAGCATCTCATTTTTCCCTTTAGGAACATTGACCCCTCCCTGGCATGGAGGTAAATCCATTTCCATCGGAATATCTCTTCGTGAAACTGAAGCGAGCAGTTCCCTTAGACTAGCCTTATTTACCGTATATCCATTTGTTACATATCCTTTTTTAGCAGCTACAATACTTAACTGTTCTGTCTGCCTCATCTCTACATAAAACAAACCTTTTCCACTATTTTCCGGAGATATCCGTCCACTTTCCGTACCCGTTACCTGCAGTCTGCAATTCGGTAACAGACTGTTTTTTCCCTTCCGGACCGTACGAAAAGAAACCTTTGCCAGCCTTGGCTGGATAACTACCTCCTCCCTCTTCTCAAACGAAGGAATGACCTCATGCTTAGGCCAGTACAATGAACCTTTAGTAGCAGTTATCTCTATGCGTGAACCCTCTTTCGCCGTTACAGGAAAAATTCCATTGTTGTTGCTAATCTCTGTGACAGTCTCTGTTTCCCCATTAGGGGTTGTGACCTGAATCACATTATTTACCCCCGGCACAGGACTTCTAGTTATGCTGTCTATATTGACAAACTCCATCAGATAAGGCTCTGGAGTCAGCCAGATAGTCCGCACGTCATCTTTTTGCCGAATAAACTGTTCTACAGTCCAAGGACCTCCTTCCAATTCTCCGTCACGATAATGCGGCTTACTTACCTTAATAGCAATACGCGACAAGACAAAAGCATCCTCGTATATACCCATGCCAGTTCCATCCACACTAGTACGCACCCTGCGCCGTAAAGCGGGTACGGCTGCCTGCGGATGAAATAATGTCACTTCAGACAATGCATCTGGAATGGGCTGACCTGTCTCCTTGTTTTTTACCAAGAAAGTAAACCGTTCTTTTAAAGGACGCAGACGAAGAGTCGTCTGCTCATCTGGAACAATCAATTCCTGACAAGCTATCTCCTTTTTTTCCTCATCGGCATAGCCATAGCAGCTTCCTCTCAATAACTGGACACTCCCACAATAAGGTACTCCGCAAAGAGTAGCCACTCCCATGGCATCGGTATGTGCTGTGTCCGATTTTATTTCTCCCTGATCAAGATACTCATAATACACCATACCATCTGGCAACACAGCCTCAGTATCATGATCTATCAACTTGACATACAAGTTTTCACGCCGTATATCCATTTTCAAATTTACACAGCGGGTATAATGAAAGTTATAGTGTTCGTTCAGTGGGGTATGACATTCATTTTGAGCTGTGAAAGTAATCTGACTCAAACAATAAAACACATAGCTAAACACACTGCAAGGCAAATCACGAAATACAGTTACGCCTACAGAATCCGTATGTTGCGTCATCCCAATGCTATCAGTATAAAAAAATTTTCCTGACTTCCAAAGATGATGAGACTCATAACATATAGTCACAGCCTGATTGGCGACAGGCATGCCACTCCCTGCTTCCAGACAATTTACAGCAATATCTTTCTTACATTGAATCAGTAATAACAACGGCAATACAAGTCCTAAAAGCCACCAAGGCCTCCTAGGGTGACACATCCAGATAGTGTATTCATTGAATTCCTCCTTATAAGTCATTCTATGACTGAAATCAATATGAGAATAATGTTTATCTACAGCCATAATCTTTTTATTTTCCGTTTCTTTTTCTGGTCATGCAAATCATGTGACGCCATATAATCTTCGTCAATTGAAAACTTCACCTGTATTTTTTCTTTATGTGTAAACCATTCTTTTGGTATTTTGCAATATCCATCTTTATCTGTCCTGAGTGAAACCTCTCCTTTTTTCTTTGTAACCAGTACAAAATCAAGATCCGGCAAAGGAAATTTTCCATAATCCAGCAAACGAATAAACACAAATTCTGGATCTTGCATATTTTCTTCCACTGGTTCCGGCTTCTGCACCGGCATAACACTTGGATCCGAAACAGAGGGACGAGTGGTGCGAGGAACTGAGTCCTCTACAGACTTTTCTACTGGCTCTGTGGAAGGTACTTTTTTTTCAAATATAAAGCGTAGTCTATCTCCCTCAGATTCCGGTTTCTGACATTGTATATCCTCTTCACATACGACACGACAATCCGGCTGTATCTGTTCTGGGAATCCTTGTCCATTCCCCAATAAAGGCAACTCCAGCTTTCCTTTTCCTAAATCATCAGTCTGCAATTCATATAATTCCCCAGCAAAGTCTATTTTGCAAACCTGCCCAGACACTGGTTTCTCCTTCTCTCTGACCTCAATTTCTACAGAGAAAAACTGTGTCAAATCAAAACTATAATCCGAGGTTCCTTGTTCCACACACAAAATGAACTGCTTTCCTGAAGGCGTTTCTACTTGAAGAGACCGTCCTACTTCCACTTTTTGGTCTACATGAAACCATCCATCTTCAGACGTTATCCTTGGATATCCCATCAAACGAAAAGACAAATGCGGCAGCATATCTCCTCGCCATACAAATCCTATATTTACTTCCTGCAAGATTGCTTTTTCTATCCAAGCATCCAATTCTCCACATGCCAAACGGTCAGGATACCGATAAGCCCAAGCTACAAGCGCGATTTCCCATTCTTCTCCCGATGCACGACAATAGATAAATTCATCCGATGGAACAATAAGAATCATTTCTTTTATTGAAGAGCCTTCCAAAGCTGATAGCACGGCTGACTTACGCATACTATACATCCGAGCTACGACTGACTTACAAGCCTCATCGACCTCCGTAAAAGGTATCCAACCTGTACCAGGTAATGTCCATTGCAGATAGCCCGCTCCCACCTGTAACTCAGGCAAGTACAGCCCAAACTTTCTAGCCAAAGGAATTAACAAATGTGCCACCTGTGCCATAGAAATCCGTTTATCTAGCAAAGGCACTACCTCCTCAATATGTAACTTCACGTTCATAGCTGTCAGTTTCCCTTATTTCACACACACAACTATCAATACTATCAACCAGAGTAGCAGACACAAAGGAACGGTAATCAGAAAAGCACGATGCAAAGTCTTATGACGGAACAACCACATTCCCATTCCAGCCCCATAGGCTCCTCCTGCAATGGCAATTCCCAGCAACAATATTTCCGAATAGCGCCACAAACCATAATAAGCTCTATGCTTGTCTGCTGCATACAACAAATAAGCTACGACATTAATAACAAAAAGATAAGTATACAAGAATGTTTCCCACATAATATAGCTTCCATTATAGGTTAATTAAAAAAGAATCTCTCCACCCCACAGATAAGTTGCAACCACTAAAGCGGCGATAAACAAGCCCACAATAGCCTCAAGCAGAAATGTAGCCCATAAATGCTTTTCAGGTTGCTCAGAATCAGGACGTACTTCCGGGTTTTTGAACTGAAACAAGAAAGATGTTTTCCCTCCGCCAGACAGTTTTTTCTGTTGCTTCTCTCCCTTCAAAGTTACTATACACCATTCCTCTTCTATACCAGCAGATATCTGTGTTCGCACCATTCCAGCATTGTCTGTTGTAAACGTCCAGCAATGCTCCCCATATTTTATTTCCACAGGCGCACTCACATATGGTTGTCCGTCCAATAAAGCTACCACTTCTACACTTGCACTTCCTGACGTTTGGGGACGAGGAACTTCCGGTTCCTCCTTTTCTTTAGAAATATCCTGCACACTGAACGTAAATAAAGTCACTCCTTCCGAAAGTTCTTTACGCTGCACTTCTTTCCCCAATTTTACCGTACATTCAACCCCTTCTGCTTCCAAGAGCAGCCGAGTCGTGGCTTTTCCCGTAATATCTGTCGTAAGAGTTTGCCTGTGTTCTGCATATTCCAATAAGACAGAAGCAAACTGAAAGGGTTTTCCGTTTCGTGTAACATTCACTTCCACATCCCCATATCTTTCAACATTCTTCTTTGGTAGAATTTCTTTTTCCTGGTTTTTTATCTGGAAAGTAAAAACTGCCCCTTCTTCAGTAAGTGGCATCTGCTGTGTTTCTCCGTCCAGTGCCACCATACATAATCCATGCTGTAAATCCAAAGGTAAACTGACTACAACTTTTCCATTCTCATCCGTCATCAAATTCATTTGACGCCCTCCATAGGTCAGAGAAACCGCAGCTCCCTTATAAGGCTGCTTATCTAATGTAGCCACAACTTTTACTTCAGTAAAGGTAGTAATATCCAACTCTATCTTCCCCTGGCCAGGCATTACTTTTACCCGGCGATGCAACTCATCCACATCCACATCAAATTCATAATCCAACGGCAAATCTCCGACTTCAAACATCCCATTCTGATCTGTTTTTCCCGGAAACAAACCGTTCAGCCGTAAAGCTTTATCCGGCACAGGCTTACCATCATACAACAACTGTATGACCACATGCTCCTTCTGCTCCTTGGGCTTTGGCTTTCCGATAATAACTCCACCCTGTATTCGCTCCGGATAACGGTATCCCCATGCCGTCAGCCTAATTTGTAACTTTCCCGTATCATCTACCTTGTAAAAAATATAACTTTCATCTGGTACAGATAAAACCCGCTGTGCCATATCCTGATTTCTGCCAAACCGATCATAAACCATCTGCTGACGTCGCACCCACTCCTTCCGCACCATACTCTCTACAAGAGGGTCACTTTCCGAAAGTGCGGTCCATCCTTCCCCCGGAAGTTCCCATTGCAAATACTCATGCCCGGGAGTTCTTTCAGTAAACAGCTGCTCATCACTTCCGACCAAATTTTTTTTCAGAGTGGCATACACACGATCATAGTCCTCACCTATCAGACAGGCCACCCCAGCGGATTTTATCTTTACATTCATAGATTAAATTTATTTACATTACTTGTGTTCATTATAATACTCTTTCATTGTATCTTTTGTAGAATCTACTGCACTCATTGATTTATAGAAAACCTGCCGGAACACATCTATAGAAGGGCAATAAAATTCCACCGTAAATGAAACAGAGGACTTCGTTGCATAAGCCTTACCACACCGCTTTGTTGCATTGGCATGGCTACATGCTTCCAATATCGCATTACGATTTGTATCTTCCAATGTAAATCCACCTTTATGTAATTCTACATAGAATGGAGCTGGTCCATTTACGGTTAACCAATATCGTTCTCCCTCTTTCTTAAAATTCAAACTGTTATCGTCTGTGTCTACAATAGGAACAAAACCTTCTTCCTTTAAGAATCTTTCAATCTGATTCCGGAATGACAATTCTTCTGATGACATTGCAGACTGTGCATACATACCTAAGGTAAAAAATACGCACATAATAAATACATACAATTTCTTCATAACTAATCCTTTCTTTTTTAAGTGAGTAAATTACTTTTATTTTACATTTTTCTACCTGCTCTATCTTTCTTTATAAATGTCACACGGATATTAGACGGAAGCCCCGACAAATATTCTTTCCTTATTTCCTTTTCATCCGACTTCATCTGTTCCTGAGCGTATTCCGTAATATTATATTTTGACATTTCTTCATAAACCAACGTACATGTCACCGAACTCATATTATAAGTAATGGAAGTAATCTGTACCCCTAAACGAAGTGAAAAAGGACAAGCCTTAGCTTGCTTGCTTATCTCATTCTGCCATGTCGGCACACTAGGTGTACTTGGCTGAGATGGAGTTTCTTTCTTCTTCGTCTTGATAACCGCTACCCGTTCTTGAGAGGAACTAGCAGAATCCACAGAAGATTTAACTATAGATGGCTTAGACTCAACTTTCACCGTATCTATTAAAGTATTTTCCACTTCTACCTGCTTCTCAGGTAATATGGGTATTTCCTGTACTTCATTTTCTACCTCGTTCTTGTCATTATCATATAACATATCAGTTAAGAAATAAGCCACTACAAGCCCCACTCCAGCACCTACTATTGATTTCAAAAGAACCAATGATTTCTTTTTCGGCAAAACATTTTCATTCTTTTCCTCTATCAATGGAGAAAAGGTCTGAGATGGTTCTTTTTGAGTATCTTCCAATATTTTAGTAGAAGTATCTGCCGGCTTGGAACTTTCACCTTTTATAGGAAGTGCCAATGTTGTCTGACAATGAAGACCTAACTCCAGCCGACTCACGGAACTCAACATATCATAGCGACTATAACGCATCAAAGCGTCTACCTGATTTAAGTTCTCTACACAAAAAGACGCAGGGGTATCACCCACCATTACCGGTAATAAGGTTTGCCGGTCCTCCAAGCGGTATTGCTCCAACAATTTCACAAATGGTGTATTATCTATCGGAGCTTTTAAATACCTTCCACTACGCATTCCATAAATAGTAAACACATTCCATATTGAATCCAGTAATCCCAGTCCCCCTTTCCCATCAGCTAATTTCTTTTGTACGGGTATAAAAAGACATACCAACAATTGTCCAGGTTTATTCTCAGGTGTGTACACAGACTCATAATGTAATGCATACAAAGTATAACTCAATGCATGATAAATAATCCATGAAGAATCTTCTTTTACCAATGTTGGAGAAAAAGCCTGAAAATTATCAGGAGTTTCACCAGCCGACACCAAAGGTACAGTATCTAGTTTTTCTCCTTGTTCCCCTCCATAGATGCTCAGTCCGATATGACTTATTTGTTTCATACTATTTATTTTTGAAAATAAGACATTATTTTATTACGAACAGCCGATTTAGAAAGGCAATCAGCTTTTAAGGCCGCATAATAAAGATCAAACTGTTCGCTCAGCCATGGAATATCTCTCAATGCAGAAATATAGCCGTTTTCATCCTCTTGCCTCTTCAGAATAACCTCAACTAAAGGCCAAGCAATATCATGAGCATCCTGACCTATTATACTTTCTTCTACCGCTTTTATCACATCTTGAAAGATTTCTATCGTAACCCGGTAATTATTCAGCTGAGTATACAACCTCTCAAGTTCTTTCTTCTTGAATTCATTATCGACCTGCTCCTTTAAAATTTGTATCTGTGATTTCAGTCTATTAACCTGCATCTCATCATAAGGAGCATGAATCACATTCACACCATCTTCATACAACTGACATTCAGCCAATAATTTTTCAAGTTGGTCACAGGCCTTTGCTACCTTTTCGTCTTCTTTTGCATATTTTTTATATTCTGTGAGCTCTTTCTGCAATTCTGCTACACTGATTTCCGAATAAGACTTTTTCAGCCACTTCCCGTCTACTTCTTCAGCCAACTGAGACAACCATTTTATTCTGAAACTTCTTAATTCATCCAGACCTCGCTGTAGTTCTTCCTTCTCTCTACGGTCGGCTTCAGACCGTTCCCGAAAATCATTTGCTTGTTGTCTTAGCTGTTCTGCCAACCTGGTAGTGTCTCCTTTAAGAATTTCGATGATTTCTCCCAAAGACCTATTCTCATCTTTTAAGTTCCTAACCTTGACATTTGCTTTCTCCTCTTCCAACATTTTCTTTTGTTTCTCCAATTCCTCATTCAATTCTTGCACTTTTCGATTCAATTCTTCCAGCCTGCTCTGAAGATTACCATTCTCGCTCCGCAAACGGAAATTCTCCTTATAAGGATCATCTTGTTCTACTTGCCGAGCATTTTCATTTACATTTTGTGCATACATAGGACATGCAATCCACACAAGCATGCAAAAACAATATTTTATCACATTCATAGTTCTTTCTTTAAATGTTCTGATTTATTGATTCTATCTTTAAAACTCACAAATGCAGTGGCTAATTCAGTTACTCCATAACGCTTTTGTTCCTGCATAAAACGTCGATAGACCTGATTTAACAATTCCAAGTTCTCATGATTAGCTTCCACAGAATCAAAATGCTTACAAATTTGAGCACTTAATCCTTTATAGAAACGTGCTTGTTGTGACTCTATTATTTTTTTTAGTTTGACTTCGTCCAACGCAGCCTTAAACCCAGGAACATTCTCCATCTCTTTAAAAAGCGGATTCTGCCGCAAGTCACGAGCGAGAGCCAAAATCTGATTTTGACTATTTACAAAAGAAACCCATGTGCAATTCTGTATATTAAAACGAGGAGTAATGTCATGTGGATCTCTCGCAAACTGTCGGATGCGCCGATAAAGTTGATCTAATTGCTCCACTCTCTTCACACGGACATCATTTGCCAACTGTTCCTTTGATTTTAAATATCTTACACCATCCCACTGTTTCTGTAATTCCTGTTCACTAAAAGATGTTTTATGCAGAGCTTCTACATAGGCATTACAAGCAACGTTGATTGAAGTTTCCCGGAGGCAATTATTGACAGTATTATATCCTTCCAAAGAAAACATTCCCATAGCTTTACTTTGGTCAATATCTTCTCGTTGAATCTGATAGGTTTCCAGATTCCAACCAGACTGAGAAGCCCAAGAATCCCGAATTTCATCGCATTTCTCACCGACGTCCACCAAATCTGTTTCAGCAAACGTATCTTCATCTCCTGCTATGGACTGAAACCAAGAATTCCAGTTCATGGCAAGAAATATGGCTCCTACCAAAACCACAAATAACAGTATAAGTTTCAATGCTTTCATATCATGCTATTTTCATATTTATAATTATTTACGATTTTCACTATTTCATTATTCAAGTAATCCACTTGTTCCCATGTAAAAGTAGACAGATATTTCTCCCTCAGGCTCTCCAAGTTCTTTTTTATGGAGCCTTTCTTATATCTTAAGTCTAATAAGCCTTCAACCGTGTTCCGCTCTTTTAGGGTAAGATACTTCTTCCATCCCGGATGAGCACGACAAGCAGCAAGGTTACCCTCAACAACCAAGTGTTGAATTTCGGTACGAGCAGCTTCTTTTTCAACTGCTTTCTTCTCAGCTGCTTCCGAATCAATCTTTTGACTGAGTGAATCATTCTCCACTGGCTCTTCTTTCGTTTCGGCTGCCACTTCTACACTAGCAGACTCTTCCGAGCCAGCCACATTTTCCTTTCCTGAAAGATTTTGCCATAAGAAAGTACCGCCGACACCTAATAGAATACCTACTAGAATACCCACTACCAATACTCTCCTCTGTTTTCTCCATCTATTTACTCGATTCACCTGTTGGGAACCAGAAGACACTTCACTCGGTCTCATTTCGTTCTCCACATAAGCAGAAAGTACATTATCACTCATCTGCTTTCTCTGTATTCCAGACTGCCCCTTTATCGTAATCATCAACACACGAGCAGAGGTATCAACTGAAGAAAAAACGGACAAGTTATAAACTCCCCATTGACTAGAAGTCAAAGCTACCGAATCATGAACCTTTGAAGCCGGTACATATACCTCATCCTTCCAATCCAACAGCATATCACTCAGTTTAATGCCTACCTTCTTCTCCTTAAGCAAAGCAAGAATCTCTGTCCTGGCCGTTTCAGAAAGGTTTACCCATCCCAATCGAACAAGGTATTTTATTTCTTTCTTTTTCAACTGACAATCAATCCGTTCATGTGCTGCATCCAAGCTGATAACAGAACCGCCCCCCTTCTGCAACTGTCCGTTCTTCGCACCCAGAAGTTCGCCCAAAGTAAATGAAACCGACTCATATTCATAAGTGGAAGTGGCCGGAGCACTTGCTGTATAACCGTCCTTCTCCTTTGACAGGAAAAAAGAAACCGATTTTCCATTCACCCAGACTTCATAACTCACAGGACGAGGTATCTCCAAACCGGCTAGTTCAGGGGTTGCCAGTTTTTGGCAGGATGTGCCGATTTCTATATCCTTGTACTTTCTGAATTCCGAATACTGCGTATCACGGAAGAAATCGTCCAACTTATCAGCTGGCACACAGACTATACCCGTCAAACTTCCCTCCATTGACACATAGTTTTTGGAAGAAGATTCCAGATGGCAACTTTCTATGATTCTTTCAAATATTTCATTATCAATTGCTGTATCTGTAAACTTATATCTACCTCCAGAAGGGTGCATGTAAAGAGCCTGAAAAGTTCTATATATAGCCGACAACAAAGAATAAGGACTTTTATTATCTGCCAGTTTCTTATCTGCCGACCAAACCAACGCAATACATAAAACACCTGATATATCGACATCGTTTGGACAAACTTGAGTATCAACGAGCAAATAAATTACATTGTCTGCTGTATGTTTTATCACATAATACGGACTTTCTGCTATCATAGATACTCCTCTCTCCATAACTATTGGGTCAAAGGATGGTCCGACCACAAGCAATGGAGTAAAGCCTGTTCTCCTCTCTCGAGTACCTGCAATCTGAAGTCTTATCTGTGAGTTCATTACTTTTGATTTACGATTTTCACTATTTCATCGTTCAAGTAATCCACTTGTTCCCATGTGAAAGTAGACAAATATGTATCCCTCAGATTCTCCAAGCTCTTTTTCATGGTGCCTCTCTTACCCTTTAAGTTTAATAAGCCTTCAACCGTGTTCCGTTCTTTTTGGGTAAGATATTTCTTCCATCCCGGATGAGCACGACAGGCAGCAAGGTTACCCTCAACAACCAACTGTTGAATCTCTGTACGAGCGGTTTCCCTCTCAGCAGCTTTCTTCTCAGCAGCTTTCTTCTCAGCAGCTTCCTTCTCAGCAGCTTCCTTCTCAGCAGCTTTCAAATCAGTCTCTTGACTGAGTGAATCATTCTCCACTTGCTCCTCCTCTTTCGGTAAAGTCGTCACTGACTCTTCTTTCGTTTCGGCCGCCACTTCTACACTAGAAGCCTCCTCCGAGCCAGCCACATTTTCCTTTCCTAAAAGATTTTGCCACAAAAAAGTGCAGCCAACACCACACAAAACACCTATTAACCAGCTAGCACCCATTAAGAGCCATAACCGCTTCCGTTTTGCCTGTTTTGCCTGAGCAGAAGAATCGTCAGTTGATAAGTCACTCACATAGCTATTCGAGGTATTCTCAGCTGGAACAGCAAGCTCTGTAGTCGGATTGAAAGGCATATCCCTATTATTTGTCCTTTTAGCCACATTCGGAACTGGGGCTCCCTTTATCGTAATCGTCAACACACGAGCAGAGGCATCAACTGAAGAAAAAACGGACAAGTTATAAACTCCCCATTGACTAGAAGTCAAAGCTACCGAATCATGAACCTTTGAAGCCGGTACATATACCTCATCCTTCCAATCCAACAGCATATCACTCAGTTTAATGCCTACCTTCTTCTCCTTAAGCAAAGCAAGAATCTCTGTCCTGGCCGTTTCAGAAAGGTTTACCCATCCCAATCGAACAAGGTATTTTATTTCTTTCTTTTTCAACTGACAATCAATCCGTTCATGTGCTGCATCCAAACTGATAACAGAACCGTCCCCCTTCTGCAACTGCCCGTCCTTCGCACCCAGAAGTTCGCCCAAAGTAAATGAAACCGATTCATATTCATGAGTGGAAGTAGCCGGAACACTCGCTGTATAACCATCCTTCTCCTTTGACAAGGAAAAAGAAACCGATTTTCCATTCACCCAAACTTCATAATTTACCGGACGAGGTATCTCTAAACCAGCTAGTTCAGGGGTTGCCTGACTTTGGCAGGATGTGCCTATTTCTATATCCTTGTACTTTCTGAATTCTGGATACTGCGTATCACGGAAGAAATCGTCCAACTTATCAGCTGGCACACAGATTATACCCGTCAGCCCTTGCGGATTCATAGAAACATAAGCAGTACGACCATCTGTCAGATCATCATTGTATCGTTTTACAATATCATCAAAAAGATCTTTCTTTACATCCACATTGACGAAACTATCTTTTCCATCCAGAGTTTCTTTCATATAAGTTGAACGGAATGTATTATAAACCTCCATCAAAAGTGAATACGGACTTTTTGTGGCCAGCCGTTTCTTAGCAGGAATAGTTACCGCAATACTCAATATGCCCGGAGTATCCACATCATAAGACGTAACTTTCCGATCAATGAGTTGATACAATACATACTCAGGGGTTTGTTTGATGACAAAAGAAGGTTTCTCACTGATAAGAGTAACACGGTCCATATTTTCTCCTTCACCTCCATCCAATACTCCTACTATAACTAAAGCTGCAAATCCGGCCTTTCGTTCCTTTGTACCAGCAATGCGAAGTGCTATTTGTGATTTCATATTCTTCAATTATTAATTAATAGCTTCTTTAAATCTATCCCACCAAGTTTTTTCTTTTGTACCTCCAGTGATTGTACGTATCGTATTAATAATCTGCAAGGTTTCAGAACTATCAAAGCTAAAAATATCACCTAAATAAAATTGACCTAACGAAAAAGTAAAAGCAAATGGACGATATCCAGTAGAATAATTAATCCGCTTGGTTTGACGACAATAATTTTTCAATTGTTCTATAGGACCTCCATAAGTCGAAAGTAACAAATTACGAGCTTTTTCTCTTCGTGCTTGTTTATCACCTAACATATCAGCCTTTGTCACTACAAAATGAATTGCATCCACCCGGCTCATGATTTCCTGATTTTCTGGAAGTTCAAATAAACTGACAAATTTATTCAATATATCCAACTGAGAAATATATCGTTTTCGAATACGCTCGTCTATCACGTTACCCTCTGCATCTTTTACCTGCTCTACATATTCTACCTTTACTTTTTCTTTGGTAGAATCTACAATAATAAAAAAGACCTTTCTATTCTGATTTTTCAACAAATTAGTAGCCCCAGTCCCCATATTAGCAAGTTGTACTTCTTTTCCATCTGCAATTCGAAGAGCAAATTCTTCACCTGACATTTCGACAAAATTAATTCTATGTGTCAAGACATTTCCACGCTTTGTTTCTTCGTTTATCTGTCCATTGATAGTTGTCACAAATTTTCCAAAAGTTCGTCCTGGAGTAATACCGGCATTAACATATTGCTGAAGGGCAGAAGCATAAGGCCCCCCTTGTGCTTTCATATTTAAACTATACCCTTGACCATTTGCTCCGGTTAGCCCCATCAACAAACAAGTTTTTCCTGTACCTGGAGTTCCGAACAAATAAATGTCCGTACATCCACCAATTGCTCGAATATTAGGATCTTCTATCTGATATTCCTGAATATTAGGAAATAAATCACGTTCCAACTCTGTCAAAACAGTCCAACTTTCATCAGTCATCAATCCCTCATCCTTTAACTGCCAGTCTGTAAAAATATTTGCATCTATTAATCTCAATACTATATCTTTGCCATATTCAGAAGGATTCTGTTTCATTCTTTCCAATTCTTCTTCACGTAACTGATAATAAAGTGCATTAACTTCATTAATAAACGTTGCGTCCGGATGATTATCTCGAAAATCATCCACTGCAAAAAGTTTATCAATACGCTCTACATAAGGTTGATGCTTAATTTTATCCCATTCTGCATAACTATTAATCGCACTTCGTGCTTCTGATGCATATCGTCCTTCAGGCCAATCAGACAAATAACGATTCAAGGTTGTAGTAGAAAGTGCATTCTTCGTATTAATCCACATCAAGTCATCTAATTCATCTAAATGTACACTATTAGGATAACGCATTTTATAATTTAACAATGCATTATAATTTCCCCGATCTAATGTATCCCAATCTCTTTTTTCTTTCTCCTCCGCTTGTCTCCTTCCTTGCTCAGCCAAAGCCTCATTCATTTCAACCTGCAACTTATTTACTAAAGTTTGAGCTTCTTTCACCTTTGGAGCTTGAGGATACTTCTGAAGATAAGACATAACTAAACGCTGTAATGCCTGAATTTCCTCTGGAGTATTATGTGGAGCGTTACTTATATCATCCCACAACTGAGTTTCATGCGGATCCCTTCCAGCCTCAGTCAACTGCGTATATAACACTTCACTGATATAACCTTTAAAATCCTCTATTTTCAAATCTTCATATGTTTTCAACAATTCCAACAATTTCTGAAGTTCAATTGTAGGTTGCCTTTTTATCTGATTCAACAATAACTGCTTATTTGCATTTAGTAATGGCATATAATTTCTATTTTTAATGATCCAATAAGAAAATTATTCACAATATTTAAAGAGGCAAGCCACCAGTTTGGCGGTTTGATCTCGGTCCGACATAACTACTGCGTGAAGTAACCAAATAGTTCAACAGAATCATCCCGTTCAGCACCACATACAATATCCAACCCAATGCGGTATTTCCTTCTGCTTTACGCAGTTCCTTGGCAAAAACTGCATCAGGTTTCGTCCCCAAATCAAATTTAGCATATCCGTCCAAACGATACGGATGAAGGCCACCTCCACCAATCACCGGAATCAGTCGATTATTTTCCTGATATTTCAAAATTCTTTTCTCGACAGAAGTCCATGCTGAGTTTTCCTTTTCTTCCAAATCAGCAGCCAACGAAGCTACCTGCATGAAATTCCAGTGGTCTACACGACTTTCTATTTCCAACAACTGCTTATCTTTAGGCAAAGCCACTATTTTTGAGGCTTTAGCCGCCCAGCCATTAATGTCAGAACCGATACCCTCCACATATTCAGACAAATCATCTTTTACTGTCCGTTGCTGGCCAGAAGCAAGATAGTTCTGCAACTGTTCTACCGCATCCGTCAAATATTTTTTCTGCTGGTGCTCATAATTCTGATAAAGTGTCTTAATTGCTTTCACCTCATTACGGGCTTTCTCCTGCAGGTTTTCTTTCTGTGATACCACATAAAAGAAACGTTGAAAAGGAGCAGCAAACAGTATGGCTACCACCACATAAGCCAATAAACATATCCATTCCATGTAGCGCCAACTTTTCACATCATTTTCTGCCCCTTTGGCCTTGATACTCATGAACAACAGAAAACCCAGCGCCACAACAAATGCAACTGCCCCCAAAATAGCTATTCCCGGCTTTCCATCAGATGAATGTAAAAGAATTCCAAAGAATGTTACAACCCCTAAACCTGCAAGCCCTGTAAGGGCAATTAGATTGGCAATCGTAATTTTACTTTTTTTTCCCTGTGACATATTATTTTTATTTTAATGATTTCTATCAGTTTACCTTCTCTAATTGGAAAGTATATCTCTCTTTTCCATTACGCTGTGCAGAAGTCTCCAAAAGACGATCTTTATTAGGCCGACAAATAAAATCATCTTCATTTACAGAATCTCCATCACTACTTATCGCCTTTCCATGCTGTATGATTTTCAACTGGTCTTTTCCCCACACAACAGATATTGGTGCCTTATAAATACGCTTAGACTGAATGGCATGGTATTCCAAAGTGCCTTCTGAAGTAGATGAAAAGATAAAATAAGCCCATATTTCATCCAACTTCTTTTCTGTATCTTCTTCCACCAAATCCACCTCGTATGTACTTCGCCATTTACCCAGCAGCTTATTGTGATCTTTCATTAAGTCATCAAAGTTCAGCAAATCTCCCCCCGTAGCATCCAATGCATCCTTTATCTGGATAGTAGGCCCAATACGGTGTTTAGTATCGGTTTGCTTAGCTGTTAAGGTCAGTATCTTGATTACTTGTTCTGTTGTCAGATTCCGATTTTTACTTTTCAATAATGCTACGGCTCCTGCCACCACCGGAGCTGCCATAGAAGTCCCACTCATTTCTTGCAGGCCATCCTTCATTGACACTACATCACCCATGGCCTGCCATATCGGTATACACCGCTTGTCGGTCGCACTCCATAAATTTACTCCAGGAGCAGAAACAGTACTATAATCCAAACCAACCTCAGGAACCTTTCCGAAGTTACTAAAATCAGCCATTTGTCCTTTTCCATCTACAGCTTCCACCTTAATAATATGTGAACTTCTATTCTTTGAGTCCAACCCCATCAAAATAGTCTGATTTCCGGCTGATGTACAAAGCACACAGCGATGATCATTCGCTATTTGTGCCACATATTCCCACAAGGCTTCTCCCCGCTTTTTAGAAGAGACAGCAGTTCTGACCTGTTCCTCCAATGGAATCTGAGATACCTCCTCCGGGAAATTAGCCCCGATAGAAAAATTCACGACATCTGCCCCTTGGTACACTGCATACAGAATACCTTCCACGATAGTAGCCGTAGTAAGCTGACTACCCAAGGCTATAGGAATCCATGTACATTCCGGAGCAATACCTGAACATCCCAATGCATTGTTCTGACGTCCTATTGCAATACCTGCCACATGAGAACCGTGACAATAAGATACCAGTTCCACTTCATTCCTCGGTGCCCCCAGAGGAGGAAGCACATTTCGAGTCTTCGATGGAATATGTATCGGATTAACATAACGCTCATTAATTTCGGGATGTGTAAGATCAAAATAACTATCTACGATTCCGACCTTCACATCCTGGGAACCTCGTGTAACATCCCACGCCTCATATGCCTGAATCAATTTGAAATATTCATCGTATTTAGGTACCCCAAAACCAGGATCGGAAGGTCGAGCACATTCTTCCAAAATTTCATTAGTGGCTACTCGGAAATCAATATCCGTAATCCGCTGTGGAAGTTCATCTGCTACTGCCAATAAACGTTCCTGAGGTACAAGCAACAACATCATACCCGACAATGGATTATAATACAAAATCTCATATCCATTTTCTGGATAATATTGCTTGAACTGACGAGCAAATGAAGCCATGTCCTGCTTGATATCTTTTGAATTGAACAGTACCGTTAGTTGGTCGCACACAATTTGCCCGATGGAGTCTTCTGGATTCGTAATAATACGAGTAGTATCTACCGGAGGTATAAAATTATCATTCGGATCCGGTAATTCCGGTACTCCCGGAATACTATCCACCCATTCCCTTATTTCCAAACTATCTTTCAAAGATGGAGGCAAATTGCGATAAGGTTCAGCAAAACGCTTCTCCATCTGTTTTTCCTCATTATAATCTGACAATGCAGCAAAAAGAAAACAAAATCCAATAATTCCTCCCAAAAACAGCAGAATTCTCCATAAATATCCTCCTACTCCCCACGGTTGCCAGAAGGGTGTACGAGGAGTTTTTCCTTGAGTTGTATGTCCATTTTCTTCCATATCTTATTTTATTTTAATTTCATCAAGCAATTCCTTTAGTTTCTCGTTGGCTACTCGATCAAAATTAGGAGCCTGGATATGGGCGATAAAAGCCACAAACATAAACTCCAGCCAACTATTGTAATTCGCAATATATGAAGGAGTATAACGCTCTGCAGAAGATAAGATATCATTAAATACCTCTGTCATTTCTTCTTCTTCAAAATGTTCCTTACGCTCCTTATCTATCCAATTAAAGCACGGAAGCTGAAAATCGCGAGCAATACTACGAGCACTTTCCCGTTGTGACTCTGGCAAATAACGGTATCCCCAATCAATCACAAAGTCGCTTATGGTAGTTGCAATCATATCTGCAACTAAATCCTCATTAATACTGGAAATATTCAAAACATCCACATAATCAGCAATTTCAGACTCTAAGCGTTCAGTCAACTGAATATGCTGTGCTGTAGCTAGAAGACAATTGACCAAATTGGTCATAACTATATTATCCATTAATCCATTACCGGTAAATTCTCCAATAAACTGCATACCGGAAATTCGTTTCTGCCAAAGAAGCATCATATCATGGACAATGACTGCCGAGTTCTTACGTTTTAATTTTTCCCCTTGAAACAATTTCTCCACATCAATTTGTCGCATTCGAAGATATTCCAATGCCTCCTCCCGGCTCATAAAACGATATGTAGAAACAAAACGTTCCCATTTTTCTCCTTCTGTAGAACAACCTTCAAAATTATCACAACGCTTACGAATTAATTCATAATCTTTAATAACTGAAGAATCATTTACTGTAGAAATTAATTCTGGAACTAAACGATGTATTTCCTTAAAACTTTCAGCTTCGGTAAGTTGTAGAGCTTGTATCAGATGTCCAAAATACTCAGGATGTGACTGACAAGTAAACTCCATTTCCCGAAAAATACCATTTGCCTTACTAATATTACTCTTTAATAATTCATCTGTATCTGATGAAACATAATAATCATTCAGAATACGAAAACAATTTATACAAATACTTTTTAATTGTTCTGACATCTGACTCTCTCTGATTGCCAGAATCTTCTCAGCCACCTTAGACAATTGTTCAATAATATACAACGAACCATCATTTCCTATAGAAGCTGACACATCCCAAGACAATCCGGCATCCGCAAAGAAATTATACGTTTTATTACTTTCTATAAACGTATTTCTCATTCGTTCATAGTATTCTCTATCAATATGCATTTTAACCTCTTTGCATTCTTCATTCTGCTCATATATATCTTTAGAAAACTTGAAATCACGTAACATGTAACCATTCTGAAAAGGTTGGTTTTTCCCAGTCCAATTACCAACCCATTCCACATCTTTTTTTCGGAAACAATCTAATTCCAACATATCAAAACGCCCTTTCCACCGATCAGAAATGGCATTCTCTTGATCGCCCACTGTACTATTATCGGACGGCTTAAGGTCTTTATTGAACATCGTACCAATATAAAACAAGGGAGGAACTTCTGTTTTCTGCAAAAATTCAGCTCGCTTCTCTGGAGTATTCCCCACACATTCTATCACCCATTCATTTAATAATCTCCACATTTGCTTAGCATCTAGATTGGCATTATGATGACAATACAGCAGAATATTTATCAGTTTTTCTTCCGTATACTTATTAAACAAATAAGCCACTTTACCCCTCAGAAAACTTTCCATCACATTCTCTCTTTTTTCTCCTGTCAACAAAGACAGCAGAGCTTCATTTCTTGGACGAGCACCAGGGAAATCCAGCAAATCATTTTCCTTTAAAACAGCCGTAGCAACTCCATCTGAAGGTAATTTTTGAAGGTTCTCCGGCCGAATATCTCTTATATCATAATTTCCTTTACTATTTATAAAGTCTTCACCAATACGAATTACAACCTCTGCGCAAACCGCACACAATTCACTCTTCGTGAAGACTCCCAAATCACGCATAACTGTCTCTTTCTTATCACCTTCTTTCACATATACATGAGTGGTATGTTTATTAGCTTCTTCCTGTCCTAATTGCATCAAGCAAGACACACTCATAATTGTATCGTCTTTCTTACCATTATGCAGAACAGATTCTATAGGGAGATAAACATACTCACTAAACTGCATACGCTGAAGAATATCCAAACACTGACAAAATAAATCTGTAAATTCTTGCTTTCCATGCCATAAAAGGGAAAAGACATCAGCATAATCTGTCAGTGGAATTCGATCTATCATCAAAGCTAACTGATCAAACAAAATAGTATTTGACAAGATTTCAGATTTACAATGCTTTCGAATATACCATTTAATATCCAGTAAATCATCTGGTGTTACAGCTGTATGCTTACATACTGGAGCTGCTGCATATCTTTCAGAAAGCTGCTCACATTTTTCCCTCAGTTCCTCCTCTCCATAGGTAGTCTGATCTCTAAAATCATTAAAAAAAGTATCACAAATTATCAATATAATATCATGCACATTCAATGAACGAAAACGAATAGGATATTTCTCATTGTATTCCTCTACATGATTATGATAAGCAGAAAAACGAGTTACCACCCCCGTAGACTCTCTTCCATCCCCTATGGGATTAATTTCATCCACAAAATTATATCTCCGTCCCTCTGCGTCTACCATAAAAGGATTTCCGTTATCCTGTAAAATACAGTTCATGAGGTATGACTTCCCTACCTGACTTTGACCAAAAGCTGCAATACCAGGATTATTCCGTTGTACATTGTCCAAGATACGCAACTTTCTCCGTTCTTCCATCAATTGCAAAAAACGCTGCTCATAGTGCTCCGGATGATACTCTTTAATCCATCGAAGGCTCTTGTTAATATTCTCTTTCTGTGTATATATATATGAATCCATAGTAGTCCTCATTTTATATTATGTGATATTCCATTTATTTTCTGTTGTATTTTCAATGTAAAGGCCCCTTGATCCATCCAAAAAGTACCTTCATTTGCTAATGTCTGTAATCTAATCTCTACATCTTTTAAAGAAACAGCCTCACCTTGCATATCTGTTACATCTTCCAACGTAACCAACTCACGATCTTCGTGATAGTTTCGCTGCAACATGAGATTCAATTGAGGAATACTACTGTGATTATATATGGCATAGAGTGGACGAGCCTGATATTTAGGCGCATTAAACTGTTTACAGCCAATATAATAAGGAAAGACCGATACCCCTTTCAAAGTCACAGTACCATTTTTCGGTGTCAAAAAAGGATGACGAACTTCTTGCAATGTCTCATCATATTCACCCAAGTAACGTGCGGTGGATTTCATAGTTTTAGCTAATATGGAGAAATCAAGTACAAGACCATGAAATCCAACAGTACTAGCCAAATAACCAACTTCAGCGCCAACTGCCACAACAGCCTTTTGGTTTTCCTGAAAATATCCTTCTTCAGTAGCTAACGGGAACCAACGTCCTACTCGATATTGATTAAGAAGCACCAAACGGTTTGGCATAATAGGAATATATTTTAGAAATAATTCTGTAAGTGGTTCCAAATTGGTTGGCCTTCCAGAAAGCACCAAGATATCGCAATGTTGAGTATACATAACTACAGAAAGAGCCTTAACCAAAGGTTCCATCGTATCCTTCACAATACGTCCTACAATTTCTGGATCATAACGCCACGTCAATTCCTCAAAACGGAAGCCGAAATGGTATGCAAAATGATCAAGCAAATAAGCAGCAGGTTTTTCTTTTGGAAACAATTCATCATATGTATATAACTTAGAAGGACGTCCCTGTTTCAGCAGTTCCAAAAAAAACTGTGCCATAGGAGTACTTATCTGAGTGCAAAAATCCAAGCGACAGTTTACGTCCTTTACACTATGTTGAGCTGTTTTCTCAGCAAAAAAGTGATGCATCAATTCTTGAGTCAAATGCGACTTTAAACGACTAGCATCCTCTTCCATCATAGCATGGCGAATGCCTTCCACTGTATTACGATATTCTGGAGTATCAGCCACACGAGGAATCTGTAATAATTCATCTGGAGACATAGATTGAATACGAACAGCTAGTGCACTTCCAATACTTCCTTGAGAAGGTTGTCTATAATCTGGACCTTCTAAAATAATATCTCGAATCAAATTATATAAAATATCGTCTCCTGCAGAATAAAAACTATCATAATACAAAGGTATAGGAGTCACTCTTCCCATTCCTTTCTGTCCATATGCTGTTATCATCACATCAGACGTTCCTGCTCCAATGTCAATTGTACCAATAGTAAGTGCATTACCCTCAAATCCCATATCTGCGATCTCCTTCCTATAGTGACCTTTCAATTGGAAGAAACGATCCATACGACCTCCATAACGCTGAGATAATTCGGCATAAAGATATACTAACTGACTAGCAAAAGCTTCATCGTACAACCACCCACGTTCTTTCTGCATCTCCACATCATCAGAAGGGTGTATTTTTTCAGGATTGGGTATAATTGTAATATCTGGTAATGAAGGAGTCAGCTTCCGAAGCAAACAGGCTGCTTGCTGAGCTGCACGTCTCAAGGCATATTGTTCTTTTAAAGACATGGCTGTAGGGCAAGTTACGATAATATTTCTCAGATAACGACTACAGTCCATATCTCCATGCATATCACGAAACTTACTAGAGTTTATATAACAATAAGCCTGCTGCATCATCTCAATCATAACAAATGTCATCAACGACTGCCGACTATAATGGCAATCTGACTCTCCTTCACCTAACGAAAATAAATCGATTTCCTTCGGGACCTCCAAATAGGTTCCATCATTATCGAAATAATCAGTAAAACCTTCAATAAAAATCTGAGGACTTACTTTTAAAGTTGTAGGATCATCATCAGTCACCATCAACTCCCAACGAGATTCAGACATCCGATCATCCCACAAATAACGCTTAGGAGAAGAACAATGAGTCGCTCTATCACTCAAACCATATCCTTCCATTGCACGATAAACCAAATGCTTAGCCTCTTCTCCTACCCTTACCAATGAGTTCCACTGAAAAAGATTCTTATCAAATGTAATATCTCCTCCAAAATCAGCACGACGAAATACAACACGCATATCAAATGCATTCTCATAAGTTCTCCACGGTTCCGACAAATCCGTCAAACGAAGCATACGAGCCTTTGTAAAATCACCCCGTTCAAATAGCACAGCACAAGTACGACTATTACCAATATCTACTGACATATCTACTGGAATACATTTATCCGGCTTGTAATACAATGTCACTGAAGGAGCAGCACCTGATAAACGAAGAAAATTAATCAAATAAATATAATAAGCCAAGAATTTATATCTATGTGGTATATCCTCTCTTAAATCAATATTAAACAATGAGACTAAATAATCGCCTACTGGAGCCTCATTCTGCCCATCAGGAATATTCAAAAAATTACCCAACAACAAATCTACCTGATTACAAAGACTATATATCTTGCTCTCTCCACTTCCAGCCAAAAAAGCTGGTCTCAAAACTCCTTCCCCCATACCGCTTGCCAAACGAGTATCAAATGCCCATACCAAACGATAACGCTGAAGCCCATTCTTTTGTTGCTCCCCCACAGCATCAATACGTACTCGACACCATCCATTAGGATATCCAGTACTTCGTCCATTTATTTCTTCCTCATACATAGGCATAGGGAGCCATTTTCCCAATAAAAGTTCAAAACCAGTTTTTACATCCTGATCTTTTTTAACACGAAAAGAAGATAACGAATTAATACTCAACAGCTCCGGACTATCTGAAGAGTAATGTTCTACTAATGCCATGGCCACGTCCCTCTTTATACGAGGGATTCCTTCTTCGTCCAATACAATTGTTCCATTGAGAGACTCCTCAAATAAACCATTATCTTTCAAATAATTTACAGGAACATATTGCCCATCTTTACCAGCACACACATCTACCCTAATATGTCCACCATTTAGATAATCCACAGTTTCCACGAAAGTGTACTTTAAGGTTTTTCCGTTCTGAAGCAACAATGGCTCTTCTGGATTAAATGTTACCTCCAACGTCTTAAAGTGCAGGCCAGAATTAGCAATCAGACTATTAGCTATATGTTTATCCATTACTTCAATATATTTAGTTTTACTTATTTAAGGTTACATACAAAAGTGGTATCAATTTATTTGTATAACTAGGAATTTCGATACACTCCAGAATGTTTTTATATCCAAAATATTCAAGACATTGCCTTCCTTTCCTCTTTGTTTTATTTCATAACTGTTCTTTGGCATAGGAGTCAATATCTTTACTTTTAATGGTAGGTTTATGCTTGTAGTAGTTCGTATATCCACACATTGAAAAAGGTTCAAATCAATTTTTGAATAGTCCATCTTAGATTTTTTAAAAAGGCCACCTGTTAACAAACCAATACTCTTCAACTCTTTTTTACTAGCAATCTTTATATAGCCTTTATTTAAAATATCTGCCTGTTGCTGTATTGTTTCATTCTGCGTCGAAATAGTCTGCTGTTGTTCTTCCTGTACTTCACGCATTTGTTGCACTTTCCCAGTAAGTTCAGATATACTTTTCCGATTATTCTCCAGATCAGCTTTTAATTTCTCTATTTCACGTTCTTTCTCATCGACCTGCTGTCGAAGTGCAGTAATAATTATACGGAGGTTTTGTGCATCCCCATTTTCTGCTGCCAATTTTTGCTCCAAATTAGCAATCCGTTCTCTATGACGAACCAAAAGATCCCTTACATGATTCAATTGATGTTTCATCCGTTGCCGATTTAATCCTCCTCTTTCCCTATCCGCAGAATAAGCTAATAATTCATGTTCTTCAATTGAAATGCTATCCAACCCTCCAGCAATTACCGAAAGATATTGCTGTAAGTCCTTATAATCCATACGTGACTGAGCATTAGCATTCTCTAAAGAATCAATCGTATATCTCTGAGTACGCTCTGTGTTACTTTCACCACATGACATCAAGGAGACAATCGTTGATGATAATACAATGAAAAAAATCGAGAAGAAACTATTTTTTCTATTCATACCTGTTAAAATAAAAGAGCGCAGTCCAAAGTTATCATCCGTCTCTAGGTATCGCCAAACACCCACTGCACAAATGAATCACCTTGTCTGCGCCTGATATTATACAAAACAGGACTATACCTTTGTAAGCATTCGGTAAACCACGTTGCAATTTTTGTGAATTAGTTCCGAATCGGTAC
>ERZ857521.991-NODE-991-length-38011-cov-64.382864_pt1 | contig 38011 bp, 28 predicted proteins | sample MGYA00519701_ERZ857521 | MGnify/ENA primary metagenome ERZ857521 (study PRJEB31778, sample SAMEA3449346) | human gut metagenome | biome: human gut; feature: human-associated habitat; material: faeces | place: United Kingdom | collected 2010/2012 ...
GCTACTCGGACTTCTGCAATCGCGTGAAAAACGGATGGTTATTCAGTAGACATTAACTATCATGACTACACCGGCAAGTATACAGTGATGACCGAGGAGCAGATCGACACTCAGCTGGTGCCTTTCGTTGAAGGCGGCTTCCAGCTGGACAGCGCCACCGGCTCTGCTTCCGCTATTATGGTGACCTACACTGTGCCCATGGATGAAGAAGGCGACTCCTACGGTGAGAAGGCTGTTGGCGGTGCTTTCAATGATTTTGTGATGGGCAAGCTGGCTGAGCACAAGTTTGAAGGTATGGTCTCCACCGACTCCCTGACCTGGGATACCTTGGATCTGGGCTTCATGGTCATGCTGCAGACTGCTTACAATGTGGATGATCTGACCATGGATGAGAAGATCGTGACCATGTTCGAACTGGGTGTGGATCAGATCATGGGCGGCACCCGTCCTGCTGACCTGTCTACCGCTTACACCGCTTATGTGGAAAAGAACGGCCAGGAAGAGGCTGACAAGAACTGGGCTGATGCCGCTGTGGCTTGCGTACTGCCCATCTTCCGTGTTGGCAACTTCGAGTGCCCCTATGTGGTGACTGCCGAGTCCGCCGCAACCTTCGAGGCCAATACCCCTGATGTCACCAATGAACTGGCTCAGTCCTCCATCGTCATGCTGAAGAACAATGGCATCATTGCTCAGCGTGATACCAAACTGAAGGCTTATATCGTTTCCAATGGCGATGAGCTGCCCGTGAGCAAGAAGGTTCTGAAGGGCTATTTCGAAATCGTCGATAATCCCTCCGAGGCTGAAGTGGCGATTGTGTTTGTCGATTCTCCCAAGTGCGTCAATACCGGTTACAACACCGATGCTGAAGAATGGTGCCCCATCACCCTGCAGTATCGTCCCTACACTGCCGATGCTGACTGTGTTGAAGAGGACTCCATCACCGGTGATGTGAAGATCGAGAAGACTGAGAGCCCCTACGGCATTGTTGAGAACAAGACTGTAGAAAACCGCGGCTACTATGACGCTGAGAACACCGTTGCCAACGAAGCTGACCTTGACCTGATTCTGACCACTGCTGAGCTGGGTATTCCCACTGTGGTTTGTGTGAACGCTTCCGGCGCCTTCTGCGTGGATGAGTTCGAAGACAAGGTGGACGCCATCTTGGTCGGCTTTGGCGTTGACAAGTCCAACTACCTGCCTTTGGTGGCCGGTCAGGTCGAGCCATCTGCTCTGCTGCCCCTGCAGATGCCTGCCAGCATGGAAGCTGTGGAAGCTCAGCAGTCCGGTGCTCCCCGCGATATGGAATGCTATGTGGATGCCAATGGCAATACCTATGATTTCGCCTTCGGCCTGAATTGGACCGGCGTGATCAATGACACCCGCACCGAGCGCTTCGCTGTGGATGCTCAGGTTGGTCTGAAGTAATCCTGCTACCCCGTCTGCCGGGCGCCGGAGTTTCCGGCTCCCGGTTATTCTTTTCTTTGAAATCCAATGAAAGGGAGCATGAACATGACTGAATTCCTTGCGAACCTGGTTTCTCCGCTGCTGGTGCCTATGGGTGTCAGCAAAGCTGATCTGCTGGTGTATATAGACCAGCTGGGAGTATACATTCTGATTCTGTTCGCGGCACTGTTGGTCGTGATTGGCGTGATGATCAGTGCCAAATGGATTCGGAAGGGCTGGAAGGCATTTGCCCGCATCCAGTCTGTCATCTGCTTCCTGCTGGTTGCTCTGATTCTGGTGAATGTCATTTGCTATGGTCCCATGCACGGACCGCTGTCGGCTTTCCTGAATGCATCTGCTGTGGAGTTGGATGAGCAGCTGGTGAATGAGAATCTCGCTATCACCGAACGTATCGCTGCTGAGGGCTTTGTGCTGCTGCGTAATGAAGATGAAACGCTTCCTTTGGCTTCTTCCACCCATAGGCTGAACGTATTTGGCTGGGCTTCCACTCAGCCCTATCTGGGCGGAACAGGATCCTCTGCCACCGGCGCAGTTGCCGCCGTGGATATTCTGAGCAGTCTTCACAATGCAGGCTATGAAACCAACCAGACACTGACGGCGCTGTATACTGCCTATGCCTCCGAGCGCCCTGGAGCTGATATGTTCGGCCAGAACATGACCCTGCCGGAGCCTACCGCCGATGCCTATACTGCTGACATCATGGATGAGGCCAAGGCCTTTTCCGATACTGCCGTGGTGGTCATTGCCCGCGGCGGCGGTGAAAACTATGACCTGCCTGTGGATATGAATGCGGTCATCCACGGCAGCTATAACATTGCTGCGCAGGTCTCCAACAATCCTGATACGTATCCCTACACCAAGGTGACCTATACCAACAATGGCGATTATGACGATTTTGATGTGGGTGAGAGTTATCTGGAGCTGTCCAAAACCGAGGAAAATCTGATTGACCTGGTATGTGCTAATTTCAGCAAGGTCATCCTGATCGTCAATAGCTGCAATCCCATGGAACTGGGCTTTGTTGAGAGCAAGAATATCGGCGCTGTGGTACTGGCACCCGCTGCTGGCGCACAAGGCTTTGCCGCATTGGGCAACATTATAAACGGCAGCATCAATCCCTCCGGCCGCACCGCGGACATCTGGGTTTATGACCTGATGAACACGCCCACTATCCACAATATCGGTATCAACGCTTATACCAATGTAGATGATATAAAGGCCACCGTACTGGCTGCCGATGCAACCTATCAGGGCTCCATGAGCTTCGTCAATTATGTAGAAGGCATCTATACCGGCTACAAGTTCTATGAAACTGCCGCCGAGGAAGGCCTCATCGACTATGCCGCCAATGTGCAGTATCCCTTCGGCTACGGTTTGAGCTATACTACCTTTGAAAAGAAGATTTCTGCCTTCACCGACAACGGCGATACTGTGACCATTGAGGTAAGCGTGACCAATACGGGCAAGGTGACCGGTAAGGATGTTGTGGAGTTGTATTTCACAGCCCCCTATACCAACGGCGGCATTGAGAAAGCTGCAGCCAATCTGATCGATTTTGAAAAGACCTCAGCCCTCAAGCCCGGTGAGAACAAGACAGTCACTTTCACCATTAGCAAGGAGGACATGGCTTCCTATGACAGCACAGGTGTGAAGCTGGCAGGCGGCGGCTATATTCTTGAGGCCGGCGAATATATTCTGTCTGTGCGCAGCGATTCCCATACAATCTGTGACAGCCGCAGCTTAATCGTAGACGCGGATATCACTTACAACGAAAACAGCCGTGCATCCGACAGGAATGTGGCCATCAATCGTTTTGAGGACTATTCCCGCGGTAACTTCGTGCAGCTTTCCCGCGCCGATCACTTTGCCAATTACAGCGAGGCAACCCGGCCCCTGACCGCCGATCAGCTGGTGCTTGACGATGCGTCTAAAGCTGCTGTGGCCAGCAAACTATGGGGCTATTACAATTACAAGGACTATGAGGACAAGGATGCTGTGAAACCCAAAATGGGTGAAAAGGGAAGCCTGAAACTGGCGGAAATGACAGGTCTGCCCTATGACGATCCCAAATGGGAAAGTCTGCTGGACCAGCTGACTTTCAAGGATATGAGCGCACTGGTTAACGGCGGCGGCTGGCAGACAGTGGCGGTGGACAGTGTCGGCAAGATCGCTACCAGTGACTGCGACGGCCCTGCAGGTCTGAATAACTACATCACCGGCAATTCCGGCACTACATATCCTGCCGAAGTGCTGATGGCACAGACCTGGAGCAAAACGGTTGCTTATGAAATTGGCGCCAGCATGGGCCGTGAGTTTGCCGCAGTAAGCAATTACGGCTGGTATGCTCCTGCCATGAATCTGCATCGCAGCGCCTTTGGCGGACGCAACTTTGAGTATTTCTCCGAGGATGGTGTGCTGTCCGGCAAGATCGCTGTGCAGGAAGCCAATGGCGCCGCGCAATGGGGTGTATATCCGTACCTGAAGCACTTTGTTCTGAACGATCAGGAGCTTGGCCGTACTGCCATTCTGCTGACCTGGGCTGATGAGCAGACCATCCGTGAGAATTTCCTCAAACCCTTTGAGCTGACAGTGAAGGGCTTTGATGGCAAAGCGCTTGCCATAATGTCCTCCTACAACTGGATCGGTACCGTGCCCAGCTGCGCCAACCCTGATCTGCTCCAGCAGGTGCTGCGCGGCGAATGGGGCTTTGTAGGCATGGTAGAGACTGACTATGACGGCTCTTATGGCTACATGATTACCAGCGAAGTGATTCGCAATGGCGGTGATCTGATGCTGGGTTATGGCAACTACGCCACCAACGAGTTGACCAAGAAGAGCGCTACGCAGGCTGTTGATCTGCGCCGTGCCAGCCACAATATCCTCTACACCATCGCCAACAGTGGTGTTTATGGCGTAGGCAAATCTCCTGCTGCCGAGGAAAACGCAGAGGAACCCACCGTCACTGAAACGGTAGAGGTCCCTGCGGTGACTGAAACACCTGCTGCTCCCGCTCTCAGCAACATGGACCGGCTGTTCCGTACAATTAACATTGCCGCAGGCTGCACCTTGGGTGTGCTGGAGCTGCTTTTGATTGCCTTCCAGGTATTGAACAGAAAAAAACAGCATAAAGCTTAAGGTAACACCGCACAAATGAGGTGGTCGGCTGGCGAATGGATTTTTCGTCAGATGCAAATGCAAATTTCGAAGGTTTACTGGCGGTAAATCGAGAAATTTGCATGATGCAGATGGCGGAAAAGACATCGCCAGACGCGCCGCCGAATTGTGCGGTGGTGCCTTAATAACCCCATCGAGCGACCTCCTGCTTGGTGATTGACAAGCACGTCACTCAGTTTGGATCTGACCCATCCCCGGCTTGCCTATATGGTTTGCCGGGGACTTTTCATGGCCTTTCTCATTATGTATTATCACTCACGCCTGATCGGGCGGGTCAGGGCTTGTGTATACATGAATTCCCACGATAGGCGTGGGGTTCGGAGAAGCTTATACAGGTGGTCAGTTCAGCGGGCTTCATACACGCCCCTGGATGAGGAGATGAGCAGGCTGCTGGGTGTGAGGCACTGCGCGGAGATCGTGATAAAGGGCGAGCGGAAGCGGACCAACGAGCAGCAGCTCATGCCATAAGGAGAGCGCATATGGCTTGGCAGGGTTTCCATCCCGTGTGTCGAATTCGGACACCAACGGCGGAAGCCTTGCCAGACTTTATTTTCGCTTATGCGCGGGCTTGGGGAACAAATGGACATGACGGATCGTCCTACTAATACTATTTCCAGATTCACCTGCGCCATCTGCTTGCGCCTTTTCCATTCTGGCGTCCGCTCATTCCACTTAGCGTAGCGCTGCTACGCTGCGTTTCATTCACGTTAGCCAGAATGAAAAATTCGCGGCGCATCTTGGCGCATTCTTATCTGGAAATAGTATAAATGGAAGTTTTCTTCCAGCAGACAGTTGCTTTTTGGCTTTTGGGGACATATAATAGGGTGAGAGGCGTTGAACGGGAATGAAGCGGTTGATGCAGGTTTGGGTGATGATTCTCTGCCTGGTGCTGTTTGTCTTCACATCGGTTTATGCCGAGACGATCACCGCCCTGGCCTCCCCCGTCAACCCGGAGCACCTGGAGAATACCGCCAGTTATGCCCGGATTCTGGGTTACGATGAAGCGCGGAACACCCTGACGGTGGAGCTGATCGTGCCGGAGGTGTTTGCGGAGGAGGATGTGCTGGCGCTGGAGGTGCCCAGCGTGCGCACGGCAGCCGAGCTCACGGCGGCCGTCCGTGACGGTGAGACAGCGCTTGGCATCGACAACGTCTATGTGGTCTTTGACGAAGACGGGCAACTGGCCACGGTGCAGCGGTTCTTTGTGTCGTGGCAGTGACGAGATCCTGTGAACAGAGGGAGGAGCCATATGAGAGCCCAAATCAAAGAGCATACGATCCTGTATGCCATCACCGCTGCCATTCCCATCGCCAATGCGGTGATTCTGCTCCTGTGCCTGAATCATTACAAGCCCCATCAGGAGATCGAATTCTACAGCGTCGCGGCCTCCGCGATCGGCATGGCGGCGGGGGCCATCGTCGCAATGATCGGCTTGCTTCGCCGTGCGGGGAAAGCCCATCTGGCGCTGAGCGTCCTCTCCGTTGCGGTGTGCGCGGCTGTTTTCCTGATCGCCCGGTCGATCCCGCTGTGCCCCATGTGCGAAGGCCTGAAGCCGGAGGACCTTGGGCTGCTGGCGCATTGGATACCGTGCGGGCCGTGAGAGAAAAACCATTTTCAGGGGGCTATGATCTATGAAAACAAAACGCAGTATCGCCGCCATCGGCATTCCCATCCTTCTGATGCTTGCTGTATGGGGAGCCTTCCGAATCTGGCAGGCAAAAGGCTCATCGGACATCGCGGTGACCGCAACCGTTCTGTCTGAGGATGAATCCGGTCAGACAGAGCGGCAGCGGATCCAGCCGAAAGCGGCGGCGGAACTCCTGCTGGGAAACAGTGGCCAGGCTCGTCAGACCGTGTTCGACAATGGCATCCTGCACACAGGATTCGAACATGGTCCCGTCGAAATCAAAGGTGTGATTCCTGCTGACAGCGTACGCAATGCCTGCTCACAGTCAGCCGTCACCGAAGACTGGCCTTTCTCCATCACGTTTTACAATACGAGTTCCGGCAGGGTGTTCCACATCTATCTTGATGTCGAATACAATACTATTGAGGGTACGGCAAAAGCAGATCTCTATATCTTTGAGGATCCATATGCCGCGCCTGTTGTTGCGCATTGGGAGGGGCAGCCCGGTGAACGCATTGCTGTGTCGCCGGACGGGATGGAAATATAGGTCTCACCATGGACGGTGGATACGAGATACACATATTGCTTGACAAGGGCAGCTTCCGCCTGAGTGAATTCACCATACAGGCAAGCGAAATTGAACTGTACAGGGATGAAAGCGTATGGAAAAAGGATTTCTTTTCGTCCACGGCATCCAAGGCAGCCCGGCCCAGTTCATCTTCCTGACCGAGCGCCTGCCGGAGGACATCCGCGTCCGCAATCTCCTGCTACCCGGCCACGGCGCGGTATGTCCGGAACAGTCTCCGGGCCTCCCGCCCGGAGCGTGAAACTGACGATGCCGTTGTCCGCGCGGTCCGGGAGGCCAACAGCGTCACCGCGGCGCAGGCGGTGTCGTATCTGACCTGTGTGCTTCCCTATCTGGAACTGTTGCGACTCATAAATGAGCCTAACAAAATCGCTTAAAATGGCTTTACCAGAAGCGAGTGGGAATAATGAAAAAGTGGATGTAAAGGGCTGCAAAACCTTGAAAACACGCACTTTTTCAAAACAGGATTGCCTGTTTGGTAGCAAAATGATAGCAGTCGCGGCGTTTGTGCTATTCTGATGTGTCGGATGGCGCGAATGGCTTGCGGGTGCTGGAATATAACTTTATAGGATGCAAAAGGCTCTGCTGACTTCCGTGAAGGAAGAACGGCAGAGCCTTTTGCTATTACTCGGATTGATTTGTAGGGAAATTGGTGAATATATCGGGGGGATATGGTGCCAGTGACCGGTACCTCATTTGTGCGGTGTTGCCTTAAAATTTTACCATTGAGAGTATTGACAAAATAGAGGAACTTATGTACACTAAATATGAAGTTCAACCGTTCAAATTTAATATGAAGATGGAGAGATACTATGAAGAAGTGGTACGCAAAGTCAAAGCGTCCCGGACGCAAGCAGGTGGAGGTGAAGGAACATCTTTGCGCGGTGGGAGAATTGAGCAAAGAGTATGGAAGACAACTGGGCATGGAAAAAGAAGCGGAAATGGCCGGAACGGTTCATGATGCTGGCAAGCTCACAGATAAATTCCAAGATGTTTTGGAAGGAAACGCATCCAGAGTAGACCATGCAAGGGTGAGCGCTGCGTTTTTGCGGTGGTTTCTGATTGCTACACATAAATGCACAAGTAAGGAGATTGCAAGTACCAATTACGCGCCCATTTTAGAGGCAATCAATGCACATCATGGAACGCTGCTCTGCTACGACCAGCTGAAGTATTCGCTGCGTGAATGCATGACAGAGCAAAAGTGGTTGGAAGGCAATGATGGAAAGGAGGTTGCATTAACAGGAAAAGAAAATTACCGTGTGCTTGCGGAGATATTTCATGAAGAACTTCCGCAGTGGGAATGTCCTGAACCTAAGATCATGACGCTTGGGGAAGAAGAACGGATGCTTTGGTCGCGAATGCTGCTTTCTTGCTTGGTGGATGCAGATTACACCGCATCAGCGGAAGAGGATGGGGAAATCATCCCGGAGCCGCCGAAATGTGATGCGGAAAACTGGCTGGAGCGCTTAAATGCGCATCGGGCGGAATTAGCAAGAAACTCAACGGCTGATAAAAAACTCAATGCACTGCGGAATGAGTTGTTTGAAACGTGCGGCAGGGCGGGGGATCATGCGCCGGGGATTTACACCCTGACAGCGCCTACTGGCACAGGAAAAACGCTGGCCTTGCTGCATTTTGCGCTGCGCCAATGCCGCAAGAACGGTCAGCAGCGAATCATCATTGTGCTGCCGTTTATTACGCTGACGGAACAGAATGCAATTGAATATCGGAAAATCCTTGGGGATGACGTTTTGCTGGAAGATCATAGCCAACGGCAGCTGACAGAAGAGCAGCGAAAGTTTGCGCAGCGCTGGGATATGCCAGTCATTGTGACCACATCCGTGCGATTTTTCGAGGGGCTGTTTGCGGCAAAAGCCCCGAATCTTCGGAAACTGCATCGGTTGGCAAATTCTGTAATCATTTTCGATGAAGCGCAGAGCTTGTCTGCAGAATTGTTTCCTGCGACGCTCAAAACCATTCAGGCGCTTTGCAATCTGCCGAAGAAAAATGTGACGATGCTCTTTTCTACGGCGACACAGCCGGATTATCAATCAATCCCTAATCTTACTTGGCATGCTACGGAGATTTGTCCGAACCATGCCGATATGTATCAGCAACTTCGCCGTGTTCAGGTGACATGGCGAGTTTTGCCGAATGAGAGAATCTCGTGGGAAGAAATTGCGCAGAAAATGGCGGCACAGCGGAGCAGCTGCACCATTGTGAACATGAAAAAGCACGCGAAGAAGCTGTTCGATGCGCTGAAATTGCTATGTGAGACGGAATCAGTATTCTACATCACGACGGAATTGTGTCCGGCACATCGGCGCGTCGTGATAGAGCAAGTCAAAAAGCGGCTGCGCGACGGCTTGCCTTGCCGTGTGGTTGCGACGCAGTGCATCGAAGCGGGGGTGGATTTGGACTTTGACAGCGTTTTCCGCGCGCTGGCCCCGCTGGAATCAATCATTCAGGCGGCGGGAAGATGCAATCGAAACGGTCGCCATCCCGAAGGCGGGCAAGTGCTTGTGTTCCTTCCGGATGAAGACAATTTGTATCCAGATAATTGGTATAACAAGGCGGCAACGCTGGTTAGTGCATTGCATATTGAGAAACCGATTGACTTGATGAATCCGAGCGACATTCAGCGCTACTATCAGAAGCTCTTTTGGAAGCTGAAAGGGGAGAAGGAGCTGAGCGAGGCCATCCAAATGCAGGATTATGCAGGAGCTGAGAAACACTATCGCATCATCAAGAATGATGGCGTGCAGGTGCTTGTGCCATATGAACCTGAAAACAAGCTGTTTGAGAAGCTGAAGGAAGAAGCCTTGGAAAGCGGCGTGACGGCGAAGTGGATGCATGAAGCTGCAAAGCTGTGCGTGACTGCATATGCGAATGATGACTTCAACTGTTATGCGGAGCAGCTGTATTTTGCGGGAAAGCGGAATGAGGGCAGGCAGCCATCCGGTTATTGGGTGCTTCGCAGGAAGGAGGATTATCATATGGATACGGGGATGCAGTTGAAAAATGATGACTGTATGTGGTGAAAAAATTCTTATATACCAGATTTGCTATTGACAATTCATGCGAATTATATTATATTTGTACTGACAGCTTGAAACACTGATAGGGTAACAAGCTGAGAATTGAAATAGTACAAAGATAATGCTATCCTCTCTGCTGATTTGGCAGAGAGAAGAACATGGAGGTGATGAAAAATCATGGAGATTTCAGTGACCGTTTGGGGTGACTTGGCGTGCTTCACTTCGCCGACAACGAAAGTAGAAAGGCTTTCGCAGGCAGTCCCAACACCATCAGCAGCACGAGGCATACTATCAAGCGTCTATTCGAAACCAAAAGAATTTTTTTGGATGGTTACAAAAATTGAGGTGCTGAAGCCGATTCGCTATATCAGCGTCAGGCGCAACGAAGTGAAGTCCATATTTGGAAATAATATGGAACCAATCAGCGCAGAGGATGAGCGGACACAGCGGCAAACGGTTTTCCTGTATGATGTCCGCTACCGCATTACCGCGCAGATTGTGCCGCGGCCGGATTATCATGGTACGGTGGAGCAGCTGTATGCACAGGCTGAACGGCGAATTAAAGGTGGCAAGTGCTTTTGCCAGCCTGCGCTCGGCTTAAGGGAATGCGTTGCGTACTTCTCTGAGAGCGATCCGAACGAAAAGCCGATTCAACAAGACATGGATTTGGGCTTGATGGTGTACGACATTTTTGACCTGCATGACGCGGAGGTTCGCAAGAAAACGCGGACAAGGCTGTCCCTGTATCATGCGGTGATGAAGCAGGGCGTCATTGAAGTGCCGCCCTATGATAGCCCGGAAGTCCTGAAGGGGGATGCGATATGCTGAAACCACTGTATGATTATGCCATGCGTTACCAGCTGCTGCCGCCTCCGGGCATGGTGAAAAAGACGGTAAAGGCATGGGTTTGCCTTGGCGCGAATGGCACGTTCCTTGGCGTGAGGCAGGACGGCGAGGATGAATACTTTTGCCCTGACATTGGCAGCTTGGCGAATGGCAAAGACAAGTGCAATGTGCTGGTAGAAAAATACGAGGTTGTTTTCTGGAAAGATACGCCGGAAAGCAAAGTTGAGCAAAGAGAGAAAGGCAAAAAGCCGAAAGACAACACGCTCAAGCATCGGTATTTCCTTGCTTCTCTTCAGCAGGCAGCGCAGAAAGCCCCGGAATTGTCCGCCTGTGTGCATTTGCTGGAGGACGAAACCTCCTGCGAACAGGTCCGGCAGGAATTGATGCGGCTGAAGCTGAAGCCATCAGACCGCGTTTCATTTGAAATTGCAGGAACGCCTATTGTCGAAATTCCGGAGGTGCAGGAATGGTGGCGGGAGTTTCGTCAGCAGTTCGCGCAGCATGGCGCGGCAGAAAGCTTGTGCCTGATTACTGGAGAAAAAACGATGCCGGTTGCTACCCTGCCGCCAATTAAGGGACTTTTGCAAGTTGGCGGACATGGACGCGGTGATGCGCTGTTTTGCTTTGACAAGCCAGCATTTTGCTCGTACGGGCTGAAGCAATCGGCGAATGCGCCTGTTGCTGCGGAAGCAATTGACGCGGTGAAAGCGGCACTTGACCATCTCATGTCAAGCGAAACGCTTTCGCCAACGTTGGCGGGAATGCGCTTTGTCCATTGGTTTGACTGCTATGTTCCTGCGGAATGCGACCCGATGCAGCAAGCACTGGATGGCGATCCTAAGAATCAGGGAACAGAACAGCAGACGGAAGATGATGATGGATACGACGACGATGAAGAATTTGATGAAACGGTAGAAGCACCGTCAAATCCGGACGCTGAACGCGATATTGCAGCCAAACGCATCGAGAGCATTGAAAGCGGAGCAGCGACAACCGCGATTCCAGCCAGCACGCAGTATTACATCCTCCTGCTGTCCGGCGTTACAGGGCGTGTCATGGTTCGCAGCTACGACCACGGGAATTACGGCGAACTGGAGAAGAGCATCCAGCAATGGCGCAATGACTTGCAAATGGTCGATCTCGGTGGAACGGGATTCACAAAAATTAATTCGCTGAAAGCAATGATGATTCGTCTGATGCCGCGGCAAAAGAGCGAAAAGAACGTTTTCAAGCGGATGGACAAGGAACTTTCAGGAATTACGCCAGCGGTGCTGCACGCAATCTTGACGGACAGTATGCTGCCGGATTCCCTGGCGGTTCGTGCGCTGCGATATATTCGCAATCAAATGGCCAGTGCCAGTGAAGAAGATAAACATGCACCCGTGCCCGATGCAATGTGCTGCCAATGGCTGAAAGTATGGCTGATTCGGAAAAACAATCGAAAGGAAGGCGTGATAGAAGCTATGTATCAGGCGGAAAATACGAATGTTGCATACCGCTGCGGCGCGTGGGTCGCCGTGTATGCGAGTATGCAGCAGTTTGCAATGAGAGATGTTCAGGCAGGTATTGTACAGCGCTATTATGCGTCTGCCTGCCAAATGCCGGCGCTGGTGCTGGGGCAGCTGTCAATTCTCTCCGTACCGCACCAGGACAAAATCAAGGGCGACTATCTGAAGATGTATCTGGAAATGCTGGATAAGGTGACTTGCGACATTGGGGAAATCCCCACCATGCTGAACTTGGAGCAGCAGGCTTACTTTGCGCTGGGGTATCGCCAAATGACAGCGGAGTTGAATCGGAGACTCAATGAAATGCGGAAAGTGAAGAAAGAACAGAAAGCTGCGGCAGAAACGGACGAGGAGGAATAAGAAAATGGCACTGCAGAACCGTTACGAATTTATGTACTATGTTGCTTGTACCAATGCCAACCCGAACGGCGACCCGGATATGGGCAACATGCCCCGGATTGACCCGCAGACCATGCAGGGATTTATCACCGACGTGGCCACGAAACGCCGCATTCGCAACTATATTGAGATTGCTTATCCGGGCGTGCCGGGCATGGGGATTTTCGTGCAGAAGGCGGTGAATCTGAATAAGCAGATTGCGCTGGCAAAGCGCGAAGCGGGGATTGAAGGTGCGAAAGAAAAAAATCCGGTTTATGCGGCACGCAGAAAGGCGTGCGAACTCTTCTACGATGTGCGCACCTTTGGGGCTGTGATGTCTACTGGCCCCAATGCGGGGCAAGTCCGCGGTCCTGTTCAACTTGCTTTCGGCAAGAGTTTGGATTCGGTACTGCCGCTGGACATATCCATCACGCGCATGGCGGCGGCATTGGGCGGAAATGACAAATCCTACGAGGAATATGAGAAAGCGGAACAGGAAGCGTCTGAAGATAAGCTGCGCACGATGGGACGCAAGCAGATTATCCCCTTTGGTCTGTATGAGGTGCGTGGCTTCATCAGCGCGAATCTTGCAGCGGAAACGGGATTCGATGAAGCTGATATGAAGGCGCTGTTTGAGGCGATTCTCAACATGTATGAGCATGACCGTTCGGCGAGCAAGGGCGAAATGGAGGTTGTTTCTCCGCTCATCATCTTCAAGCACGAAGGCACGGATACGAATCCTGAACAGCGCGTACGTCAAGCCAAATTGGGCTGTGCACCGGCGCATAAACTCTTTGAACTGGTGACGGTGCAGAAGAAAGTGGATTTCCCCCGCAATTATCGTGACTATGAAGCAAAGGTGGCGCTGGATAAGGTGCCTGCGGGGGTACGGATGGGCTTTTTGAGCAATCCTTACGGGGAGATTGTCTGGGATGAACTGCCGCAGGGAGAAAGCTGGTTTACCCGTGGATGACGAGCAGGAGTATCTTCCGTTATCGTGGCTGTCGCAGGCAGATTACTGTCTGCGGCGCGCCGCGCTGCTGCTGAATGAACGTGTATGGGTAGAAAATGTCGAGACGGCGAAAGGTCGCGCCGAGCATGAACGGGTTCATACACAGCGCGTGGAGCGGCGCGGCGATTTCGTGAAGCTCTACGAGAACAGTGTCTTTTCGGACGAAATGCAAATCAACGGAAAATGCGACTGCATTGAAGCGGTGCGGGATGAAAACGGCTGCACGATTCCCGCAGTGGATTTCCCGGTGCGGCTGCTGCCGGTGGAGTACAAGCATGGGAAGATACGCGATGAATCAGAATACAAGATTCAGCTTTGCGCGGAGGCGATGTGCTTAGAGGAAATGTATCACACGACGATCCCGGCAGGTGCGTTGTTCTACATTACCGCGCATCGCAGAGTGGATGTGGAACTTGATGAAGCGCTGCGTGAACAGGTACGGCAGACTGTGCAGAAACTCTGGAAAGTCCGCCGCGAAATGCTGATTCCGTCGGCAGCTTACGGCCCGAAATGCAAACGTTGCTCGATGCAGGAATACTGTATGCCGAAGGTAAAAACATCCGCGAAGGAATATTGCAAGGCGCTTCTTCTTGAAGCAGAGAGGGTGGAGACGGAATGAAAAAATTACTGGAAACCCTCTATGTGACAACGCCAGACAGCTACCTTTTCTGCCGCAACGAGAATATCTGCGTGAAAATTGGCGGCGAAGAGAAAGCAAGTGTACCAGCGGTAATGCTGGACGGAATCGTGTGCTTTGGGGAAATGGCAGTCTCCACACCGCTGATTGGTTTCTGCGCTGAGCACGGGATTACGCTGACGTTCCTATCGTCGAATGGACGCTTTTACAGCCGCATTTGCGGGCCGGTCAGCGGCAATGTACTGCTGAGAAAAAAGCAGTATCAAGCGCTGGATGATGATGACTTCCGCATGAAATTCGTGCAGAACCTCCTGGTGGGCAAGCTGCTCAACGAGAAAAATGTATTGATGCGCGCGGCACGGACGCAGGATGCGGCAACAGCAGAGAGTCTTCGAGCAGCCTGCCAGTCTATTAGCCAGTATGCAGCACAGCTGGAGACATGCGCAGGTGTTGACCAAATGCGCGGCATCGAAGGAGCCGCCGCAAAATGCTACTTTGCGCATTTTGACGACATGATTTCCCCACAATGCCCATTCCAGTTTGTGGAGCGCAGCAGACGACCGCCGCGCAATGAAGTGAATGCAGTCCTGTCGTTTATGTACACGCTGCAAACGCGGGACATTCAAGCGGCACTTGAAACGGTAGGCTTAGATCCAGCGGCTGGATGGCTGCACACGCTTCGACCGGGACGGCCGTCGCTGGCGCTGGACTTGCTGGAAGAGTTCCGAGCGCCGCTGTGCGACCGGCTGGCGCTGTCGCTGTTCAACAAACGTCAGCTGACGGATAAGGACTTTGAGTACGATTCGCTGGCTGTTATGCTGAACGAGCGCGGGCGCAAAACGGTCCTTACCGCATGGCGTGACCGAAAGCAGGAAGAAATTACGCATCCGTATCTCGGAGAAAAAATCCAAGTTGGGCTGATTGCTTATGTACAGGCCATGATGCTGGCGCGTGTCTTGCGCGGGGATCTTGATTGCTATCCGCCGTTTGTCTGGAGGTGAAAAAATGTTGGTTGTTGTTACTTATGATGTGAATACAGCAACCGAAGCGGGAGCAGCGCGGCTTAGGCGTGTAGCGAAACTCTGCGAACGCTATGGACGGCGTGTTCAGAACTCTGTATTTGAAGTCCTGCTTGATGCAGCACAGCTGACGGCGCTCAAGGCGCAATTGACAGCGACAATTGATGCAGAACATGACTCCGTTCGCTTCTATCGCCTTGGCAACAGTTACAAGGAACGCATTGATGTGCTTGGTTGCACTGCGCGCATTGAAGCTGGAGAACTACTGATGTTATAGCGGAAGCTGAAAACACTCTTTTCAGCGCATGTGAATCATACATGAATGGCCGACCGTCTCGCACGGCGTGATGTCAAAATTCAAGCGATGATTCTATGAAATATTACCAAAATAATCTCGACAAATTGCGTGGCACGATTGTTAAGCCATGCTGATTTGTAAGGGTTGAACAAAAGATTTGCAGAAATTGCATATCTTTTGCTGTCGCCCCTCGCGGAGGGGCGTGAATTGAAATATCTCCGGCGTGATGGTTCCGCGCTCATAGCACGGTCGCCCCTCGCGGAGGGGCGTGAATTGAAATTTTCCATTCGTCCCCGACGCTGCACCGCTGGAACGTCGCCCCTCGCGGAGGGGCGTGAATTGAAATATTGTACTTGAGTCCCAAATCCTCAGCTGTCATATCGTCGCCCCTCGCGGAGGGGCGTGAATTGAAATAGGTCGCTTTCACTTGTTGCTCGAAACGTTTGGTCGCCCCTCGCGGAGGGGCGTGAATTGAAATCGGAAGAAGCAACCCCGTTCCGACGCGGCTTCTCGGTCGCCCCTCGCGGAGGGGCGTGAATTGAAATGTCCGGCGTGTTGATGCCCGCCATGTTGCAAACGTCGCCCCTCGCGGAGGGGCGTGAATTGAAATAGTACGGGCGAACCGTCGCGGCTTCGGCGGCGAGTCGCCCCTCGCGGAGGGGCGTGAATTGAAATTTTTATTATATATTATTTATATATACATGCTTGTGTGTCGCCCCTCGCGGAGGGGCGTGAATTGAAATTCTCTTTCGTCGGGATGTTGCGGACGATGTTTGTCGCCCCTCGCGGAGGGGCGTGAATTGAAATGCGAAAATGGTCTGCCTCGTGGCTATCAATTTCGTCGCCCCTCGCGGAGGGGCGTGAATTGAAATATGTCCCGCGCCGCTTTCCTGCGTTCTGCCCTATTGTCGCCCCTCGCGGAGGGGCGTGAATTGAAATATCTCCTCCGTAGGGATGCAGAACACTTGGAAGTCGCCCCTCGCGGAGGGGCGTGAATTGAAATGTTGCGCTTATTCCGCTGGCGGATGACCTCGTTCGTCGCCCCTCGCGGAGGGGCGTGAATTGAAATAATCGCCTGTCCGTTGTTTTCTACAAGCAGCCCTTTGTCGCCCCTCGCGGAGGGGCGTGAATTGAAATATCCGGCAGTTCCTTCACCTTCTCGACGAGCATGTCGCCCCTCGCGGAGGGGCGTGAATTGAAATATTTCGCGCCACCTCGCTTCTCGATTCGGGCAAGCGTCGCCCCTCGCGGAGGGGCGTGAATTGAAATACGCTTCCCAGTCTCGATTAGGCTGTAAGCCTGGTCGCCCCTCGCGGAGGGGCGTGAATTGAAATTTCGTCGCCTTGTGCGGAACGGTGTCGAAGTAGCGTCGCCCCTCGCGGAGGGGCGTGAATTGAAATATGAACGGTCTGCCGGGTGTGTACCCTCCCGGCAGTCGCCCCTCGCGGAGGGGCGTGAATTGAAATAGGATGGGCTTCAAGGCGTTCATCACATCGTCGGTCGCCCCTCGCGGAGGGGCGTGAATTGAAATCAATCAGGGCTTCACAAACCCCGATTTCGCTTGCGTCGCCCCTCGCGGAGGGGCGTGAATTGAAATAACGTCGTCTGGCGACGGGAACGCTTCGCCTCGCGTCGCCCCTCGCGGAGGGGCGTGAATTGAAATCCGCTGACGGGTGAACTTCCGCCCTGCGCTGGTGTGTCGCCCCTCGCGGAGGGGCGTGAATTGAAATCGCGTCAGCTTCTGCGCTCGGATTCGCGCTTGTTCCGTCGCCCCTCGCGGAGGGGCGTGAATTGAAATAATCTCTCCTGCCTGATACCGTCCCGTCTCGGACAGTCGCCCCTCGCGGAGGGGCGTGAATTGAAATACGATGCCAGAGCCTTCACGATGGACGATGCACCGTCGCCCCTCGCGGAGGGGCGTGAATTGAAATATCCGGCAGTTCCTTCACCTTCTCGACGAGCATTTGTCGCCCCTCGCGGAGGGGCGTGAATTGAAATACGCTTCCCAGTCTCGATTAGGCTGTAAGCCTGTACGTCGCCCCTCGCGGAGGGGCGTGAATTGAAATATCCGGCAGTTCCTTCACCTTCTCGACGAGCATGTCGCCCCTCGCGGAGGGGCGTGAATTGAAATCAGTTCGCGGATGATGCGCGGCGCGTTGAGCCGCGTCGCCCCTCGCGGAGGGGCGTGAATTGAAATTGCCTCGTGGCTATCAATTTCGCGAAGCCGCGAAGGTCGCCCCTCGCGGAGGGGCGTGAATTGAAATCAAGTCCGCGCTGTGCGTCATGAGGACAACCGCGTCGCCCCTCGCGGAGGGGCGTGAATTGAAATAAAAAAAAGCCCCTCCATGCAGGGCTGTGCATGGGTCGCCCCTCGCGGAGGGGCGTGAATTGAAATATAGTTTCCCCGCGCTTCCCAGTCGCCGCCGCCGTGTCGCCCCTCGCGGAGGGGCGTGAATTGAAATTTCTCGTGTCGGCTCTTTCTCCCAGCACCGCCACGTCGCCCCTCGCGGAGGGGCGTGAATTGAAATGCGGCAGGAATGCCATCCATGCGCACGTTTGACTGTCGCCCCTCGCGGAGGGGCGTGAATTGAAATATCTCCTCCGTAGGGATGCAGAACACTTGAAACGTCGCCCCTCGCGGAGGGGCGTGAATTGAAATAACGTTTTTCCCCTGCTTCACAAGTCGCATGATTCGTCGCCCCTCGCGGAGGGGCGTGAATTGAAATAAAAAATCCCCTCATGCTCTGGCAACGCATGAGGGTCGCCCCTCGCGGAGGGGCGTGAATTGAAATTCAGTCCTTGCTTGAGGAGCAAGGGATAGTTCCGTCGCCCCTCGCGGAGGGGCGTGAATTGAAATACAGGGTAAATGCTATCAACTATTGATAAATCACGTCGCCCCTCGCGGAGGGGCGTGAATTGAAATTATCAAATATTCGCGGTTTTTCCGCTCATGATGTCGCCCCTCGCGGAGGGGCGTGAATTGAAATGCACTGGTAAATAAATACGGAGGGGCAAATAATGTCGCCCCTCGCGGAGGGGCGTGAATTGAAATTTCTCGATTTTGTTATTCATATTTGTAAGAATCAGTCGCCCCTCGCGGAGGGGCGTGAATTGAAATTCCCACAGGGTGTTATATTTCGATTCTGCCGGTTTGTCGCCCCTCGCGGAGGGGCGTGAATTGAAATCTCAAAGATGCTACAGGGCAGGATACTGCGGCACGTCGCCCCTCGCGGAGGGGCGTGAATTGAAATAATAAACTGCTCCATTTCTTGACTTCCTTTCGTTTGTCGCCCCTCGCGGAGGGGCGTGAATTGAAATGCGTAGAACGCGAGGGACGCAAGTCGCAGAGGTCGCCCCTCGCGGAGGGGCGTGAATTGAAATATGGGAGGAAACCCGCAACTTCTCCGCGTGCATGTCGCCCCTCGCAGAGGGGCGTGAATTGAAATTGCTGATTGGCGCGCGAGAGTTCCGCCTGAGCGAAGGTCGCCCCTCGCGGAGGGGCGTGAATTGAAATGCGAACGCCGCTCTGAATGGTGTTGCGAGTGTCGGTCGCCCCTCGCGGAGGGGCGTGAATTGAAATATCTCCGTAATCTGAACCAGCAACTCGGCATACGGTCGCCCCTCGCGGAGGGGCGTGAATTGAAATTTATTAAGGGGCGTCACGAGATGCCCTGTGCGGAGTCGCCCCTCGCGGAGGGGCGTGAATTGAAATTTGCAGGGCAAACGTTGTCGGAAAGCCACAAAAGTCGCCCCTCGCGGAGGGGCGTGAATTGAAATCCGACTATATTGTCACTGCACCAAAGACCAAAGTCGCCCCTCGCGGAGGGGCGTGAATTGAAATATGCAGAAAGAGGGGCGAAGGTTGAGAAACGTTCGTCGCCCCTCGCGGAGGGGCGTGAATTGAAATACATACTCCGGCGCGTCCTGCGCGCTGCTGGATGTCGCCCCTCGCGGAGGGGCGTGAATTGAAATTGCGTCTTGCAGCAGCAATCCGCCGCCTGTGCCTGCGTCGCCCCTCGCGGAGGGGCGTGAATTGAAATGAGAATGCGCCACCGACACGGATTCCGTAATCTCCAGTCGCCCCTCGCGGAGGGGCGTGAATTGAAATGGAGGTGAGGACGTAACCGTCCATGACAGAACCCGTCGCCCCTCGCGGAGGGGCGTGAATTGAAATAACTGCCCCGAAGGCGACCTTTGCAAGGCGCTGGACGTCGCCCCTCGCGGAGGGGCGTGAATTGAAATGGAAAGCCACAAAAGACAAGAAAACGACACGCACGTCGCCCCTCGCGGAGGGGCGTGAATTGAAATGTGCTTCCGTCTGCGGTGCATCCTGCTTCGCGCTGTCCGTCGCCCCTCGCGGAGGGGCGTGAATTGAAATAGCTTGTGAACGGCTTCGAGGTCGCCAGCAGACGTCGCCCCTCGCGGAGGGGCGTGAATTGAAATATGCTCATTGTTTTTCTCCTTTCGGAATTTGAAGTCGCCCCTCGCGGAGGGGCGTGAATTGAAATAAAATTGCGAATCTGGGGATTGCAAAAACCATGTGGGTCGCCCCTCGCGGAGGGGCGTGAATTGAAATACGCTTCCCCGGCTCGATGGTACGCATCAGCTCTGTCGCCCCTCGCGGAGGGGCGTGAATTGAAATTGGTACGACGCAGGCGACTGGCAGAGCCGCGCGCGTCGCCCCTCGCGGAGGGGCGTGAATTGAAATCGAAGAACTTCACGGGCATGGCTGGGGATGGGCTGTCGCCCCTCGCGGAGGGGCGTGAATTGAAATATAACCCAGCGCACAGAGCGCCGCATAGGTGCTGCGTCGCCCCTCGCGGAGGGGCGTGAATTGAAATTTAATTTTCCTCACCCAGTTTCCCCACTGGTCGCGTCGCCCCTCGCGGAGGGGCGTGAATTGAAATATAATCTGCCAGTAATTGACATATTCAACATCACGTCGCCCCTCGCGGAGGGGCGTGAATTGAAATATTGCAACTATTTTCAGTTGTCGCCACATCCGCCACGTCGCCCCTCGCGGAGGGGCGTGAATTGAAATTTCGTGATGTGCCGCTATTTCCGCCGTTACGGGAGTCGCCCCTCGCGGAGGGGCGTGAATTGAAATGGCAATGGCTTCGGCGTTCTTGCGCTTCGTTTCGTCGCCCCTCGCGGAGGGGCGTGAATTGAAATGCTATGGCGGTTGGCGACGTTTGGCGCTGGTCCAGTCGCCCCTCGCGGAGGGGCGTGAATTGAAATCATCAAGAGAACGCTCGAACCGTTGGCGACAAGGTCGCCCCTCGCGGAGGGGCGTGAATTGAAATTCTCCTGCTGCCTTGGATGCTGCGCGGACAGCGTCGCCCCTCGCGGAGGGGCGTGAATTGAAATGCGTTTTCTGCGAGATAATCTGCGCCCACTTCTGTCGCCCCTCGCGGAGGGGCGTGAATTGAAATTTTTAAGCCAACGCAAAATGCGCTGAAAGAAACGCCGGTCGCCCCTCGCGGAGGGGCGTGAATTGAAATCTATGATTCGCGCCATATCAACATAGCCATTTTCGTCGCCCCTCGCGGAGGGGCGTGAATTGAAATTTGCCGTACTCTCTTCAAGTTCCGTCAATCTTGGTCGCCCCTCGCGGAGGGGCGTGAATTGAAATAGTAAATCCAAATTAAGAAGCGTTTCTGGAAATCCGTCGCCCCTCGCGGAGGGGCGTGAATTGAAATACTGACGTGATGTTCGACCGCAACCGTGTGATTTAGTCGCCCCTCGCGGAGGGGCGTGAATTGAAATATTCATATTTGTAAGAATCATCGAAATAAATGGTCGCCCCTCGCGGAGGGGCGTGAATTGAAATAATATCCGGGTGCTGAACGGTGGTAAACCCTGTAGTCGCCCCTCGCGGAGGGGCGTGAATTGAAATGCAATGTGATATTATATAGGTGTAGCGAGGCAAGGTCGCCCCTCGCGGAGGGGCGTGAATTGAAATCCGTTAGTGGTGTAGACTTTGAGCTGTTCGGGCGTGTCGCCCCTCGCGGAGGGGCGTGAATTGAAATAATGCCAGCTAATAACGAGTTGTTATTTTCCGCCGTCGCCCCTCGCGGAGGGGCGTGAATTGAAATTTTATGATTCTGCCGTATTTGGCAACCCGTTCTGTCGCCCTCGCGGAGGGGCGTGAATTGAAATTTTAGCCTTACCCCCCTCCTCGGCGTATCGGATTGGTCGCCCCTCGCGGAGGGGCGTGAATTGAAATAATCAAGCGCTTGCGCCCTTCTTCGTTGTCTTTGTCGCCCCTCGCGGAGGGGCGTGAATTGAAATCGCTTCAACGCTGACGATTTGCGGGCGCTGCTCTTGTCGCCCCTCGCGGAGGGGCGTGAATTGAAATAAAAATGACGACTGGTCTTCGGGCAAGCACATTTGAAGTCGCCCCTCGCGGAGGGGCGTGAATTGAAATCGATTGACGAATCAATCGGACTTGCGTCCGACCTTGTCGCCCCTCGCGGAGGGGCGTGAATTGAAATTGATTCTCGTTCAGTTTATCGTTAGTTTCTTCGAGTCGCCCCTCGCGGAGGGGCGTGAATTGAAATAGGGCATACGACTGTGCCATGCTCACCCTTCCGGTCGCCCCTCGCGGAGGGGCGTGAATTGAAATATTTCAATAGCTGGAAGTGTCGCTGCAGGTGTAGTCGCCCCTCGCGGAGGGGCGTGAACTGAAATATAAAGCGAATTCGCCTCGAATTTCTCGGAACGGTCGCCCCTCGCGGAGGGGCGTGAATTGAAATTTGCCTGTTCCGTTGCTGGTTGTATTATTTGTGGGTCGCCCCTCGCGGAGGGGCGTGAATTGAAATATGGAGACGCAGGAATTTCAGAAGATGTCGGCAGTCGCCCCTCGCGGAGGGGCGTGAATTGAAATCTAACTTGGTACTAACTTGCAACTTGCGTGCAAGTCGCCCCTCGCGGAGGGGCGTGAATTGAAATATATTCGCCGATGGTGCTCCAAATGCTGCCGAAATGTCGCCCCTCGCGGAGGGGCGTGAATTGAAATGTCAGGGTCGTCGATGGTTTTAATCTTACGGACCGTCGCCCCTCGCGGAGGGGCGTGAATTGAAATAGCGTCAACACTTATATAAGTGTTCTGCAACGCTTGTCGCCCCTCGCGGAGGGGCGTGAATTGAAATAATGGATGCTGCTGACGGAGCTGCGCCATCGGCGGGTCGCCCCTCGCGGAGGGGCGTGAATTGAAATGCGCTCTGGCCCTCGTACATGGACAGCTGCGTCAGTCGCCCCTCGCGGAGGGGCGTGAATTGAAATTACCACGCCTTGCAGATTGCTCGTCAGGAACAGGTCGCCCCTCGCGGAGGGGCGTGAATTGAAATCGTGCTATATTACAATCACAAGGACGGACAACGTCGCCCCTCGCGGAGGGGCGTGAATTGAAATAACGTCGGAGGCGTAGTCCTTGCCGTTGTGCTTGGTCGCCCCTCGCGGAGGGGCGTGAATTGAAATTGGCCGAGCGAATTCCGCAAATTCGGCGCGTTCCCGTCGCCCCTCGCGGAGGGGCGTGAATTGAAATCAGCCATCGTTGACGCTGCTGCCTTTCCATTCCTCGTCGCCCCTCGCGGAGGGGCGTGAATTGAAATGTAAAAAACAATCACGTCTCCTGGTTGTGGACTGTCGCCCCTCGCGGAGGGGCGTGAATTGAAATGTTCGGCAGCAGTTCCAGCATATCGGAAAACACGGTCGCCCCTCGCGGAGGGGCGTGAATTGAAATGTACATAGCATCATTCTGCACGCCGGAACGCAGCAGTCGCCCCTCGCGGAGGGGCGTGAATTGAAATTTGTGCTGCCTGAGACGCGGCAAGCTGCAAGCCGGTCGCCCCTCGCGGAGGGGCGTGAATTGAAATCCCTTCGGGAGCGTCAGCAACTTCGGGCGCTGGCAGTCGCCCCTCGCGGAGGGGCGTGAATTGAAATGTAGGGTAATCCTGTTATGGCGGAAAGCTCCACAGTCGCCCCTCGCGGAGGGGCGTGAATTGAAATGCAAGTATAATTTAACTCATTCATGCGTCCTCCTTAGTCGCCCCTCGCGGAGGGGCGTGAATTGAAATGGGGATGATGCCGGAAACATAGTCGATTGTGAGGTCGCCCCTCGCGGAGGGGCGTGAATTGAAATACAAAGGACACAACCGCCGCCCAGAACTTGCGGCTTGTCGCCCCTCGCGGAGGGGCGTGAATTGAAATATCTACTATCTCGTCCCCGCCAGCGAAATCAGCGGTCGCCCCTCGCGGAGGGGCGTGAATTGAAATGTTCTCGCCAAACAGACCGTTATCGAGGTGGGCGTCGCCCCTCGCGGAGGGGCGTGAATTGAAATGTAGCCGTCGAATTTGTCAAGGCGAAGTAAGTCGTCGCCCCTCGCGGAGGGGCGTGAATTGAAATCGGGTTTGTTACTTGAACGAAGAGAACGCCGTCGCGTCGCCCCTCGCGGAGGGGCGTGAATTGAAATAGGGCGTATCTTCAATACGGCAGGAGCGGGGAAACGTCGCCCCTCGCGGAGGGGCGTGAATTGAAATTTTCTCACCTTGATTCGCCCCGCTTTCTGTATTTCGTGTCGCCCCTCGCGGAGGGGCGTGAATTGAAAAAATCTTGAAACTTGCGTACAACTCAAATGCTTCCGCCGTCGCCCCTCGCGGAGGGGCGTGAATTGAAATCGGGCAAGGGGTGGACAAGGTATGAAGGGCATCGTCGCCCCTCGCGGAGGGGCGTGAATTGAAATGCTTTGTATGCTTTTTTAGGGCAATCCCGCACAAAGAAAGAACAGCAAAAAGGTTAGGAAAGAGGTATAATAAAGAGGTGAAGAAGCAATTGACGATGAGCCTGATCAGCGACGAGCTGGGGCAGGCATCAACGAAGAAGAAAGAGTTTCTGGGAATCATGGAGAAAATGATTCCGTGGTCGGAATGGGTCGGGATCGTGCAGCCGCACTATTACAAAGGAGAGCGCGGCAATAAGCCCTACGACTTGGAATTGATGCTCCGGATATACGTGCTGCAGCACCTCTACAACCTCGCGGATGACGCGGCGCGCAATGAAATCATCGACAGCCGTGCGTTCTCGCAGTTCTGCGGTGTGGACTCCAGCAATCAGGTGCCGGATGGCGATACCATCGGGCGTTTTCGGCATATCCTCGAACGGAATCAGATTGGCGAAGCGTTTTTCACGAATGTGGTCGGAAGTTTGCAGAAGTGCAATCTGATGCTGAAAAAGGGAACGATTGTGGATTCGACGCTGATAGCCGCGCCTTCATCGACGAAAAACAAGGAAAAGCAGCGTGATCCGGAAGCTCATTCCGTCAAAAAGGGCAACCAATGGTACTTCGGCTACAAGGAGCACATCGGCGTGGATGCGGACAGCGGAATGGTTCACACAGTGGAAACGACATCTGCCAATGTGCACGACAGCAACATGGTTGTCGAGCTTCTTCAAGGAACGGAGGAGGATGTTTATGGTGACAGCGGGTATCTGGGTGCAGAAAAGAAGGATGATGCAATTCTTGTCAACAATGAAGGACATCCTATCCGGTATCAAATCAACAAGCGTCCGTCGCAGCTGAAGAAAGCAAGCGGCGAAAAGTTCGAGCTGCTCAAAGCAATCGAACATGCGAAATCCTCGGTGCGGTCCAAAGTGGAACATGTGTTTTGCGTGATAAAGAGAATCTTTCATTTTTGCAAGACACGATACCGAGGACGGGAAAAATTGCATCAGCATTGCTGCACACTGTTTGCACTTGCGAATTTATACCTTGCTCGCAATCGAATGAAGGTTGTGTAACGAGGTTTATTTCTCGTGCAAACAGTGCGCTTGAATTGCGCTTTTTCTCGAAATTCGGGTCGCCGAAGATGACACGGCTGGTTTTGGCGCAATTATGAGGTGGAGCCTAAAATGTGTAAATGAGGTAAAATATCGGCAGATTTTCAACAGAACTTAAACAAAATAGTTTAAGCCAAAATAACAACTTGCCGAGTGGGAATAATCCCCCTCACTGCCTAAATAGAATCAATACAGCGTGGCTGCTGGCTTTCGGGAAAGAAGGTCAGCAGCCGTGTTTTCGTCCTCTGCTTCCGCTGCAAAAAAACTTTCCGCACCCTCTTGACAAAACCGTTGGAATAGGGTATAATAATCAATGTCGCCGATAAAAGCGATGGAATGACGCGGGGTAGAGCAGCTTGGTAGCTCGTCGGGCTCATAACCCGGAGGTCGTAGGTTCAAGTCCTACCCCCGCAACCATTTGGCTCAATAGCTCAGCTGGCCAGAGCATTCGGTTCATACCCGAAGTGTCATAGGTTCGAATCCTATTTGAGCCACGAACGCCGCAGAGAAATCTGCGGCATTTTTTTGTTTTGGGCGAAATAATAGGACATTGCAAAAGGCTTTCAGAAATCAAAAACCCCCTTGCCGAGAAGGAAAACTCCTCGGCAGGGGGCAGCGAAAATCGACGGAGGATTAGTCCTCGTCGTCCTCTTCTTCCGGCAGTTCGGCATTGTGATACACGTTCTGCACGTCGTCGTTGTCCTCCAGCATCTCCAGCAGCTTCTGAATCTTCTGGATCGTTTCTTCGTCAGGCAGCGCAACTGTGTTCTGCGGAATCTTGTCCACTTCAGCGGTCAGGAAGGTGACGCCCTGCTTCTCCAGCGCTTCGCGGACGGTGGAGAAGTCGTTCGGCGCGGTGTAGATTTCGTAGGCGTCGTCATCCACCTTCATGTCTTCCGCACCGGCGTCCAGCGCCATCATCATCATTCCTTCTTCGTCCGAACCGGGAGTGCGTTCCACCACCAGAACGCCCTTCTCGTCGAACATGAAGCTGACGGAGCCGGTCGTGCCGAGGTTGCCGCCGTTCTTGGCAAAGCAGTGGCGCACGTCGGAAGCGGTACGGTTGCGGTTGTCGGTGATGGTATCAACGATGACCGCAACGCCGCCGGGCGCATAGCCTTCATAGGTGATCTGCTCGTAGGTCACGTTGGACAGTTCACCGCTCGCCTTCTTGATGGAGCGCTGAATATTGTCATTCGGCATATTGTTGGCTTTCGCCTTGGCAATGATGTCGCGCAGCTTGCCGTTGGATTCGGGGTTTGCGCCGCCATCGCGCACAGCAATCGCGATTTCACGGCCAATCTTGGTGAAAACAGCGCCGCGGGCAGCATCCGCCTTGCCCTTCTTCGCCTGAATATTATGCCACTTGGAATGCCCAGACATCAGAAAATCCCTCCTGAAAAAGTCAGGGAAGCGCCGCAAACCGGCATTTCCCGCGAAATAGTAGCTTGAAAACGCTTTATTATAGCATTTTGGTGCTTGTCACGTCAAGGGTGAGAGCCGTAATTTCACGATTTTTTCGGAAAAAACAGGGCAGAAGCGCGTTCTTCTGCCCTGAAATAGTATGTTTATTGCACTTCGTACGTCCCGACCTGCTCGGATGTGCCGAAGCCCAGCACTTCGCTTGTCGGGCGGGAGTTGGTCTTGCCGCCGTCGTAAGCGCCAATCAGGTTGAGCTGCTTGCCCATGAAGACCATCACTGCCGTCTGCCCGCCGTCCATGTTGAAGGCGACCTGACAGCCCTTGGCGCGCATCATCTTCGCCAAATAGCTGATGGTAACGCCTGCGGAGCGCTTCAGGCGCCCTTCGCACATGATGGCGACGTAGTGACCGGGTTCGACCATGCCGATGGCGCAGCGCGGATTCTTGTTCTCGTTGTTGGCGTAGGCGCGCTCGGACACTTTGCCGTCCAGCAGCAGATACGGGCCGAAGGAGTACACCGTCTGTACACCCTCGTCGATGAACTCCTGCGCCGTCTTTTCCCAGCTGTGGTAGACTTTAAGGCTGCCGTCAGGCATGAACGCCAGCATGTCCAGATTCGGGAACATGGAGTTCGTTACCTGCTTTTCGGTGTACGGGTCGTCATAGAGAATGCGCCCATCGCGGATGACAATGCCCGTGTGGCGGTTGTTGTTCACGGCGACGCGGTAAGTGTAGTAGTCCGTGTTCATCGCAAAAACGACGTTGTGCTTCTTTGCGGTTTCTGTCGCGTCCACGCGCACCTTGCCCATCTTCTCCGGGTCGTTTTGCACCGTGCGGAGCATTTCGCCCGCGTCCAAATCGCCGTACAGATCCGCCTCAAACCACGTCAGCGGCTGGGTTGCGTCGTATTTGCGCTGGATGATGACTTTGCTGGTCTGGCTGACGTAAATCCACAGTCCTTCGTCCTCGGAAGAGTAGAGGTATTCGCCTTCATCGAGGAAACCCTTGGCGTTGAGGGCGGGCATGTGCGCCATGTATGCGGGCACTTCGGTGGGCGCGGGCGTGGCCTCTACGTTGTTTGCCGCCGCATCGTAAGAACCGGGCGTGTCGTAGATGTTTTCGAGGAAGTCGTCTTTGCGGACGTCCTCGCCTACGGTCGTGAACGCCAGACCGAACACGCGGTTGTCGTACTTCGTGCCCGTTTCGGTGACGCTCATGCCGGAGGATGCCTGCGTCTTGTGCAGGGTATAGGCTTCTTCCGCCAGCTCGATGCCGGTCGCGCCATTCATGCTCTTGAGCGGAACCGTCCAGTCAAACGTAATCTGATTTTCGGGGTACAGGTGCAGGTACAGCTTTTTGACCTGCCAAGTGCCGTATGCAATGGTGGACGCGGTGAATTCATCCTCGTTTGCTGCCAATGCAATGCAGTTCTGGGCGGCGTCAGCAATCATCATGTGCTGCTTGTGGCCATACTCGCCATTGGTGTCCTGTGTCACAACGACTTCCGGTTTGTACTGCCGATACAGCCCCACAATCCATTCGTTGACTTTGCCTTTGCCGCCCGCAGATTTATAGGCTGCCTTGAGATTTTTGGCATAGCTGTCCTTGAAATTGCCAATGACCGGATACGTCCGCACGCCCATGTGCCACAGACCATTGAGCAGCTCGGAGGAGCGGGTGGTGTTGGAGCGGCTGAAGTACGCCACAACCACCTTGCGCTGCTGTTCGACGGCGTAGGTGGGAATTGCGCCGCCGAAGAAAATCAGCTCATCATCCGGGTGCGTGGAGAGGAAGAGGATATCCGCCTTCTCCTCCGTCGGCTGCCATACCTGCACCCAGTCAGGCAAATCGCCCTCAGAAAGCACAAACAGGTCGTTGATGCGCAGGGCGGTTTTCTTCTCGCTTGTCACCGCCAAGCGGACATGCTGCGCGGGCTGCGGCAGCGCAACATACGCGTGGAGGAAGCGCGTGTCGCCCGGCACGGCGGTGAACCAGTCCTTGCCGTCGTCGCTGGTCTGGATTTCCCACGATTCAGGCATGTTGCCGAAGCAGACATAAAGCCCGGCAATTGGCTTGCCCTCCGGCGCGGTAATTGCGATCCATGGGGTTTTGATTTTGTTGCTCTCCCAGTAAGAGGTATACTTCTTGTCCGTCATCAGCGTGTATTTCCGCCCGGAACTGCACACCTTGAACTTGCAGTCCTCTGTGATATCATTCGCTTCCGCGGCGAAGGCAACGCTCAGGCTCAGCGCGAGCAGCGTCAGCAGCGCTATCAGCCATTTCTTCATAATCAATGCCATTCCTTTCTATGATACTCCAACCTGAAGAATAGCATAAAAAGAAGGCGATTGTCAACGAAAACCGGCAGAAGAATGGAAAATTTACAACTTCCGTCCGCATTCGCTGTTGACGGAAGGCAGGGAGCATGGTACAATGCAGCGTAGGAAGGGGGGAGAAGCATGCAACAGCCGCGCATCTTTTTTGCCGTGGCGCTGCACGAAAAGTACGCGCTGCCGACAGATGCGCTGTATACGCCAATTCAGGCGGGCGCGGCGATTCATCCGCCGCTGGGGCTGATGCGCGACGATACGGGCGAAAATATCAGCGCGAAGAACGGCAGCTACTGCGAACTGACGGTGCTGTACTGGATGGCGCACAATGTGGATGCGGACTGGTACGGCTTGTGCCATTATCGGCGGTACTTCTCCCTCCGCAGGACAGGCTGCCCGCAAAAGCGCATTCTGACGCGCGCGCAGCTGCTGCCCCTGCTTGATACGGCGGATATTTTTTTGCCGAAAAAGCGGCACTACTGGCTGGAAACGAACTTCACGCAGTATGCCCATGCGCACCACGAGGAGGATTTGTGGAAGGCGCGGGCGGCGCTTGCGCGGCTGCATCCGGGGCAGGAGCGCGTGTTTGACCGCGTGATGGCGCGCCGATCCGGGCATCGGTTCAACCTGATGCTGATGCGCCGGGACGCGCTGCAAAGCTATGCATCGTGGCTGTTCCCCCTGCTGGACGCGGCGGAAATTGACACGACGGGCTACAGCGCACGGGATAAGCGGGTGCATGGTTTTCTGGCGGAGCGGCTGCTGGATGTGTGGCTGGCACAGCAGGATTACCGCGTGAAAGAACTGCCCGTGGCGCATCTGGAACGGCAGCACTGGGGACGGAAGATTGCAGCGTTCCTGCTGCGGAAAATGGGCATCAAAAACGACCGAACGGCGCGGTGAAGCGGGTTCGGTCGTTTTGCTGAAAAAATATATTTTCGTAGCATTCTTGACAAACGATTAACGAATGATATAATAATATTATCATAAGCATGCAAACTGTATGCGGAAAGAAGGATTGGTTATGAAAAGAAGAGCACTTTCAACGCTGATGGCGCTGTCCCTGTTCTGCGCGGGTGGGGCAGCAATGGCAGACGGCGCGTATACGCCCGGAACTTACACGGTTTCTGCGGACGGCAACAACGGCGCAATTACCCTGCGTGTTGAAATGACGGCGGATGCGATTGCGGATATCAAAGTCGTGTCACAGAGCGAAACGGCAGGCTTGGGTGATGTTGCCATCGACAAGATGATTGAGGCTATCCTTGTAGCGGGCAATACCGACGTTGATACGGTCAGTCAGGCGACCGTATCCAGCGAAGCAGTGATTGCGGCAGTGAATGCGGCGCTATCTCGCGCGGAAAAGGGTGAAGTGGACACCGTGGCATCTCCCGTGGCAGAAGCGGTGACGGAAGAAACGTTTGCCGACCAGTGCAAGGCGGCGGGCATCGACTTCACCTACGAAGACCCGAATGCGTCAATTTACGATTTCCAGACGACGGATGCGGCTGTGGACGTTATTACGCACGCGTCCGGCAAGGCGAAGTATGTGGATGAAACGGACGGCCCGTGCATCCGTACCCCGCTGGATCTGGCGGCGCGCTCGGCAGTGAAGGTCAAGGTCTACTATTGGATTGCGGATGAAAATGGCGTTTCGACGCTGGAGGAAGCCGCGAAGCTCGAAAATGCGCAGTATGTCAGCGTACCGTTCCCGAATGACGGCGGCAAGTACGCCATCAAGCTGCAAAGCAATGGCTTGGGCACGAATACGGTTGTGACCATTGACGAGAACAACGAGCCGACGGTTGCTATTTTCGGCTTGAAGTACACGGTGGATGAGAACGGCACAGATGTTTACACGTCCTGCGCGGTGATGGCGGAAACGGCGACGTACCGCAACCTGATTGCGGGCAGCCCCATTGTCATCTCCTACTATGAATACAATCCCTTTACGGAGAAGAAAATCGGCATTGGCGCACGCAATGCGGGCGCGCGCGTGCAGTGCGAACTGGATCAGCAGCGCAGTATGCTGACGACGATTCCTGCCGAGGGCGAAACGGCGCAGAAAATCAGCGTTGCGGACTATCTTGCGATGGACGAAGACGCACGGAATGCGATTCAGATTAAGTATATCACGATGGTTGCAAAGGTAGTTGCCTTGTACTCCATCGGTTGATACCCAAATAGCAAAGGGCTGCCATGCACAATCTGCACGGCAGCCCTTTTTACAATGGCACTTTTCCAAAGCCCAACACGCGGGCATTGCCTGAGAGTAGTACCAGTTCAATCGCGCGAAAGGGAGTCCAGAGGGTCGAAGACCCTTTGGCAGGGGCAAGGGGCAGCGCCCCTTGGGTCACCCCACCCACACCGTCTCTTTCAGCAAGTCCTCGTCCTTCGCACTGTGCCCCGCCATCAGCATGAAGTCGCCCGGCGCGAAAACACGTTCTTCCGCACGGTTGATGTAGGTGAACGCGGTGCGGTCGAGATGGAAGACGACTTCCTGCTCCTCGCCCGGCTGCAGAAGCACCTTGCGGAAGGCAATCAGCTGCTTCACAGGCTGCATCACCTCGCATACGCAGTCGCGCAGGTACACCTGCACGGTTTCTTCGCCCGCAATGTCGCCCGCGTTGCGCACCTTCACCGACAGCGTGAGCGCATCCGCATCCACCGCCAAATCGCGGTAGACAAACGGCGCATAGCCGATGCCCTCGCCAAAGGTGAACAGCGGCTCGGCAGGCAGGTCGCTGTAGTGTCCCCAGTGCCAGCCGGGGAGATGGTTGTAGTACACCGGCACCTGCCCCGAATGGTGCGGGAAGCTGATGGGCAGCCGCCCGGACGGATTCAGCCGCCCGAAAATCGCTTCCGCGACCGCCTGACCGCCGAACATGCCGCCGTTGAAGGCGCACACGAGAGCATCCGTCGAATGGGCAATTTCCGGAATCGCCAGCGGCTTGGAGGACAGCAGCACCGTCACCAGCGGAATCCCCAGCGCACGCAGCTCGCGGTATAGCTCCAGCTGCCGCCCGGACAGGGCAAGGTCAGCGCGGTCTTTCGTTTCGCCGTACTGTGCGTAAACGTCGCCCACAACAAGCACAATCGCATCCGCATTCCGGCACGCAGCCACCGCACCCGGAATGTTGTCAGAATCCGAAGGAAGCACGCCGCACCCGCGGTGGTACGCAACCTCAAAATTCTCCTGTGCGCCGATGACCTCGATGCCCTCGCGAATCGTCACATATGGGCGGACGGCGGGGCGGTTCGGGATGAGTTTGGGATGCGTGAAGTACGTCCAGTCGCCATACTGCGCGCGAATGTCGTCCGCGCTCGCACCGATGACCGCCACACGGCGGACGGATGTCAAGGGCAGGGTGTGCGCGTCGTTTTTAAGCAGGGTGATGGACTTGCGTGCCGCCCGAAGCGCCGCCTGCTGATGCTCCTTGCACCCGATGCACCCCGGACGCCCGCTCTTCTCCGGCTGCGCAAGCAGATTCATGCGGCACTTGACGGTCAGAATGTGGCGCACCGCGTCGTCCAGCACGGCTTCGTCGAGCTTGCCGGAGCGCACCGCGTCAATCGCCGCATCGTAGAAGCCGAGGGAGGTCATCATCATGTCGTTGCCTGCCTTGGCAGCCAGTACGGACGCTTCGGGCATGTCCGCCGCGACGTGCTGGGCGGTCAGGAGCGAATGGCAGTTGTCCCAGTCGGTGACGCTGAAGCCGTCAAAGCCCGCGTCGCCGCGCAGAATCGCCTTCATGCTCTTCTCGTCGGCGGTGAAGGGCGTGCCGTCGATGGAACCATACGCCGTCATGACCGTTGCGCACCCTGCCCGGAACGCCTTCTCGAACGGCGGCAGGAACGTCTCGCGCAGGCGGCGGTACGTCATTTCCGTGTCGCAGGCATCGCGCGCACCGACCGCCTCGCCGTAGCCGATGTAGTGCTTGGCGCACGCCAGAATGTGTTCGCCGTCGGACAAATCGTCGCCCTGATAGCCGCGCACGATCGCTTCGCCTAATTCACCCGCCAGATAGGGGTCTTCGCCGAAGGTTTCGTCGACGCGCCCCCAGCGGGTGTCGCGCCCCAAGCACAGCACGGGCGAGAACGTCCAGTGCAGCCCGTCGGTGGCGACTTCGCGCGCCGTCACTTCGCCCATTTCGCGCGCGATGTCCTTGTCCCACGCGCAGGCGCAAGATAGCTGCGACGGGAAGATGGTGGCGTGGTCATTCAGCCCATGCCCGTGGATGGCGTCAATGCCGAACAGCACGGGGATGCCCAGACGGCTATGGAGCGCCGCCTGCTGCACCTCGCGCGCGTCGTCGCCCAGAACGTGCAGGAACGAGCCTGCGCCGAGCTTTGCCCAGCGCAGCGCTTCCTCGCGTCCGACGACGGTGTAGGGAACCTGCACCATTTGGGCGGCTTTTTCTTCCAGTGTCATTTGGGAAAGCAGGTTTTCCACCTGCTGGCGGATGGCTTCGTTGGAAAGCATGGAGAATCCTCCTTTTTGGCGTGAATCGTTTTGGCACCGTGCGTGGAATACCCTCATGATACAGGCAAAAGAGAAAAAAGGCAAGCGGGGGAGCGGGGAAAATTTTGCGAAAACGATTGAGAAGTCAAGAAAAAACAGACGTTTGGGCTGATTGCACGGATTTTCGGAAAAGTTTTCGGACATTTTTTTGCTTTGGCGCAAGGATTTTTCACTTGTTTGTCGTACTCTTTGAGTGGAAAATAGTATTGTTCTTTTCATTCTTGAAAGGAGTATGCGATGAATCGGGAGCGTTATTTGCAGGAAATCGACGCGGTGAACGCAGCGGGAAAATATCACCCGACGTGGGAATCGCTCAGCACCCATCCTGTGCCGGACTGGTATCGGGAGAAACGGCTGGGCATCTTCCTGCACTGGGGCGTGTTTTCTGTTCCGGCGTATCATGATTGGTACGCGCGGAACATGTACATCAAGGGTTCGCCGGAATACGAGTACCACTGCCAGCATTACGGGCAGCCGAAGGATTTCGGGTTCAAGGACTTCATTCCGCAGTTCAAGATGGAAGCGTTCGATCCGCAGGCGTGGGTGAAGCTGTTCCGGGAAGCGGGGGCGGATTACATCGTGCCGGTGGCGGAGCATCACGACGGATTCCAGAATTACCGGAGCGAGCTGTCCCACTGGAACGCGGCGGAAATGGGCCCGCACCGGGACATCATGGGCGATTTGCTGGTGGAGGCGGAGCGTGCGGGCATGACGCTGGGCGCATCAAGCCATCGCGTGGAGCACTGGTGGTTCCTGGGGCATGGGCAGGAGTTTGACAGCGACATCAAGCAGCCGATGCACTTGGGGGATTACGCATGGCCTGCCATGCCTGAACGGGAGAATCAGGACTTGTTCTCCGAGCCGATGCCGACGGATGAGTTCCTGACGGACTGGCTGCTGCGCTGCTGCGAGATCGTCGACCGCTATCATCCGCGCATCCTCTATTTCGACTGGTGGATTCAGCATTCCGCCGTCAAGCCGTACCTGCAGCGCTTCGCCGCGTACTACTTCAACGTGATGGAAAGCCGCGGCGGGTGCGTTATCAACTACAAGCACGACGCATTCCCGTTCGGCATCGGCGTGCCGGACATTGAGCGCGGGCAGTTCGCGGAAGCGAAGCCGTTCCTGTGGCAGTCGGACACGTCCGTCATGCGCGGCAGCTGGTGTTACTCTGTGCAGCCGGACAAGGCGGTCTACAAAGCGCCGCAGGAGATTGTGCAGGACTTGCTGGACGTGGTGAGCAAAAACGGCCGCCTGCTGCTGAATTTCGGCCCGAAGCCGGACGGCACGCTGGCGGACAAGGACGTTGAGATCCTGCACAAACTGGCGGACTGGATGCGCGTCAATGACGAGTGCATCCACGGAACGGGCTTGTGGCGCATCAATCAAGAAGGCCCGACGAAGATTCAGGAGGGGCAGTTTGCCGACGGCGCGTCCCGCAACTTCACCAGCGAGGACTTCCGCTTCACCTGCCGCGGCGGAAACATCTACGCGGCGTGCATGGCGTGCCCGGCGGACGGCAAGCTGCACATTCGCTCTCTGCGCGAGGCGGACGCGAGCCACTTGCCGCTCTGGCACGGCATTGTGCGGAAGGTGGAAGTGCTGGGCAATCCCGCGCAGGTCGCGTGGACGCGCGACGGCGAAGCCCTGCATGTGGACTTGGGGGATTACCAAAGCGACATGCCGGTTGTGGTGAAAATCATCACGGACTAAAAGACGGCGGTTTCCGCGCCCTGTGCGCATGAAAAGAGCCATCAATATGATCATAAAGGAGAGCATCAATATGCGTTTTACGCAAGGTTACTGGGTCATCCGGCAGGACTATGTGATGTCCTACGCCACGCAGACCGTTCGCGTCATCAAGAACGACAAGGAGCTGCACATCATCAGCGCCTGCCGCCCGATTCGCCACCGCGGCGATATTCTCGACGGAGGCTCGCTTGACATTGTGTTCACCGCGCCGCGCAGGAACATCATCCGCGTGCAGGTGACGCACTTTGCCGGAACGCCGCGCAAAGACCCCAAGTTCACGACGTATGAAGAGGATGTGACGCCCGAAATCCGCGAGGATGACGACTACGCCTACTTCACCTCCGGCGACCTGACCGCGCGCGTGAGCAAGGGCGGCAACTGGGCGGTGGACTATATGGTCGGCGACCGCATCCTGACGACGTCCGGTTGGCGCGGCATGGGTCGTGCGCTGAAGAAGGACGGCACGCCCTGTTCGCTTCTGCCGCACGGCACGTCCTACATGTCCGAGAGCCTCCAGCTCGACGTGGGCGAATGCGTTTACGGTTTGGGCGAACGCTTCGGCGCGTACGTCAAGAACGGTCAGACGGTTGATATGTGGAATGCGGATGGCGGCACGGCGTCGGAGCTGGCGTACAAGAACATCCCGTTCTACATGACCAACCGCGGCTACGGCGTGCTGGTGGAGAACGCAAGCGACGTGTCCTTTGAGGTCGCGACGGAAAAGGTGGAGCGCGTCCAGTTCTCGCACGAGGGCGAAACGATGGTCTACGACGTGATTTATGGCGGCACGCCGAAGGACACGCTGGACTTGTACACCGCGCTGACGGGTCGCCCGGCGCTTGTGCCCGCGTGGTCGTTCGGTCTGTGGCTGTCCACCTCCTTCACCACGAATTATGACGAGCAGACGACTTCCTCCTTCATCAACGGCATGGCGGAGCGCGACATTCCGCTGTCCGTGTTCCACTTCGACTGCTACTGGATGAAGGGCTTCAACTGGTGCGACTTCGAGTGGGATCATGACACGTTCCCTGACCCGGTGGGAATGCTCAAGCGCTACCACGAGAAGGGGCTGCATATCTGCTGCTGGATTAACCCGTACATCGGTCAAGCGTCGCCGATGTTCAAGGAAGGCATGGAGCATGGCTACCTGCTGAAAAAGACCGACGGCAGCCTCTTCCAGACCGATATGTGGCAGGCGGGCATGGCGATTGTCGATTTCACCAATCCGGATGCCTGCAAGTGGTACGCTTCTTACCTCTATAAGCTGATGGACATGGGCGTGGACTGCTTCAAGACCGACTTCGGCGAGCGCATCCCGGTGCGCGACATCCGGTGGTTCGACGGCAGCGACCCGGTCTATATGCACAACTATTACACCTACCTGTACAACAAGGTTGTCTTTGACGTTGTGAAGGATCGCAAGGGCGAGGGCGAAGCGATTCTGTTCGCCCGCAGCGCGACGGTCGGCGGTCAGCAGTTCCCGGTGCATTGGGGCGGCGATAACTCCGCGACCTACATCTCGATGGCGGAAACGCTGCGCGCGGGTCTGTCCATGAGCCACAGCGGATTTGGCTACTGGAGCCACGATATTTCCGGCTTTGAGTCCACCGCACCGGCGGATGTTTACAAGCGCTGGGTGCAGTTTGGCCTCTTGTCCTCCCACAGCCGCCTGCATGGCTCGACGAGCTACCGCGTGCCGTGGCTGTTTGACGAGGAGAGCGTCGATGTCTGCCGCAAGTTCACCAAGCTCAAGTGCCGCCTGATGCCCTACCTGTACGGCAAGGCGGTGGAGGCGCATGAACACGGCGTGCCGATGATGCGCCCGATGATGCTGGAGTTCCCGGATGACCCGGCGTGCGATATGCTCGACCGCCAGTACATGCTGGGCGATTCGCTGCTTGTCGCGCCGATTTTCCGCAAGGACGGCGAGGTGCAGTATTATCTGCCCGACGGAACGTGGACGTCCCTGCTGGATGGCGGCAAGGTCGAGGGCGGCCACTGGCAGACGGAGATTCACGACTTCATGTCCCTGCCGCTGATGGTGCGTCCCGGCACGGTGCTGCCGCTGGGCGCGCATGACGACCGCCCGGATTACGACTATCTGGACGGCGTGGAGCTGCACGTTTACCAGCTGGCGGACGGCGAGAGCGAGACGGTTGAAATCCCCGACACGAAGGGCAGCGTCGCCGCGACCTTCACCGTGACGATGAAGGACGGTCAGGCGCAGGTCGAAACGGACTCCACGAAGCCGTATACCGTGGTTGTGCATCAGTAAATAACAACAGCCCTCTGGCGCGGAGTTTGCGTCAGAGGGCTGTTTGCGTAAATGCGATATTGTTATTTCTATATGCAATCAATGTTGTGCAGAGGGTTTCGCGTCTGCGGACGCGACAAGGGGGCAATGGAAACAGACGAATGTCTGCGGTCGCCACCTTGACCCCTTCGCAGTCGCCTCCCATGTTACTTGGTTTTTATCGTTACAAGGGCGACAAAAAGGAAAACAATGGTTCTTCACGGAATCTTGGGGGAAGAGCAGCTTGGGGGCGCGTCTGCGGAC
>ERZ857521.1007-NODE-1007-length-37487-cov-13.593984_pt1 | contig 37487 bp, 26 predicted proteins | sample MGYA00519701_ERZ857521 | MGnify/ENA primary metagenome ERZ857521 (study PRJEB31778, sample SAMEA3449346) | human gut metagenome | biome: human gut; feature: human-associated habitat; material: faeces | place: United Kingdom | collected 2010/2012 ...
AATAGGAACCGCCGTATGCCGAACGGCACGTACGGTGGTGTGAGAGGTCGGTAAACATGAAAATAGGAGATAAACACCTATAATTAGTGTTTACCTCCTACTCGATGCCTTGTGTCTGCTTTTTTTGCATCAACCGTTACGGGGTCACGTTACGTCACCGCCACAGTTACAAGAACCGTTTAAAAAGCAAAAAGCATCGACAATCATCAGATTATCAATGCTTTTTCACCAGTCGGGGTGACTGGATTCGAACCAGCGACCACACGCCCCCCAGAGCTATCCGTTTATTTCCTATATTTTTATATCTAATTGTTTTTCAGTATATTTGCCAACGAATAAGAAACGGAAGTATTGGTATTATTTACATCTGATTATCTATATTTATCGTACAAACGTCAGTAATCCGTCAGTAAAATAGAGTAGATAATTTATTGGTAATCTGAATACTATAGTCCAATATCTTTTTAGCAGAATAAAATGTCAGTAATTTGTGTCGCTTATGAAGTATGCTTCATTTAAAATGTGGATAGCCGATAAATATCACTATAAAGAAGGATATGCTATTTGGTTGGTTGTTCGCAAGAATAACAAACGAAAGGTGATGGCGTTAGGCATTTATGCAGAACCACATCAATGGAATGACAAACTTGAAATGTTTGTCACAGATAAGCGTGTCCCCAAATTACATCCAGACCGAATATACCTCAATGAATGGTTAACGCAAAAGAAATCGGAGATACTTCGCATTATAGCAGATTTTGATGCTAATAAAATTGATTGGACACTAAATCAATTCGAACAAGAATTTTTTCACTACTCAAACAAAGGAAATGTAAAGGAATTCTTTGAAAATCTAATTCAAACTTATAAAGATACCAATCATATTGGCAATGCCAATTGCTATAGCAGAACACTTCACGTATTAGAACTCTTTGATGAGAAACTGCCTGAACGTGTTTTCCCTGAAATAGATATTAAATATGTAAAATCTTTTGATGTGTTTTTACAAAAACGTGAATGTAAAGGGAATACTCGGAAGTTCTATTTTAAGACTTTGCGTGCAGTATTGAATAAAGCTATCCAAGATGGTGAAGCGTCAGAAACAACTTACCCATTTGGCAAAGGCGGTTTTAGCATTTCATCATTGGAAGAAGAAACGACCAAACGCTATTTACCACATGACTCTATGTTGAAACTAAAAACTACAGTCATGGACAATAACGTACTTGAAAGAACAAGAAAATTGTTCCTTTTTTCGTATTACTGCTATGGCATATCGTTTATAGATGCAGCATTGCTAACTAAAAAGAATATTATCCGTTATAACGGTGGGAATTATATTGTCTATAAACGGAATAAAACAAAAGAAGCTAAGAAAGTCAAACCTATTCAGATTAAGATAACCCCTGAAATCCAAGAGTTAATGGATTGGTTTTCCGCCAATACATTGTTAGTAGAAGATTACTTGCTGCCAATAGTTTCTATTGCAGGATATAAAGGAGAGCAACTTTATAATCATATTCGTAGCCGTTTTGGACGCAATAACAAGAATTTGAGTAACTTAGCGAAAGCTTTGGAGATTACAGACATGAAGTTGACAAGCTACGTAAGCCGCCATACAATGGCAATGACTTTGCAGGACAATCAAGTACCGAGAGAAGTTATCTCACAGATATTAGGGCACAGCGATTTGGCAACGACCAATACTTACTTGGATAGTTTTGCCAGTAGTGTAATAGACGAAGCGGTAAAAGTATTATAAACGAAACAGTATGTTACCAACAAATAAAATAAAGGACTTGCTTTCGCATGGCGAGAATAAGCGAGTAGAATTCAAAAAATGTACGGATAAGGTTTCGGCATCTGTGTATGAAACCGTATGCTCTTTCTTGAATGCAGAGGGAGGATATATCTTTTTAGGAGTAGATGATGATGGCACAATATTGGGAATTAACCCTAAATGTGTAACAGATATGACCAAAAGCATTATCAATACGCTGAATAATCCTGAACAATTTCTCCCTCCAATGCCAATCACACCGGAACAGGCGGAGATAGACGATAAAATTATCTTGTATTTGAATGTACCTGAAAGTGAACAAGTGCATAGATACAAGAATCGTTTCTTCGACCGTTGGGGTGATGCGGACAATGATGTGTCAAAACATACCTATTTGGTTAAGAATATGTTCATGCGAAAAGAAAAGGAATCTTCCGAAAACGAAGTGTTTCCCGATGTAACATTGGAAGATATGGACGAAGAATCGTTCAAGATTATGCGCAGCCACATTTCCATTCATAACTCCAATCATCCGTGGCTGAGCATGACAAATGAAGAATTCCTGAAAAGTCTGTTTTGGGGTAAACAACGGGGAACAAACAGAGAAGGATATAAGTTGGCTGCCATTCTTTTATTTGGCAAGGAACAGACTATTCTAAATTGTTGCCCGTGGCATCGTACGGATGCCATTTACCGTAGCATATCTTACGAGCGTTTCTTGCATCCGCTTCCGACTGACCCTGATATTCGTTACAATGACCGGGATATGATATGCGTAAATTTGATTCAGTCATATATCCGTTTGCTGAATTTTGTGCAACGCAACATGCCTGATAAGTTCCGTTTGGCAGATAATGGTATAGACCGTTTGGATTTACGGGTAATGATATTCAGAGAAGTGATTTCAAATACCCTTCTGCACCGTGAATATATCACTTCATATACCAATAAGTTTCTCATATTCCGTGACCGGGTCATAACGGAGAATTGGACAAAACCTTTCCAAACAGGGGATATAGATATAAATGACTGGCGTACCCGTACAAAGAATCCGCTAATAACAAAGGTATTCCGTGAAATGAAATGGGCTGAGGAGCTTGGATCTGGACAGAAAAATATTCGGAAATATGCTCCGTTATACTTTGAAAACTCTGAAATAGAGATTCATAGTGGAGAGGAGTTTGTCTTTTCCATTACTTATCGCGACCCTAAAGAATTTGAGTTTGCAGAAAATATACCGACAAGTCACCGACAAGTCGGCACTAAGTCGGCACTAAGTTGGCAGCAAGTCGGCACTAAGTTAGCATTAAGTCAAAAGGAGATAAAAACTATATTGGAAGCATGCTTGCTTGAAAATTCTTTAACTCAGATTATTGCTTTATTCAATTTTAGTGATAGAACAAAGTTTAAGAGGAAATATATAAATCCTTTGATTGCTGAAGGATTGTTGACAATGACTGTTCCTGATAAGCCTAACAGCCGTTTGCAGAAATATTATACCACAGAAAAAGGAAAATCATTATTACTATGCCAAGACGGAAGCAATTAACATTCCATATTCAAGATTTGCGATGTGCTGGTCATATCATCGAAGAGTTATCCAAACTACCACAGTTGGCAAACTTCGACATGAATTCTATTGAACTGACCATCAAAGAAAACAGACCAGCACCTAAAATCATTAAAAAAGATATTGATATGTTGATAGACCGTTTACAGCGTGGCTTTTCAGCAAATAAACATACTGTTACGCAATTAAACGGAGGTTACCTGATTACAAATGTTCATTTAGCCAAATGGATGAAGACAACCCAAGCATCCGTCAATAAATGGATAAAGGACGGTCTGATAAAGCCCAGCAAGAAATCATTCACCAATCTGGAATTCTTCGATATAGACGAGGTAATTGACCAGCTTCGCAAACAAAAACAATAAAATCACATTTTCTTTTATCATCTATATTAACTGTGCCAATTAGTGCCAATTCGAGCCATTTGTTGCCAAGCCTTGAAATGCTGTCTGGCAAATGTCTTCAAATGACATCAAATGTCCGCTGTTGGCATAGCTGATATAGGTATTATCCTGTTTTATAAGCTCTTATTTTTATATTTCCTTTGCCATATCAACGTTGAGATAGCTGTGACGACAGCTTATTGTTTAACCCCTAAAATGTTTGATTATGGCAAATATCATTGTCGCAACAGAGGAGCAGATTCAAGAAGCTGTATTCAATGCGGTTTCAAAATTCTTTTCAGGAAATCAACAAGCAATATCCAGTTCCGATTTACCTGATACGTTAAGTATGCCCAATGCCTTGAAAGTGCTGGAGGATAACGGCTTTCCGACTTCAAAAGCGAAATTATACAAAATGACTTCGCAGGAACAGATACCCTTTATGAAGTATGGAAACAAACTTGTTTTTTCTCGGAAGGCTCTTATTGAATGGGCACACAAGCAATTGGTTTCTAACAGCAGTGAAGGTTGTGATTCAGCGACCAATATTCAGAAATGTTTTAAACGTAAACGCTAAGGTATGAGTACGGATGAAACATTGAGGAATGAAAGCCCATTTGTCCGGGTTGGTACGACACTATACAAGATAGTGAACCAGCCTCGTCTGAATGGTGGTTACGTAAAAAAGCGTATAGTCTGGAACAATGAAACACTTCGTCAGGATTATGGTAAAGATTATCTGGCAAATGTCCCAAAGTATGACGGCTTTTGTACTGTACCTGATCATGTGAACTACCGTCAAGTGATTGATAATTTTCTGAATCTGTATGAACCAATAGGGCACCAGCCAAAAGAAGGAGATTTCTCTCATATTCAGGCTTTGTTGCACCATATTTTCGGTGAGCAATACGAATTGGGGGTAGATTATTTGCAACTCCTTTATTTGCATCCTATTCAGAAATTGCCGATTTTATTATTGGTATCGGAAGAACGCAATACGGGAAAGAGTACGTTTCTGAACTTTCTGAAAGCAATGTTCCGCAATAATGTAACCTTTAATACGAATGAAGACTTCCGCAGTCAGTTCAATTCGGATTGGGCAGGGAAACTCATCATTGTAGTGGATGAGGTATTGCTGAACCGCAGGGAGGATTCGGAACGGTTGAAAAATCTGAGTACAACTTTATCCTATAAAGTGGAAGCAAAAGGTAAAGACCGTGATGAGATTGCCTTCTTTGCCAAGTTTGTGCTTTGTTCAAATAACGAAAGACTTCCTGTAATTATCGACCCGGGAGAAACACGGTATTGGGTAAGGAAGATTCATCATCTGGAAAATGACGATACACACTTCTTACAGAAACTGATTGAGGAGATTCCGGCATTCCTTTACTTTTTGCAACATCGGTCACTGACCACTCAAAATGTGAGCCGTATGTGGTTTTCACCGAAACAGACGGAAACAGCGGCTTTATTAAAAATCATACGCTGCAACAAAAGTAAATACGAGGTGGAAGCTGCAGAGCTGATAAAGGAAATCATGGAGTGTATGGAAATAGACAGTTTTTCTTTTTGTCTGAATGACTTGCTTATCCTGCTGAATCTTTCTCAAGTCAGAATTGACAAGCATTGGTTAAGGAAAATTGTGACCGAGGATTGGAAACTGGCTCCAGCTCCGAACGGATTGACTTATACCACTTATCTGTTTGCCTGTAACAAAGAAAGGAGATTTGAACCAATCAGACGGGTAGGACGCTATTACACCATTACCAGAAAACAACTGGATGAATTCTAAATTTTTTGTTGAATTGTTGAAGGATAATACCAACTTGCTGAGTATAAGAGAATAATATTCTCAACAAACACTCAACTTCTTAAATATGCTGTTGAAAAGAGAGGTAGTTATTTCTTTTTCTCATCGGTCTTTGTTGAGTTGATGTTGAAGTGTCATTCTGTTGTTTTTCAGTAAGATAAGTTCGTCGCTCAACAAATCAACACATTTCATTCACATTCAAATTCATAAGAAAATGACAATAGAAGAAGCAAAGAATATTAAACTGGAAGATTATCTGCATAGTTTGGGGTATAATCCAGTCAAACGACAGGGAATGAACCTTTGGTATAAATCACCATTTAGAGAGGAAACAGACGCATCGTTTAAGGTGAATACCGAAATCAATAAATGGTATGATTTCGGGCTGGGTAAGGGAGGTAATATACTTACCTTGGCTTCGGTACTGTATTGTTCCGAAAGTGTACCTTACCTTTTGCGTCAGATTGAGGAACAGGCTCCGCATATTTGTCCCGTTTCCTTTTCTTTTCAAAAGCAGTCTCCTACAGAGCCGAGTTTTCAACGTATGGAAGTGAAACCTTTGGAATCACCAGTTTTGCTTTCCTATCTGCGTGAAAGGGGTATTAATACAGAACTTGCGAAAAGAGAATGTTGTGAAGTGCATTTTGAGAACAACGGTAAGCATTATTATGCAGTTGGGTTCCCTAATGTGCGTGGAGGGTATGAAATACGGAATAAGTATTTCAAGGGGTGTATTGCTCCCAAGGACATCAGTCATATTCGGCATACGAACAGGCAGAATGAAGTCTGCTATGTCTTTGAAGGATTTATGGATTATCTTTCTTTCTTGACATTGAGATTGGACAGTTGTTCCCAATATCCGGAATTTGACAAACAAGACTATATGGTACTGAATTCTGTATCGAATGTTTCCAAGGCTCTTTATCCGTTGGGAAATTATCAGCGCATTCATTGCTTTTTTGATAACGACCGTGCAGGGATAGAAGCCATTCTGCAAATCCGAAAAGAGTATGGTAGTACCATCAATATCCGTGACGCATCACATCTATATAGTGGATGCAAGGATTTGAATGAGTACTTGTGTAAACGGAATCCTCTTCGAGAAAAGAAATTCATACAAACATCAGTGCCCAAGAAGTTGAAAGGTAGGAGTCTGTAGTATTAATCAAGTAACATTGCTGTAGCAACGGAATATGTGCAGGCTAAGGAAGCAAGGTAATGGAAATGTATACATTTCCGCCCTTGCTTTGCCGGAAGGCAAAGACAACCTGCTCCCGTTGGTTGCAGTCCAAAAGGAATTTCAGAATGGAAAAAGATAAACAACAATCACGGCAGACCAGGCGCAACAAGGTGCGTGTGGTCAGCGCAAGATTTACAGATATTGAGTACCAAGCAGTAGAGAAACGCAGGAAAGATGCAGGAGTTTCACTCAGTAGGTTCGTCCACTCCGTATTGCTTACGGGTAAAGTAGTACAGCTCATCAGCAAGGCGGATGCGGACGTGTTGCGGAAACTTGCCGGAGAAGCCAATAACATCAACCAGCTTGCCCATAAAGCCAATGCCGGAGGATTTGCTGGCGTAGCAACAGAACTTATGCTGTTGAAGAAAAAGATAGTACAAATCATTAAACAGTTGTCCGATGATTGGAAAAATAAGTAAGGGAGCGGGATTCAAAGGATGTGTCAATTATGTACTGGGTAAGCCGGAAGCGAGACTGCTGGCTGCCGAAGGAGTGTTGACGGACAGCATTCAGACCATTACGGACTGTTTTCAAGCTCAGCGGATGATGAAACCGAATATCCGTCAGCCTGTGGGACATATCTCGCTCAGCTATGCACCTGAGGACGCTCCGAGAATGACGGATGAGATGCTGGTAAGTCTGGCAAAGGAGTATATGCAGAAAATGAGAATCAGAGATACCCAATATATCATTGCCCGGCATAATGACCAGAAGCATCCGCATGTTCACATTGTTTTCAACCGAGTGAATAACAACGGACGCACCATCAGTGACAAGAACGACTGTTATCGGAATGTCAAAGTCTGCAAGGAACTGAAAGAGAAGTATGGACTTTATTTTGGTAAAGGAAAGGATAGGGTACGGACTCACCGTCTGAAAGGAAATGATAAAACGAAGTATGAGATTTACTATGCGGTCAAGAACTCGTTAAGCAAATCCAATGGCTGGAAGCTGTTCATATCGGAATTATCCAGGCAGGGAATAAAAACGGAGTTCAAGTATAGAGGAAGAAGCAATGTCATACAGGGCTTGTCATTTACTAAAGACGGCCTTACGTTCAAGGCTTCGGACATTGACAGAAGTTTCAGCTATCTAAAACTGGATAGGCAATTGGGAGAAACTGATAACCAATACCAACAGGGTATCGGAATGGCGTCCAACAATGGACAATCTGCAATACAGCATGAGAATGCTTATAACTCAAGCAGCCATATAGCGGAAAACCTTGTCGGAGCATTGGGTGGATTGTTCAACCCTGCTCCTAACTATGCTGATGAAAATGCGGAAGCTGCCTTTCAACGGAAGTTGAAAAAGAAGAAAAAGAGAAGAATAAGCTGGTAATAACAAAAAAAATACGAAAATGAAAGAAATGGGAAACAACGATTTTATCCACACGCTGGATGCGGTATATAACCTCTGTTCCGAAATCAAGGAACTGGTGGATGTAGGAACGGAGGAACAGGAGAACGATGGTAACGAAGGCTTTGTTTTACTCTCTGACAACCTGCAACGACTTCAATCGGAAATAATGGAAATGAAAATTGGACTATCTTCCGATATGGAGAGACAAGAAAAACTTCGCACTACCATAAATTTGAGATTGAAAGAAATTAAGGAAGTATATTCGGTTCTGAGTATAACCAACAGAAAAATATTTGCCGAGCAGGAACGAATCAGTAATGAATTGCAACGACTTCAAAGCCTGAAAGTCCAAAATAACCATACACACGTCATTGACTTCAAGACTTCTCGACCTTTTCTATGGCAGACTGTCATGACTATGATAATTCTGTTTCTTTTGGTCTGCAATGTCTATCAGTTCAAGCAGAATCTGAATCTGTCGGACAATGACTTGAAGTACCGCCTTATCAAAATGTATGGTGGTATTTCGGGCAATGAATTGGATACGCTGGAAGTGGTATTCCATCGTGACAGGGATAAAACCGTCATTAGGAATATTCGTCATGAAGTAGAAGATTTTGAGTACCGCATACGTGTAAGGGCTGAAAAATTGGAACGAGCAAGATTATTACAACAGGAAGCAGAAGCCCTGAGATAATTATTGCCCTCAACAATTCGTTTGAATTGTTGGGGGTATATCGTTTCTCAATCCCACCAACCTAACAGATGATATTCTAAAAATCTAAAGAACAAACAATATGCTTTGCGAAAGCGAACTTCATATTCACTATCAATTTCATGTATGCCCTGCGATTTATGATATACACGGAAGCGATGTTTGTTTTTCATATTCACATAAGGGATAGAAGTATCAGAATTCTCGTTCATGATAATATCCAAAAGTTTTGTGGCAATTCGCATACGGCTAATATCATGTTCCGCACGAGCTAAATGCCCAAAATTCTCCCAATAGAAAATAATCCATTCTAATTTGAATTTCAACAGATTCAAGAAAAAATGATAATCGTAGTCCGGATTCTCATTCATGAACATTGCCCAAATCTGTAAGCGGTCTTTTCTTATGCCCTTTTGGTACGCTTTCCATTCTTTTTCAGAGAGTCCCTTGCGAAGTATGAAATGAAATTGCTCTGACCAACTTTCATCATCATCCATTGGGTTCACTTCCTTCTGATATAACGGATTTTTCCGCATGGATTCTTCCATATTCTGCACTTCTTTCCTTTTGACTTGTGCCCAATCTTGAAAATAGGATTGAGCATCTGTATATTTCTTTTTTATTTGCATGTAAGATTACTGTTTATTGTATAATGAACTCATTTTATCCACAGATTGAATCATTTCTTCCCGAAAAGTTAAAGGAGCAAGCACCTCTACATCCGCCCCTCTTGAGAGTAATTCCTGCCGGAAGTCTAATGTTGGTTTCATACGGTATTCAAAGATAGAATAATCTTCCGTTGTTTCAATTTCGCATTGGGAATGGTGCAAAGGCAAAGCACGGATATACTGTACATGCATTCCATAGACTTTAATCCGAATGGTTTCCAATTTCTTGTTTTCAATCATAATGCCGAAATAGTCAGCAAAGTAGGCTTCCGGGTCAAAATCTTTTGGATAAACAAACTTCATATCCAAAGTAGTCAGTTGTTGTATTCTATCCAAAGAAAAGGTGCGGATATTATTTCGCTCTTTGCAGAAACCAATGACATACCATCTTTGCTTGAATACTTTGATGCAATAAGGTTGCAGCGTATAGGTACTTGGTTCTTCGTACCAATAACTTTGATAATACAACTCTATTTCCAATCCGTCACGCATGGCTTCAATGACAGGCGTGAGGTATTTTCTGCCGGAAGGGATTTCTTCAAATAGAATCCTGCGTTTCAGATGATGGCTTTCGTTTATCAGGTTATTGACCGCAAACGTATTGAGCAACCAGTTACGAATGCCACCCTTTTGCATATCATCTGCATTTTCGATATAGTAGTAATAACCACCCTTTCGGTTACAATTAATGTTTATATCAAACACTTGTTCGATGGCAATGCGCCAGTTATGGAAAGTTCTTAATGGAATATCTTCCCCTTCACTCAATCGTGAACGAAGCCAACGCTCGTTGATTTCCTCAAACGTGATTTTTCCGGCTCTGTAGATAGTGTCTACTAACCAAATGTATTTGTCAAATAAATCTTTTGTCATACTATTCCTTTTGTGAGTTCCTTCTACAAAATCAGCTATTTGAACAGTTTTTCAAGATGTTCTTGAACCATTTCCTCCGTTTCTCCGTAATAAGTGATTTCCCAAAGCAGTCCGGCGGTCAGTTCTTGTAAAGTGATTGTTACATCTTCGTCAATATGAATATCCATACCTAAAAGGGCAGACCAGGGAGAGTAGCTTGCCACAGGGTAATAATCACTGTCTTCGTCTTTTGGGTTATAAACAGAGCAATTCATATCAATCATCGGTGAGCATCCTTCCCACCTTGATACCAAATAAATGGCATATTGGGATTCAGAAACATCATGCGTCTGAAGTTTTTGATATACGCTACGGTAAGCCTCCCAATTAGCGTGTTGCGCTTGTTTAGGCTGATTCCGTTGATACAAGGCTTTAAACTCAGGTAAGATGTCATCAAAACTGAACCGAGTGAGCAAAGATTTGAATGTCAGTTGTTCCATAATACAATGTTTTGAGTTCGACAATGCAAATATCGCATAAAGTTATGCCAAACTAAAGCATACACTAAAAAGATTTTGTTATTCTGAAAGAAAAGTATTCCTGTGCCTCCATTTGGCATAAGGCGAACTTATTTTTGCCACATCATTCAATAAATAAGACGATTATGGATTTATATGCAGAAGATTTGACAGACTACATCTATCAAGAAAATGATGTGGAGAAGAAACGGACATTGTTATTGGAAGTAGAAGCGGAAATCAAGAAGCTCATGGGCGAACAGGAAAAGGGGAGTCTTGATTTGAGGCATATCGGTGCAGCACAGATAGAAAAGATACAAGATTTAGTAAGCACACGAAGCTTGATTCTCAACCGGATGTTTCAAGCCACTCCGCAGGAAATCAAACGCTTTGAAGTGGTTAATGAATTGCTGAATAGTTTGACCAAGAAGATGTACCATCGCATGGCAAACCTCTATCGTACATTGATTGATAGTCCCAAGGATGAATCTTTTGATGACGACTATGTGGTTTCCGGCACGCTGAAATATGTGTATAATGACGAGGATTCCATATTGAATTTGCCTGAAGATAGTTATTATAGTTCCGATTTTGCCTATATGATTGAATTGATTTACTATTTGCTTGAGGATTACAACAGAGGACTTCCCGAAATCGAAGAATGTTCTTGTAATTATTCACCCAAAAATACTTCGGATATGACAGATGAACAGTTACAATGTGTGGATGTATGGGATGATGGAGTGACATGGGCAGAAGGGCATTTGCGCCGCCCGGAACTGGAGCACGTTATCGTGTGTCATGCCGTACATGATATTTGCACACACAAGCCTTATTCCATTCCGGACTTATTGCGGTTAAATGATTTTTGGGTGGAAGCCCATCTGGTCTGCCAACATATCATAGACCAAAATGGGAAACGCTATAACTCGGATTAATCATTTTGTTTGCAAAGTGCCTGAAAGGTGGAGACATTGCCAAACTTTGTACTCCACTTTTCCTCGCATAGTCCTCCTTTAGAATGTATATGACCGAAAAGATGATATCTTGGTTGACGTTCTAAAATTATTTGTTTCAATATCTCACTACCCATATCTTCATCCAATATGCCTTTCGAAGGAATATGGGTAATCAAAAAGTCCGTTTTATAAGGCAATCCACACTCCCCTCCCAACCATTGCATTTGCTGAACCATCCTGCTGGAAATGGCATAGAAAGTAATGCCGTCATATTCTATGCCGCAATCTTCAAGTAAAACTACATTTGCAGGCATCAGTTGGCGTGCTTCTTCCGGACAAAGGTCGAAAATGATTTCGTGGTTGCCCGGCACAGCTTCGCTTATTTGTGCCGGGCAGGAAGAAAACCAGTTAAAGAAATCAGTCAACTCGTTTTCTTGAAAATCCGATACGACATCCCCGGCACAAATCAGAATCTCTGTGCTTTTGGGGATGCTTAATTTTCGGTGCATACCGTGCGTATCCGAGAATGCAAACAAACGTTTTCCTTTATAATTCAATCTCATCGGTTTAATAATAAAGTCCAATCACAAGTTAAAGCTCCGGCTTCTTAACAGGTTTATGTCACACCATTTATTTTCATAAGTCATGCCTAAAAAGCACTGACCGGCTATTTCAGAAGGTTTTGTAAGTGGCAACATCATCCATCCTTCTTTCTCTACCGCTTCTACAGGTGTTGCTAACCATTCACTCCATGACATGTGAACATCTTCTATGTCTTGTGGAGAATAATCACCGTTTCCTAAATTATATTCGCCATGAACCCAACCATCGCTGACTATTTTCCATTTACCGTTGGTATTCGTTTTATCCACTTCCATAGAGCAAATTTTAGCAAAGGCTTGATGGTATTTTTCCCATGTATGTATTTTCCCACTGGTTACACCGTTTTTCACTTCCTCCTTGATGTCTTTCCAATTGCTGCATCGCATATAGTAAGACAAATTCAGGTGAAGCTTTTCAAAAGAGTCTTCTGAAATAGCATTCACTTCCCGACCATCATTTCTCTTTAACAAATAGTCAAGGAAATCGTATTGGTCTGGAAACAATGTGGTGTTTCGGGTACAAACTCGAAGCAAAGCCGAGTATCGCGGATGCCAATTCAAATAATTCAATGGATTATCCGAACAATCAAGCTGTATAAGGCGGTTGTTTTTCCTGATATTCAATGTTTCCAGTTTATTTCCACGGCAAACCAAACGTTGCAATCTTGGATTTTTGGACACATTCAAACTCTTCAACTTTTGATTGACGCAGTACAAGTCTATTAGTACCGGGCATTGCGTCACATTCAACGCTTTCAGCGTACACGCCTCGCATGTATAATGGAAAGAAGTAAGGGTATGCGTTTCATCGCTTTTCAAGCAGATGTGCCATTCCCCTTTTTTCACATACGTATGTTCTGCATGGATTTCTTCCCCTTTCTCATTGTTTATCTCTTCCACTTGCCCGTCACCCCAATCTATCGTGAAAAGACAATCGCCATAGCTGATAAACGAGAAGCCACAGACGGATTCCGATTCTTTTGCAGTAACTGTCATCCGTATCTCATCTTTTTGTTCAAACAGAAGCTTCTTCAAGCGACGGAACGAACGGCGTGTAACCAAGACTTGTTCATTCCATTCATCAGAAGCATGGTTCCAACATTCTTCATGAATTATTTTGTGATAGCATTCAAAAGCCTTTTGCAAATCCTGCTTCGTGCCGATGCCTTGCTCATACATTCGTCCCATATTGTAATAATCTTCCGCTTCCACGTAATAATGGAATGCCTTTTCAGCATCAAGCGATACACCTTCACCCCGTTCATACATCCGAGCCAACCCGTGTTTATCCTTACCAAGCCGATAGCATCGCAATGCAATGTCGTATTCCTGAAGGGCATAATGAATATCTCCTGCCCATCCTGCCACTAAACCGCCAAGTTGCATTCCGATTTCCGTCAACTTGTTCAGTGCGTCCTGGTTCCCTTTCTCAGCTAAATCGTTAAGCAGCTTTATGGCATTCTTTCCTGTATATCCTTCTTTCTTTTCACGCTCCGTTTCATAATCCAACAAAGACAAAAACCAATCTGCATGAAGCAACTTATCCAACACGAGATGAATATGTGCCGCCACCCCATCGGGATGTTTAGAAAGACCTGTCAGCATAAAACATAAACAATATGCCGCATCCAAGCAACCACTGTTGGCAAAAGGTTCAATCAGGTTGATAGCTTCGTTGAACTTCTTATTGCGCAATAACTCGTTAAATTGTTTGCGTACCTCCTCGCTTAATTTGTTTTTCTCGTCCATACAATTTCGCTTTTAGTTTTACATAGGAAAAACTAAATCTCATCTTTCCATCTATTTCCAATGCAAAGATGAGGTCAAGTTATGCCAAGGTGATTCACAAGTTATTCTTTCTTTAAAAGTTTGTCTATGTTTTCTTTGATATCTTTAAGAATGGCATCGTAAAGTTTCCAATGAAATGTATTCGCATCTTTAGGTGCATATCCGGGATGATAAGTTTTATATGCGAATTTTACACCCTCAATAGGAAGTTTGATGACATCCTCGCCCGTAGGCAAATTGGGTAACGGATTTGGCTTCCCATTTAACTTAAAGTTCTCCAATATGTAATTATAGTATTTGTTGTTTTCCATTCCCGGTCCAATAAAGAATATCAATATATCCGGTTTAAGAATTTCAACTTCATCCAGAATTACGTGGAAAAAGTTCTTCTCTATTTCGTGCACATCTGCATTTACGGCACCACCACCTTTTGTAGTACGGGCAGAAAGTTTAGAAATTTCATTCCAAATCATAGAGACACGCTTGCCAGGATATGCATTGAGCAAATTATCTTTAATTTCTGCCATGATACCGTTGATTCCTCTTTTGAAGAATTGACTTCCACCACTAAAATATCCTCCATTCCCTTCTATTGCCACATAATTGTCATCAAGGAAATCTTCATAGGTAGCCATTAAATCACCTACATCTAAATGTTCTTCAACATTATCTCGTTCCCAACCATTTGGCTCTTTACCAAAGAACATGATTTTGATGTCGGCTTTGGTGTACCATTCTTCATGTTTTGGGATTTCTTTCTGCGCATACCACTTATCATAACCTATTAGCGCTTGTTCTTTTTCTCTTTCTTCTTTCTTTTGTTCCGAGCGCAACAGAGAAATTAAGAACGGACATTGCAGTTGGTCTTTCAATCCGTTGGCTTCCAATTGTGCCATTAAGCCATCCCACTTACTTTCGTAGAGTTCGGTCAATTGGTCTGATAATGTTTTCATAATCGTATATTTTTAAAGTGAATGAATTCTAAAACAAATATAGCGAATTCCCCCAAGAAAGTTTTCATTCTCAATGAGAAATGCAATCTCTTTTGCCGCAAAGTTCCATTAAAAATATGCCACATCAAAACACAAGACGAGAAAATTTATAGTTGTGCTTTACATTGGCATTGCCTTCATCCATCTTTGCTGAAAAAGGATGAGAATATGGAGAAAAGATTTTCAATAGAAGAACTGACATGCCTGCACTTGTTGCGGTGTCACTATGCTGATATATGCAGTAAAGAGGAACGGGAATTGCGAGAAACAATCGCCCTTCATCCGGCAACCTTCGCAAAAGCGAAAATGATTTGTGAGAAACAAAAAGAAGCAGGCGTTTGTGTTATCCCTTATTATGCAGACGATTATTCAGCTTCATTTGCCCAAATTGGCGCAGAAGCACCTGCGTTAATTCATCTATTGGGAAATAAGAAGTTACTTTATAACGAAAATTCCATTGCTATCATTGGCTCACGAAATGCTGATGATGTCGGATGTAATATAGCCTATCAGTTGGCTAAAGACTATGCCTTGAAAGGAAATACTATAGTGAGCGGATTGGCATTGGGATGCGACACGGCTGCTCATCAAGGGTGTATAGATGCCAATGGAAAAACCATTGCAGTAGTTGCATCCGGCTTGGATATCGTTCACCCCAAAGCAAACGAATCTTTGCAGAAAGAAATCATAAACAAAGGCGGTTTAATCATCTCTGAACAACCTTTTGGCGCGAAAGCCAATCCTGCACGGCTGTATGCCCGTAACCGATTGCAAGCAGTTTTGGCACAAAAAGTCATTGTCGTTCAATGCGCTGTGAAAAGCGGCACAATGAATACGGTTTACTTCGCACACAAGTACGGATGCAAGATTTATGCCGTAGCATACAATCAATACGATGAGCATAATGCCGGGAATGAGTATATTCTCAAAAATGGGATAGGATTTCCTATCAATTTATAGAAGTTATGCACTAATATGGCATATCACAGACTTTATTTTGCAATCAGAATCTTTAAAACAGAGCAATCATGACGGTGAAAGAATTAATCATGGAAGTGGGATTTGACGACTTGCTTCCTTACTTGAAAGAAATAATAGTCGGGCATTTTGACAACATCTATGCCTTTCGGGAAGCATACGATATTCTTCGGGATATGCAGCCTAATCCTAAGTTTGCCGGGAAGGTTTGGATAGAGCAAGAAGAGGATTGGGTAAGCGTGCAGTCTTTGGATGGGGATTCTTGGGAAAATGAATTGGCTAAGGAGCTTGTCTTACCCAAGGATGCTACTCTAAGCAAAGAGGAAATAGCCGCACATTGTATATACGATATCACCTTTTATGGTTTTTCTCCGGCGGAGATAATTGAAAATTTTTTGAAAAGTCATGGTCCCATGCAAAGCAAAATGGAACGAAGGGAATCCATCATACAAGAACTTACTGTGTCCGGAAGCAGTTTCACGTATAAGGACTTAGCTTATCTATTGCATGTGGAATACGGTACTCGATATGATTATCATTCCATTACCAACGGACAAAGAAACCGATTAGGCTATATTGCTGATTCCATGACCAAATACCAGCAACTTGACCTAAGCCGATACAATAACGCTATGGTCTGCATACGTGTTTCTGTTCAATATCCGTTAACCAACAAGGAACTGGAAGATTTTAAGCATAATGTCCGTGTATGGCTGAATTATGAAGACATTCAATTTGGCATCATTACAGAAGATAGCGATTGTAAAGAAGCGATGGTTACATTGTTATTGAATAAACAAGCATAAAAATAAAGCATAGCAAAGGGAAGATTTGCCGTTCATTCGCGTAAACAGATAAAAGCAGGAACAAACCAAAACAAATTATTTTCTCCGCTATTTTATGTTTGATAGCATTTGTTCTCCAACCCAAACGTCAGTAACCCGTCAGTATAAGAAAGTAAAAAGGAGCCAAGTCAACGACTTAACTCCTTCATTTTCACCAGTCGGGGTGACTGGATTCGAACCAGCGACCACACGCCCCCCAGACGCGTACTCTAACCGGGCTGAGCTACACCCCGTCACTTTTGTTTTGCGAGTGCAAAGGTAACACTTTATTTTGAATCTGCAAACAAAAAAAGATTTTTTTTGCTTTGTCCTCAAGAGGCTATTTAAATTTATATGAATATCAGGTAATACCCGTTAGCGGAATTAATGTTGTATATAATTCTATTAGGGCTACTTCATTCTATGTCCTCCAATGAGGGGATGTATATCCCCGGTATGGAGGGCATAAAACCAAACCGTCTGCGGATGGGGGTTATGAACCAAGATAATAGCTAAACTATGAGCGTGTTTTTCATTGTTTCTCTACTACAATTCTGTTATCCCATCGTTTCTGAATAAAAATCAAGCATATCATAAATATCATCTTGGGTGGCAGTCTGGTTGATATGAATATCACCTACTTCGCTGATTAGTGTAAAGTTAACCTTTCCTTCAGCACTGTTTTTCTTATCATGACACATAAAAGCATACAAACGCTCATAATCCTCGCAGGTGAAAGCCACACGGCCATAATTTTCTTTAATAAATTGCAAAGTCTGACGAAGTTTTTCCTTGGGGAATCCCATACGTAAGTGAGAATAATACAGTTCGCATACCATCCCAGCCGCTACAGCATAACCGTGCAAAATAGGACGACCATTTTCCAAAGCAAGACTTTCGAAAGCATGTCCTACCGTATGCCCGAAATTTAACGCTTTACGGATACCTTTTTCAAATGGGTCTTGTCTTACAATCTGCTCTTTCACCTCAATGGACTTACCTACCAATCTTTGTAGGCACCCGTAATCAATCCGGTTCAAATCAAAACCAACCAGTTCGCTCCAGTGGCAGGCGTTACTGATTAGCCCATGTTTCAACATCTCTGCATAACCAGAAAGCAGATTTTCCCGGTCAAGCGATTTCAGAAATCCGCAGTCTATCAATACAGATTCGGCTGGGGCAAATGCGCCGATTTCATTCTTCAGCCCATTGAAATTTATGCCAGTCTTTCCTCCCACAGATGCATCTACCATCCCCAACAATGTGGTCGGAATATTAATCATCGAAATACCCCGCTTAAAAGTAGCAGCTGCAAAACCTCCTAAATCGGTTACCATACCTCCGCCTAAATTTATCATCAGCGAACGACGTGTAGCCCCTTTCAAACTCAATTGCGTCCACACATACGCCAATGTTTCCAGGTTTTTGTGCACATCCTCTACCCCTATACAAATTTCAACGGCATTTTTCAAGAAAGGAAACCTACAGATAATCGGAAAACAAAAGACATGTGTGTGTTCATCTGTCAAGACAAACACTTTGTCGTGTTCACTTTTCGTTACCGCTTTCTTTAAATCATTTTCCAACTGATTGCAAATTACTACTTCCTGCATACTCATAATTATTTGTTTATTTGGGGGCAAAAATAGAAAAAAGTTAGCAGCAAGACGAAAGCATTAACAAATATTCAGGATGAAAGATTAAACCTTATCTTGCTTTTTCTGTCAAACAGGCGACAAACATTTAGACATTAATTAAAAGAAGACAATGAAAACGTGGGTTATGGGGTTACTACTGATGTTCGCAGGAACAGCAACCTTTGCACAAGGCAACAGTAGATTAGGAAAGATTTCAGGAAGTGTAATTGATGCAGATGACCAATCACCGGTAATGGAAGCTACAGTACAAGTGTTATCATTACCAGACAGCACAATGGTGACTGGTCAATCAACCGATTTGAACGGACGGTTCTCGATCAATGTACGTCCGGGAAATTATGCATTGAAAATATCATTTATAGGTTATACATCTGATGTAAGAAGGGTGTCTATTACAAAATCCAAACCAAATCTGAATATCGGAACGGTAAAAATGCACATGGATGCCGTAATGTTGGAAGCGGCAACCGTAGTAGCCCAGGCTCCCGAAGTAACCGCAGTAGCAGATACACTGGTGTACAACAGTTCGGCATACCGCGTACCTGAAGGCTCTGCCCTGGAAGAACTGGTAAAAAAACTTCCCGGGGCAGAAGTGGACGAAAATGGTAAAATCACCATCAATGGCAAAGAAATTACGAAAATCATGATTGACGGAAAAGAGTTTTTTGCAGATGACCCTAATATCGCCATGAAAAACCTTCCAGTCAACATCATCGACAAAGTACGGGCATACGACAAACAATCAGATATGGCACGTGTGACAGGTATTGAGGATGGTGAAGAGGAAACCGTGCTTGACCTAAGCGTAAAGCCGGGTATGAACCACGGATTTTTCGGGAACGTAGACGGAGCGTACGGTACAGAAGACCGATATAGTGCCAAACTGCTTGCCAACTACTTCAAAGACAAAAAACAATTCACCGTTATAGGTTCGGCAAACAACGTAAATGATAATAGTTTTCCCGGTGGAGGTGGCGGTTTCCGCCGTCAGGAAAACGGCCTGACGGCTGTGAAAATGCTGGGAGCGAACTTTGCTACCGAAAACGACAAGTTCAAATCGGAAGGAAGCATAAACTTCAATTACAAAGATGCTGACCAAATTAGCAAACAGTCGTCTGAGACATTCGTTTCCACCGAAAGCAGTTCGTTCAAGAATGCTATGGATCATACACGCAATAAAACGACCAATCTGACAGCAGATGCTTTCATGGAATGGCGTCCGGACACAATGACCACGCTGATATTCCGGCCACGTATCCGTTATGGAAAAACTGACAACAGCAACGGACAGAATTCATACACTTTCGACCAAGACCCTGTATATTCTACAGATGAACTGTTCAACACCGATGATATTACCTCACTGGTTCCCAAAGCCAACATTGTCAATAGCGTGTTGAAAAACTCGTTGAGCAAGAGTGATGATATTACTGCCGGAGGTTCGGTGATTATCAACCGCAGACTGAACAGCGAAGGACGCAACATCACCTTCCGCGGCAGATACAACTATACGAATAGCAGCAGCGAACAATTTTCACTTTCAGAAACCGAATATTTCCAACAAACGGATGAAGAACGATTCGAACGTTTAAACCGGTATATCAATACTCCCACCAAAAACAGTGAATACAATGCGCGGCTGACCTATAGCGAACCTATATTCAAAGGTGGGTTTTTACAATTCGGATACAACTTCCAGTATAGCCACTCTACCACCGACCGTTCTACTTACGACATGCCCGAAGAGTGGACCCTTGACGGCAACACTTCCGGAGGAACACTCAATACCGACTTAAGTAAGAATGCCACCTATAATTATTACAATCATCAGGTAGATGTTTCATTCCGTTGGATACGCGAAAAGATGCGTTTCAATATCGGTATGTCCTTCCAACCCCAACGCTCTACACTTAGTTATTCGCAAGGCGACTATCAAGTAGATACTGTACGGAACGTGTTCAACTTCACACCGACCCTAGACTTCCGCTACCGCTTCTCCAAAACCAGCCAGTTGCGTATCCGCTACCGTGGAAGAAGTTCACAACCTGATATGATAGATCTGCTTCCGATTTCGGATAATACCGACCCTCTGAATGTAACGGTAGGAAATCCGGGACTGAAGCCAACTTTCACCAACCATTTGCGCGTGGAATACAACATATTCAAAACCGAAACCCAGCGTGGTATGTTCTCGTTCTTCAGTTTCCAAAACGTACTAAACGACATCAGCAACCGACGTATTTATAACTCTGAAACCGGAGGATACACCACCATGCCTGAAAATATCAACGGAAACTGGAACTTATTCGGCATTGTGGGAAGTAACATTGCCTTACGTGACAAACGTTTTACCATCAACACCTTTACACGTGCCAATTACCAAAATATGGTGAGCTATATCAGTGATAACCAGACCACAACTGATGCCGATAAGAACACTACCAAACGACTGTCATTAGGCGAACGTTTACGCGGAACGTTCCGAAATGACTGGTGGGAGTTATCACTCAACGGTTCACTGGATTATACCCATTCGCGCAACAGTTACCAAACATCGAACAATATGGATACTTACCAATTTTCGTACGGAGCCAGTACCAACGTGCGCCTGCCTTGGAACATGACTATATCGACTGATATTTCTCAAAATTCACGTCGTGGATACACCGATGCCAGCATGAACCGAGACGAACTGATATGGAATGCACAGATAGCTCAAGATTTCCTAAAAGGCAATGCAGCTACAGTAAGCATTCAGTTCTATGACATTCTGAAAAATCAAAGCAACATCAGCCGTACCATCAGTGCAGCCATGCGACAAGATACCGAATACAACGCTATCTACAGCTACTGTATGGTACACTTCATCTACCGACTGAACCTCTTTGGAGGCAAACAAGGACAAATGGGTGGTCCCGGTTTCCGTGGAGGACATGGTCCGCACGGACCTCGCCGGTTCTAAAAAACGATCAACAAACGGGCACTTATACTTTATTATACTCACCGCTATCATTCACATCCAAGAAAAGGCTCACAGCGTCGCCGACAGAACACCTGTGAGCCTTCTTTTTGCATAGAGCCAAGACATGCTGACATAAAACCATTTTTTTAACCTGACTATACAAGTCTTACCGGACATCGAACGGATTATTCCGGTATCTGTTTGGCTCGTATCAAAATATTGCTTACATTTGCTTACTTTATCAACCAAGAACCATGAAAACAATCTTCTGCTACATATTTTTATCTCTGCTGACATTCCTTCCTGTCCGGGCGCAACTGAACTGCACATTCACACATTATTCGCAAGAGAACGGACTTTCGGAAAACACCGTAATGGCTATGGTACAAGACCATGACGGCATGCTATGGTTTGCGACATGGGATGGAATCAACCGCTTTGACGGGTATGACTTCCAAGTTTACAAAGCACGCAAAAGCAATGAAGTGGAATGGGCATCCAATCGCATCGATTACCTATATGTAGACGCCAAAGGTAATATATGGTGCATCGCCTACGACGGACATGTATTTCGCTTTGACAAACGTCGGGAAACCTTTGACGAAATTTTATCTCAGGAACCGGAAAGCAATCTTGTAATAACCAACATTGTAACCTTGAAAAACGGAACGGTATGGTTGCTTGCCGGAAACGATGGAGGCATACGTATTACACCTGCAACCTCACAGCAGAAGGAAGGACAAAAAACTTACCTTTCGAGCGCATGTGGGGAAAAGGGCACACGCATCTACAACATACATTTGGATAGCAAAGGAAGAGAATGGCTGCTTAGCGAAAACGGTTTGCTCCGTATAGACCCTGATGGGAAAGAAACAAGTTATTTTGCCGATACCCATCCCCGGAAAAGACAGCAGGAACAACCGTTTTTCGATGTACTGGAAGTAGAAGGAATGTTGTGGTTCACCTCACGGCAAGGACGTGTATGGATATACAATACAAACAATGACATATTCACATTGAAAGAACTCCCCATACAAGACAACATTATCGCCATCCGCCAGCTAAAAGACGGACGTATGGTATTCGCAGCCCCCAAGCAAGGCATCCTGATAACTGATACACAGACAGAATCCATACATTTTTATGGAGCAGAGCAAGGATTTGACTTTGCCAGTTCACCCATCATCTCGATCTACGTAGACAGTCATGACGAAATATGGGCAGGTGTAGACCGTTCGGGGTGTGTATGCCACTTGAACCCAGACGAAAAACAACTGAAAGTAGAACAGATAAAAGTAGAAAAAGACCCGGCCGACCGCTCGATACCTGTATTCTCTATCTGCGAAAACCGGGACGGAAACTTATGGGTACATCCTGTAGGCGGAGGATTGTCCTGGTTCGATCGTGACTCAGGCAGGCTATTGCCTTTTTACGATGAAGCCGGAAGCAATGAATGGCGCTTCTCAAATAAATTGCATGCCATGATGACCGACCGCCAGGGGAATCTGTGGCTAGGTACCCATTCGAAAGGACTGGAAAAAGTTTCGTTCTTCGATAATGAATTCCGCCTATACAAACCCTTGGCATGTCATTACGACACCCACGCCAATCAAGTGCGTGCCTTGTGTGAAGATTCACAAAAACGTATTTGGATAGGTACACGGGATGGGAAAATTACCATCTTCAACACCGATATGGCTTCTTTAGGCTACCTTACCGCTGATGGACGTATCTCTTCATCGGGCACTCCGTTCATTACCCCAGCCTACCGCATCATGGAAGACTCGCATGGCACCGTCTGGATAGCCTCAAAAGGTGGTGGCATTATCCGTCTCGAACCACAGGAAGGAAATAAATCTTATCGTCCGACTCATTATACGTATGATGCCAACGACATTTATAGCTTGAGCCACAATAGTGCTTATGATATCTGCGAAGACGGAAAAGGACGTCTGTGGATAGCTACATTTGGGGGAGGTATCAACTGCATGGAACCTCAGGCAGACGGAAGCTATCGTTTCATTAACTTTCGTAACAACCTGAAATCATATCCAATGGAACGTTGTTACAAAGCACGTGCCTTGCAACGCGATGCCAACGGTACAATGTGGATTGCTACATCGAATGGACTTCTTTCTTTCGATGAAGACTTCACCCGCCCAGAAGCCATCAGCTTTCATCTGCATGCACGTACTCCGGGCGACCCTGAGAGTTTAAGCAACAACGATATATATGATATTCTGCTCACTGGGAAAAAACATTTGTTCTTTGCTACATTCGGCGGTGGCTTGAATAAATTGAAAGACATAGACCATAAAGGCAAAGCACGTTTCTCATCTTACAATACTACCAGCGGCCTACCCACCGATGTACTGGTATCACTAGCCGAAGACGAAAAAGGAAATATATGGATAGGTACAGAAAGCGGACTGAGCCGCATGGATACTCATAAACATCGTTTCGACAATTTTCTGCGACGCGAACTGGGAGAAGAATTGGCCTTTGAGGAAAATACGGCCATGGTACTCACCGATGGAAGACTACTCTTTGGGTCGAACCGCGGAGTGCTTGTATATCGCCCGGAAGAAGTAAAGACCAACAATTATGTGCCCGAAATTATCTTTGCCGGCCTGAAAATAGCCAATGAAAACATCATGCCTAAAGCCGGGACGGTACTGTCAGAGTCTCTGAACAGTCTGGGCAGTCTTGTACTTCCCCACACCAAAAACACCATAGCTCTCTCATTTGCAGCACTTGACATGAACTTCCCGGAAAATATCAAATATGCTTATATGCTGGAGGGATTCGATGAAGAATGGAACTATGTAGGCAAACAGCGTACGGCTACCTATACAAACTTACCTCAGGGGGAATATACTTTCCGCATCCGTTCTACCAACGGAGCAGGTATATGGGTAAACAACGAACGGCATTTGCCTATAACTGTCCAGCCTGCTTTCTGGGAAACCCCTATCGCTTACGGACTTTATGTCATCGTTTTTCTCGGCATATTGCTTGGTGGAGCTTATATTTTATTCATTATCTACCGCCTGAAACATGAAGTTTCTGTAGAACAACAGGTTACAGATATCAAACTGCGCTTCTTCACCAACATTTCACACGAATTACGTACCCCACTCACTTTGATAGAAGGTCCGCTAAGCTATATTTTAAAACGCAACGACCTGACACATGAAGTGAGGGAGCAGCTACAAGTTGTAGAGCGGAATACCCACCGTATGCTACGCCTGGTGAACCAGATTCTGGATTTCCGCAAAATACAGAACAACAAGATGAAGCTCTGTGTAGAGCAGGTGGATATCGTTCCTTTTGTCCGTAAAATCATGGAAAACTTCGAATCGCTGGCCGAATCAAACAAAATAGATTTCATCTTCGAAAGCGAACAACCTTCGTTGAAGCTATGGGTAGATGTAGACAAAGTAGAAAAAATTATCTTCAACCTACTCTCAAATGCATTTAAATATACTCCACAAGGCAAAAGTATTAAAGTCTTTATACATGAAAATGAAAAGAGCATAGCAATAGGCGTGCAAGACCAAGGAATCGGTATTCCTGAAAGCATGAAGAAATCTTTATTCGTACGTTTCGAGGCTTTACTGGATAAACATCTGATGGGAAACAGTACGGGAATAGGCCTGTCGCTTGCCAAAGAACTGGCAGACCTACATCATGCCGACATCCACGTAGACAGTAAGGAAGGAGAAGGGAGCTGCTTTACTATAGAATTCCAGAAAGGCAAAGAGCATTTCGGTGAACAAGTGGAATTTATTGTTTCGGACAATGTCGAGCTATCATCCGAAAGCAATTTGCCGGAAATAAAACAAGAACCTCAAGTTGAAAATACTTTATCCGGAACAATTACCGACCGAAAAACAATGTTGCTGGTGGAAGATAACCTGGAACTACGTTTCTTCTTACGCAACATTTTTAATGAAGAATTTCAAACCATCGAAGCATCAAATGGTACAGAAGGTGTAGAAAAAGCCCGCAAATATATCCCCGACATCATCATCAGCGACATCATGATGCCCGAAAAAGACGGTATAACACTGACGAAAGAATTGAAAAGTGACATGTCAACCAGTCACATACCTATCGTTTTACTGACTGCCAAGACCGACATGGACAGCAAATTGCAAAGTATGGAACTGGGCGTAGACAGCTATATCACCAAACCCTTCAGTGCCGTATATCTGAAAGCACGTGTAGACAATCTGCTCATGCGCCGCAAACGGCTGCGCCAATTCTATAGCGAACACCTGATGAACACCAATGCTCCGGCTACAGAAGAGGAAGCAAAAGTGGAAAAAGAAGTGCAAAATTCTATTTCACCACAAGACAAACTCTTTATGGACCATTTGACGGAATTTATGGAGAAAAATCTGGATAATGGTGATCTGATAGTGGACGACCTGGTGAAAGAAATGGCGGTAAGCCGCTCGGTTTTCTTTAAGAAACTGAAATCGCTTACTGGATTTGCCCCAATCGAATTCATCAAAGAAATGCGCGTAAAACGTGCTGCACAACTGATAGAATCGGGCGAGTTCAATATGACCCAAATTGCCTATATGGTAGGTATCAACGACCCACGCTATTTCAGCAAATGCTTTAAACAACGTTTTGGAATGACACCTACAGAATACAAGGAGAAAGCGCGGAAAAAATAGAAAATGAATATTCACATTTTGTCCAATACGCCCCTACATGGGATGTTTGCGGATATTCATTAAATAGAATGAATATCCGCATTTTTGTGGAATTCATAAAAAACAGACCAGCATGTCTGTACTCGCTATGGGGAAAATTCAGAACGGATAACCAATAGCAAAATGCAGACCTTGTCCGTCCTTGAACCGGGGAATGTTATAATACCCAGAACGTCCGGTTTCATAAGGCACGTGGAGAGCAATTCCCCAATCCAGACGAAGGACAAGAAAAGACAAATCATAACGGATACCCACACCAGTACCTACAGCTATATTATCGAAAAAATGTTTGAAAGTGAATTCCGCACCGGGACGAGCCTCATCTTTCCGCATCAGCCACACATTGCCTGCATCAAGAAAGACTGCCCCGTTAAGATTTCCACCAAACATATTCGAGAAAAGCCTGAACCGATACTCCAGGTTTGCTTCCAGTTTGATGTCACCTGTTTCATCTACATACGAATAGGCAGCATTATCTGCCGGATGAAAACGTCCCGGACCCAACGAACGTACCGTAAAGGCACGGATGCTATTGGCACCTCCCACGTAAAACTGCTCATTGTAAGGTGCAATAGTCTTATTGCCATATGCCCAAATCACACCTGCCATCAACCGTCCTGCCAGCTGCTGTTTTTCATTGATGTAAAACAACGGGCGTATCTCACTGGTAAATTTCAGGAATTGGGCAAAAGGGGTTCCTAAAAATTTCTTTTCTTTTTCTTTGAATCCTCTTCCGAAAGCAGCATAAATAGCCGACGTGATATTTCCTGCCGAAGTGAACGAGTTCTCCCACCATATCCGCCAACGGCGTTGACGCCACGAATCATCATAAGTAAAAGTATACGAAATGGAAGGGATGAACTGGTCGTCCAAACTATGAAAGAGCATTGGGTTTGCCAAAGCAATCGAATCGAATGTAGCCGTACGGCGTTGCAAGTGATTGAAAGCAAGATGAACCGGTGTGACGGTATGTTTCATGCTTCGTGATTTCTGAAAGCTATAAGATATACTTCCGCCAAAAGAAAGCATTTTGAAATAACGGGCACGGTTCACCTGCTCTGCATAGATGCGGAAATGGGTTTCGGAAGGGAAACGGAACGGATCTATCCGGTTGCGTACCCAAGGAATGACAATGCGCGGAAAATCAAGTGAAAGCGCAGCACCCAGTTCATACGAATTCATAACCGACTTGTCACCGTCTACCGTCGAACTGGTCTGCCATTCGTACGAACCTTTCAGTTCCAGATTCAGCGAAGCCCCCATCCTCCGGAAGTTCTTTTTCGTAAGTTTGAATATAGCTCCCGGACCAGTCTGCTTTGTACTCTTGGTCGTGACATTCAATTCCAATTCACTATCGTAAGGCAAATCGAACATGGCATTTACCCGTACATCAAGCGTATCTTCACCGGAACGAGGCAAGTATTGCATCTCGTTGAACTTAAACACTCCCAATCGTGAAAGTGCTTCCTGGGTATAATCTTGACGTGTCTGTGAATAAAGTTCTCCTTTCCGATAAAGAAAACGCTTACGCAATACATCGAAGCGCAATCCTGGCTTGTCTCCAGCATAAAACACTGTAAAGTCACGCAATTTCATTGAGTCAACAGGAGGTTCTCCGTTGTATCCTGTCAAATAAACAGCTGTCTTCCCGATATGATAGGTTTTTAAGGCTTCTTTCGGAAGATTGGCAGCAGGAACCATCTTCAGCATCACATAGCCGGGACGCATCAGGGTGTCGGCTAGAAATGTCAGGAAATCGGTACGTGCATAATAATATCCGTGGTTGCGCAACAAATCTACCACCCGTTGACGTTCTGCATTCAGGGTATTGACATTAAAATAATCATCGGTATGTACCAGTCGCTCCGATGAACGGGCATGAATCAGACTGTCGGTTCGGGGAGCAAAACCTTCGTATAGCAATGTATCTATCCGGTACGGACGCCCCATATCAATATCATAACTCAATTTTACGGCACGTTCGTTTTTGGTGCTGTCTATTTTCCATGTGACATGCCCATCGAAGAAGCCATAATCACGAAGCAAGTTGCCCGCCACTTTGGCACGGGTATCCGGATTCACTTCCGATAGCAGAACGGGGTCGGCAGCCAGATGCTTGAATATCCACCTGCCGAAACCTTTTTCATATCGTTCAAAGCGATTATACATCCATAGTCCGAAAGGAATAGGAAACCGCACATTCGGATAGGTCACGATAGCATTGTTGGGAGCAATGCTGATGGCTCCCATCACTTCGTCTAATGCCGTCTGTCCGGCTTTGGTTTCATCTTCATTCTGGATTGTGATATTTTTCAGTCCCAGATAGAGGGTTTCTCCTTCGGGCAAATGCTTGGTGGTAGAGCATGATGACAACCCTGCCAGCATCCCGAGCAAAACGAATATATATGCGTCCAGTCTTTTCATTAGCTTCTATACCTTATTAATATACCTTCATTGCCCTTCGCTTATACCTTCATTGGTAGGTTTGTTTTTTTTACGCGAACGGAAGATAAAAAGTTCGCCCAGCTTACTTACTTTTTTTCTCAATACAACACCTACTCCCGTTTCAATCACTTCACCATCAAGTATGCTTTCGTAGTTTTTATCGTGGAAAATCTTGATATAGCGCGTGCCGCTATTGTCCAGTCTGTATTCCAGCGAGATATTGTCGATAAACGATTCTTCCTGTTGCTGGGCATCATTACCTGTCGAAATCTTCCCACCTATCACCACTTGGAAGCGGTTGTTCCAAAAACGTTTGGCAAACTGGAAGTTATAGTCTGTTCGTGAAGCTCCGCTTCCTTGCTCGGTGGTTTCCATACCGAAATTGATGTCAATGGTTTTCAGCGCACTACCTGCCACTTTATTGATTTCGCTTTGTAGGAAAGAATTCAGCATACTGTTCGTATCAAAGCCCTTGCCCGTGCTTCCGCCTCCCATATACATACCGGTCACCAGCATCGTTACAGCAAGCTTGTTTTTCTCTTCTTCCGATTTCCCCGCCAGTTCGTTCTGCATTGTCCCGTCTTCGGGAGCTTCCAAGGTAAAAGCAAATCCCAAGTTTTCCAGCCGGTTGGTCAGGCGCACCCCAACATCAAAATTCACCATTCTCGAACTGTTGTCATCCGATGCCACCGAAGCCCGTACCCGCTCCGAGGCTTTGATGTTAAGATTAGGGTTCATCAGGTCGCCTGTCCACTCAATATAGCTTCCGCTCTGTATGTGGAATGTCTTCAGTGGAATAATGGGCATTTCATACTTCATTTCTCCACTCATCAACGAATAACGTCCGTTCAGTACCATATTTCCATCTGGCTGGTATTGAAAGGAAAGGTCACCTCCCCCCTCCAGCAACATATAGTTGCTTCCGTCTTCGTTCAGGTCTACACGTGCCTGTACCGCCTCGTCGATATGCAGGGTCATCAATACATCAATACCTCCCAACGACACTGGTTTGAATGTCCGCAAATCCACCTGTGCTGTATCACGGAAGTCAACGAAGGTTACCGTTTCGCTCAAACGGTCTTCTACGGTAAGAGGAGAATCTTTCAGGATATATGTAAAATCGCTGTTCCCCAAGATGTTCATATTTCCCCGCATTGTCAGATTTTCGGAAGACCCTTTTACCATCGAAGCGAAATCGACATAAAGCTTCCCATATACTAAGGATTCTTTTGTCCGTTTGGCATTGATAAGTTCGAAATTGCGTGCATTCATCTGAAGATTGACATCGATTGCAGCAAAATCATTTACATCCACATAGCCATCGATGGTAAACGGTGTAGCCCCCTCGGTATAGATATTAAAGCGTTTGAATTCCAAACGGTTCTGATTGATTCTAAGGGGACGATTGTCTAAGCGCAGGTTCAGTGAAGCCTGAGGGATTCCTACCTGTACACTATCCAAGGCAAACTCTCCGTCAAGAATCGGTTTTAAAGTAGAACCGTTCACATTTACGCTTCCATCCACGTCACCTGCAAGTGTAGCCATTTTCCCCGGGATGAAAGCATTGGCAATGTGTAAGGGAAAATGGTGCAGGCTTACCTTTGCATCGATTCTGTCTTCTGTCTGCTTGTCAAGAGCGGTTGCATAAGTACCGTCCAGATTCACCGCCTCTTTCCCATCAATAGTGATAAAACCGTCAATGCCGTGTGCTCCATTTTCCTGAGGCAAATAAACCGCCGACATTCCCCAGTCGCCCAAAGATTGCCGGTTATATGCCAGGCGTTCTACCTGCATCTCGGCTGCAACTTGCATATCTGCTTCCGTCTGCACATAATGTACTTCTGCACTCACTCGTCCGGCAATATCGGGCATATAAGGCACCACTCTGCGAAACTCGGCTATATCTATGCGGTTCAGAGCCAAAGTCAAGTCTTGCAACGCAAGGGTATCGGGTGTAGAGGTCAGCGACAAGCCGGTATGAAGCGTGTCTGTCAAGCGCAAGTCGGCATGTATACGTCCTTTGTCGGCAAGGTAAATGTAATTGTCGGGATTTGCTTGGAAATGACGGTATACTAATATGGGGGTATCGGGAGAAACATGTAAGCTGACTCCATCGGGATGCAGGCGGGCTTCTAATCCCAGGTCGACTCCTTTCTCACGCTTATTATTCAAATACATTATCCGAAGCCCAGCCCGGACAGAGTCAATACTTCCTCCCATACCGATATCAAAAGCTTCCTGACGCTTGCTTGCCAATGCTTTTACACCACTGTGAAACAAGAAGCGGGTAGAATCTTGGCGGGCATCGAAAAATATGGTGTCCAGCCGCAGACTATCGGTACGTAAACCATAAAGATTCATTTCGGCATTCAGTCCGTCGGAAGGTGAAGCGGTCATCTTTGCCCGAAAACGGTCATACCGCAAATGATTGGCAGAAAGCAAGTTTGCAACCGGATTATCCGAACCGGAAAAGACTCTCAGTTCTGCCCGGGGCAAGAGAAGTTTCAATGCCCGTTGGTCCAGCTTACGCGCTTTCCATTGACGGTCGAATTCCTTCATCAGTGCTGTAGCACCGGTCCCCAAGCGCTCCACTCCGTCAGGCGAACGGAAAAGAAAAGTCAGGTCGCCTGCATTTACATAACTCCGGATAGAATCGGAAGCCATCTCCACTCCGGCATGAAGGTCTTTTGTGTGAAACGTATTTTCTTCCGTAGCAAGAACAATATTGGTCAGCGATAACCGTACACGATGGCTTTTCTTCATATCGGTCTGGGCATAAGCTTTGATGTGAAGTGATGGAGTCAGTTTGGTTCCTGTTATCGACAAAGCTTTCAGGTCCAGCCGTTTCACCTGTGCGTCTAAGTCTGCTTGAATGGCATTGGGACGAAGCGAAGCATTAAGGCTGGCAGAAACGTCCACGGCATGGTCAGACACAAAGAGTGCCACATTGCCTTGCGACTGACGGAGGTCGGCTTCGAGCTTCAATCCCGAAAACAGCCTATGCCCATAACGGAGATGAGATACTTCAGCATCTGCCTTCGCTTGAGTATGAGGGGAAAAGAAATCCAAGCCCGCTCCTTCCGCATGCAATGTAGCAGAAAGGCCGTAAAGTGAGTCTTGAGGCATGAAACGGTGCAAATTCAGGCTATCGATATCTATCCGTGCTTTGTAACTGTCCGAAATCAGGTTATATCCTGCATCCAATACTATTTTACCCTGTCCTCCATCATTCAGTTTCATTTGGGCTGCAAGCTGATTTCCCGTCAATGAAGCCGTCCCTTCCAAACTTATTCCCGTAGGAACAGCTACACTTTCCCCTGTAAGAGCTTTCAGAAAACCAAGGTTCCCGGTTTGTGCCTCCAGATGCAACAAACCATCGCGCCGCACACTATCAAGTGGAAAAAACATTTCTCCGCTGGCTTCGGCACGTATGGCTCCCGGAAGTGTAAGCGATAAGGCTGTAAGACGCAAATTGTTCAGACTTCCATCTATTCCGGCACGTACTTGCAGAGGTACCGATGGATAATGACGTACGAATTCATCGGGCATGTCCGTCACTACTTTCAACAAATCATTTTTACCGATATCTGCCATCAGACGTGCCCGTATCGTTCCTTCTTTGTCCGTATCCATCGCATCCCAATCCATCGAAGCGTTTAGTTCTATAACCGAATCAGGAGTCTTGATGCGGAGTGAAGGCACATTCAGCGTATGAGCATCCGAAACCAGCCTCCCTTCGCCAGAAGTGATTTCCAGTCCAGAGTGTTCTTTCAGGTTCAGATTCCGGATCAAAGCATGTATATCGTTTCCTGCATAGCGTAGCGAATCCATACGCAGGTTTATTTCAGTCAGGACGATGTGTGAAGGGTCTATTCCCTTTTCAATGGGAGCGAGTGTACCCGACTCAAACGTAGCTTTTCCACCTTCCAACGAAAGTGTACGTGCTGCATACGCCATCTGATGCAGGTCAACATCTCCTTCGCGCAACGAAAGTCGGTCAAGTGCTATTCCCATCCGAAGTGTATCAAGCGGCATTTGCATGGCAAAGGAAACATCTTCAAAGTCGATTTTGCGTAAGCGGAACTTCCAGTATATCGGTGCCGAAGCAGTGGTATCGGCAGCAGAGGTATCGGCAAGACACATCGACAAGTGAGTATCTTTCAGAGTAAGCTCATCTATTATGGCAGTTTCAGGGCTCAGCTCCACTCCATGCGAAGCAATAAACAGATTCCCCAAATCCCCTTTCAATGTCATGCCTTCTATCAGGCCTGCCGTATTTACCGAAGCTTTACGCAATTCCAGTCCGTCCAACTCCACCTTTTTCTTAAATAAAGGGAGCAACTGCACCTGGGCTGTCAGCCGGTCGGCATATAGTATGGTGTCGCCGGTATTAATGACAAGTGTACGGTGCACCACCAGATCGAGTGGAAAAGAAAGCGAAATTCTTCCGATGGAAATCTGCATACCCGTAGCTTCCGATGCATACCGGGTGGCAGTATTCACCAGAAAATTCTGTATGGGAGGCAGATAAACCAACACACACAACACAACAAACAATATCAGCGGAGATGCTATAATAATCCCCAACCGGCGAATGTTTTTCTTCATAAAAATGCAACCAATTGCTTTTGCAGATGCGAATATAAGCAAAAATAACCGAATTGCATCGTTTTTTGATTGATTTGATAACATCAACCGACTGAAAAATCTTTAACTTTGCACCATACATTAACTAAAACAATACACTATGAAACCAACTTTATTCGTTCTTGCCGCCGGAATGGGAAGCCGTTACGGAGGTCTTAAACAACTGGACAGCCTGGGTCCGAACGGAGAAACCATCATGGATTATTCCATTTACGATGCAATCCGTGGAGGATTCGGCAAACTCGTGTTTGTCATCCGTAAAGATTTCGAAAAAGATTTTCGCGACAAAATCATCAGCAAATACGAAAACCACATCCCGGTAGAAGTCGTATTCCAGTCTACCGACAAGCTTCCGGAAGGCTTTACTTGCCCAGCCGAACGTACCAAGCCTTGGGGAACCAACCACGCCGTACTGATGGGTAAAGACGTTATCAGTGAACCATTTGCCGTTATCAACGCCGATGACTTCTATGGACGTGACAGCTTCGCCGTAATCGGCAAATACCTGTCCGAACTTCCCGAAGGCGCGAAAAACCAATATTGTATGGTAGGCTTCCGGGTAGGAAACACATTAAGCGAAAGCGGAACCGTGGCACGGGGTATCTGTTCGACCGATGCGGAAGGACACTTGACCACCGTAGTAGAACGTACCGAAATCATGCGCATCGACGGTACCGTATCTTATAAGGACGATGACGGGAAATGGGTGGGCATCGCTGACAACACCCCGGTATCGATGAACATGTGGGGATTCACGCCCGATTATTTCAAGTATTCGGAAGATTATTTCGTAGATTTCCTGAAGGAAAATATCGACAAGCCGAAAGCCGAATACTACATCCCGCTCATGGTGAACAAGCTCATCAACGAAGGTACCGCCAAGGTGAAAGTACTCGACACCACTTCACGCTGGTTCGGCGTAACGTATGCTGCCGACCGTCAGGGAGTGGTAGACAAATTCAAGGCACTTGCCGATAGCGGCGAATATCCTTCACCCTTATTCTGATAAATCACTTATTTTCACCACAGATTACACGGATTTTATTATCATCCGGGTATTCTGTGGTGTTTTGTATGCATTTTATTCATATATAATAAATGTTAAACAGTACATAAATGTAAACAATGTATAGCAATATAAGAAATAAATAGTCTAATTTTGCAAACCGTAGTTTACAATATTAGATTATTTATATGAACGAAGCAAAAGAAACCTTTCGTGAAGTGAATGAAAGCTTCACAACCAAAGAAGCTATCGACGAAGCAAAACGATGCCTGAACTGTAAAAATCCTTCCTGCAAAAAAGGATGTCCCATTGATAATGACATCCCCGATTTCATCCATCAGCTCTCTATGGGGAATATGGGTGATGCCATGCGCATCATCAACGAAAAGAGCAACCTGCCTGCTATCTGCGGACGTGTATGTCCACATGAAAAACAATGCCAGGGACATTGTGTGCTCTATGCCAAAGGAAAAGGCATCCAAATCGGTAAGTTGGAACGCTTCATTGCTGATTTCGATACCGAAATGAATCTGATACGGGAGAAACTTCCCCAAAAAACACGAGGAAAAGTTGCTGTTATCGGCTCAGGACCTGCCGGACTTACTGTAGCGGGTGATTTGGCACGACAAGGATTCAACGTCACCATCTTCGAAGGACAAAGCGAAGCGGGAGGAGTCTTGATGTATGGAATCCCCGAATACCGCCTTCCCAAAGCAGTAGTAACCAAAGAAATACAAAAAATAGAAGCATTAGGGGTAAATTTTATTCTGAACTGTCTGGTAGGAAGAGACATTACTATCGACCAACTGTTCCAACAAGGATACGATGCCATCTTCATCGGAACTGGTACCGCACTTCCCAAGGACTTGAATGTACCGGGCAATACACTTCGTGGCATCGTCCAGTCATCTTATCTGTTGCACATGGTCACTATTTTTAACCAGAACATTGTGAGTCGTGATGCCGTACCGATGCATGAAGGCGATCGGGTAGCGGTCATTGGATGTGGAAATGTGGCTATGGACGCTGCACGTACCGCCGTACGTATGGGAGCTTCAAGTGTAACAGTTCTCTATCACCGTACCGAAGCTGACATGAGTGCCATTCCTAGCGAATACCAGGAAGCTGTGAAAGAAGGAGTGAAATTCATGTGGAAAACCTCTACCAAGGAGTTTTTGGGGGACGGAGATGGAAAAGTGACCGGTATCCGTGCAGAAACTCCCGAAGGTATCCAAGACCTGCCATTCGACTGTGTCCTGCTTGCCATCGGGTCACGTCCTGCCAATCGCATCGTATCAACCACTACTGGCATAGAGGTAGACGAAACTGGATATGTTATCGTGAAAGAGCGCCCATACGGAATGACTACCCGCCGGGGCGTATTTGCAGGAGGTGACGTAGTGCACCGCCCGCACACCGTAGTACTTGCCATGAAAGCTGCCAAACAGGTAGCAGCAGGCATTGCACAATATGTAGATGCCGTGAAATTATTGTCTATAGAGTAGAAACTGTTTATACTTTGAACGGTGTGCAATTGTGCATTTTAATGGTCATGCCGGATTACACAGCCGACATGACAAGCAAGCTTTATTCTCTCTGTCATATAGCTGCACCGTTTGTAAGATTAATAATCTTACAGCGTGAAGATTAATAATCTTACGGCATGAAGATTAATAATCTTACAAACAAGGCAGCTATGCGATTTATAGTTTTTCGATTTCGTCTTGAGTAAATCCTGTATATTTCATGATGATTTCCATTGGCATACCATCCATTTTCATTTGTTTAGCTATGCCAGCTTTCGTTTTTTTCGCGCCAATATTTATTCCTTCGGCACGCCCCTCAGCACGTCCTTCTAAACGTCCTTCTAAACGTCCTTCCAAACGTCCCTCGCCTCTTGCTGTTACAATGTTATCACGTAAGATGACCACATTGTCTAAATGGCGGTAATACGCATTCGGTTCTGCCTTGCTCATGCGTTCAAGCCGCAGTTTCTCACGGGCTTCTTTCAATCCGGGCGCAGTGGCATCGGAAGGGATATCTCCTGTGTTGAGGAAATAAATCCATTGTTCCAAAGGGACTTTCGACCATTTATTAAAATCGTTTACTTTCAGTATGTAATACTCCGGATAAAGATCGCTTACAGCAGTGACATTAAATTTCTGACGTTGGAAAGGAGTCAGGTTGAGTAGTTCTCCGTTGTGAATTCCTCTAAATTCAGTTTTGCCATGATATACTACGTCCGTACCATTTCCCAAATTGAAATAAACAATGTTCACGCTGTATATTTTCCGGATATGGTCATAGCCCTGTCCACGATTGATATATTCGGTGATTAATTTGGAAGTTCCAAATAGCATACGTTGGAAATAGGCGTACTCCGTATTGTTCTGAACTTCAATAATAAACAGTTCTCCTTTGTCGTTTTCCGCAAATAAATCCACGCGGTTCTGCTTATCATATTCGTCCTCCTGATTGCTTTCGCTTTCCAATAACTTGTTTATAGTTATCTTTTCATTAAGCAATGTTGTCAGCAGGCCTTCTAACACGCTAAAATTCGCTTTGTCACGAAGCAACCGTTTCATGGCCCAGTCAAAGCGGATATATTTGTTTTGTTCTTCCATAAGGATCATCTTTTTCTTTATATGCAAAGAAACAACTTTATTTCGAGAAAGGCAAACGGGAGGCAGCTTTTATTAACTTGAATTGTTTAATAACAGAGGCTTTTGTTTGACAAAATCAGATTTTTTAAGTTTTATATTTTATTGATATTCAGTTGTTTTTTAATTTTATCGTTCATATAGGAAAAGGGAAAATTGTTGCTTCAGAACTGTTCTCTTAAAAAGTTTAATGAATGTCCGCGATGCGTCCTTACAAGCAATTTGGCAACATAAGGGCATTTATAAAAGTTTTTCTTAGCGATAGGAAGATACAAGCTATATATAAATAAGTAGATGTTCATAATTAGTTTATATCATATAGATTTGATACCTTTGCCTCA
>ERZ857521.1009-NODE-1009-length-37455-cov-17.632834_pt1 | contig 37455 bp, 19 predicted proteins | sample MGYA00519701_ERZ857521 | MGnify/ENA primary metagenome ERZ857521 (study PRJEB31778, sample SAMEA3449346) | human gut metagenome | biome: human gut; feature: human-associated habitat; material: faeces | place: United Kingdom | collected 2010/2012 ...
CCCGGCTGGAGCGTATCGAAACCGATATTCTCAACAATTTCAAGGTGCTGGGCGTAAAAGCATATCCGCTGAATGGTGTGGAACGCTTACAGATCATGTACGAGATGTTCCATCAGGAGGAAGAACGGAAGTTTGAGTTCAGCTATGACCGCATCCTGCAAAGCGGCATGACTACCAAGGACTTCATTGCTCCGACCAGTTTTCTGTTCAAGAGCGGCAAGGACTTCCAGATGGGAGATACTATCGGCGCAGTATCCTATCTGAACATCCTTGCCCCGGAACTGACGGATAAGGTTCTGGCAGAGTTTCTGGACATGGACAAGAATCTGGTGGTCAGCATCCACGTGCAGTCGGTAGACCAGCTCAAGGCAATCAAACTCATCAAGGGCAAGATCACAGACCTTGACCGCATGAAGATTGAGGAACAGAAAAAGGCGGTGCGTTCCGGCTATGATATGGAAATTATTCCGAGTGACCTTGCAACTTATGGTGGTGAAGCCAAGAAGATTCTGGATGATTTGCAGAGCCGCAATGAGCGTATGTTCCTTATTACGGTGCTGTTCCTCAATGCTGCGAAAACCAAACAGGAGCTGGATAGTGCAGTGTTTCAGACGGCTGGTATCGCTCAGAAGTTCAACTGCACATTGAATCGACTGGACTATATGCAGGAGCAGGGGCTTATGAGCAGTCTGCCGCTGGCCAATAATCTTGTTCCCATCAAGCGGGCATTGACTACAACTTCCACCGCCATCTTCGTGCCGTTCACCACACAGGAACTTTTCATGGAGGGTGATTCCCTCTACTACGGTCTGAATGCAGTGTCCAACAACATGATTATGGCAGACCGAAAACAGCTCAAAAACCCGAACGGTCTGATTCTTGGAACACCGGGTAGTGGTAAGTCGTTTAGCGCAAAGCGTGAAATGACAAACGTGTTCTTCACGACAACGGACGATATTATCATCGCAGACCCGGAAGGCGAGTATTATCCGCTGGTCGAAGCCCTGGGCGGGCAGGTCATTCATATCTCATCCACCAGCCGGGACTACATCAATCCGATGGACATTAACCTGAACTATGCGGACGATGATAACCCGCTGGGCATGAAGTCGGATTTCATCCTTTCCCTGTGTGAGCTTATCATGGGCGCACGGGATGGCATGGAGCCGGAAGAGAAATCTGTCATTGACCGATGCCTGCCGCTGGTCTATCAGAAATATCTGAATGACCCGAAACCGGAGAATATGCCGATTCTTGGTGATCTGTACGATTGCCTGCGGGAACAGAAAGAACGGCAGGCGCAGCGTATCGCCACGGCACTGGAAATCTACGTCAATGGTTCGTTGCGGGTGTTCAACCACCAGACGAATGTGGAGCTGGATAACCGCCTTATCTGCTTTGACATCAAAGAATTGGGCAAGCAGCTCAAAAAGCTGGGTATGCTCATCGTGCAGGATCAGGTGTGGAATCGTGTTACCATCAACCGCAATGCAAAGAAAAATACACGATACTACATTGATGAATTCCACTTGCTCTTAAAGGAAGAGCAGACTGCCGCATACAGTGTTGAAATCTGGAAGCGTTTCCGAAAATGGGGCGGTATCCCTACGGGCATCACGCAGAACATCAAAGATCTGCTTGCCAGCCGGGAGATCGAGAACATCTTTGAGAACAGCGATTTCATCTATATGCTGAATCAGGCATCCGGTGATAGGCAGATTCTTGCAAAGCAGCTCAACATTTCGCCATTCCAGCTTTCCTATGTGACGAACAGCAACGAGGGCGAGGGGCTGCTGTTCTACGGCAATACCATTATTCCGTTCAAGGATAAGTTCGATACTTCGCTGAAACTTTATGGCCTTATGACCACGAAACCGAATGAAATTGCAAAATACAGGGAGAAGAAAGACGCATGATGAACGAGAAAAAACTGAGCCAGATGATCCTGAAGCTGCATGACCGTGCTGAGGCAGCAAAATACGATGGCGATTCCAGCCCGCCTTATCAGGAAGTGGAAATGTTGAATTTCCACGATGAGGAATCGGTGGTGCATACGGTGCTGGAGGACTTTTACGCAGTCGGCGCACTGGCAGATGAACTGACCCACGGATTCCACATGGAAGAACGGGGCTACATCGACCGCACAGAGGTCAATTCCCGGCTGATCGCTTTTGCCAGAGAGCTGGAGCGCATTCTCGATAAGTGGGAGACTCATGCAACTCTGATCGCGTGAGTTTCCTGCCGGATGGGAGGTGAATCCAATGGCAGACAAGCGATTCCGGGGCAGAGATAAAATCGTCCAGAAAATGACCAAAGACGGTCTGGTGGAAGAGAATCTCCACACCGGGGAAACCAAGTCCGCAGTTGCAGAAGAACCGCCGAAGCAGGAAGATTCGGAAAAAGACGCTGTGGAAAGTGCAGAAGAAACCCCTGTTGTGGAAGAAGAGGTGTGTATGGATGCCGAGGAGGGAGAGGAGGAAAAGCCACGGCGCAGCACAGCCAAACAGAGTACAGAGTATTATAAAGCCCATCAGGAGGATGGCAAAGCGAAAGAAAAAGATGCTTCGCCAGTGGACGAAGATGCAGAGCCTGCGCTGAAGAAAAAGGGCCGCTTATCCTTTGATGATGAGCAGCAGGGCGGCATCGTCCGGGGCGCAGGGCTGGGCATTAAGAAAGTGGCGAAGAAAGGAGTGGATACTGCCACTGGTTTTGCCCATAACAAGGTGCATCAGGTCGAAAAGGAAAACTCCGGTGTGGAGTCGGCGCACAAGAGCGAAGAAACGCTGGAAGGATTGTACCGTTTCTTTAAAGGCAGGAAAAAGACCAGAGAAAAATCTGCCAGAGCTGAGAAGAAAGTCGAGGTTGAGAAAAAATCCAGCCGTCTGAAATTTTCGGAGAGTGAGGGCGGCATGGCCGAAGAAGTGGCAGAAACGTCACTGAAAAAGAAACCGCACTTGCCACCACCGACTGCCGCAGGAGGTGAAGCAACAAAGACAGTCGGTTCAAAATTCTATCAGAAAAAGCAGTATAAGGATGCCTATGCAGCAGCCAAGCGAGGTCGGAAAGCTGGAAACGCTGCCAGCAAGCAGGCGGCAACGGCGGCGAACACGCTTGCCGAAAAAGCAAAAGCGGCGGTGCAGGAAATCGTTGTGCAGAACAAGACCCTGTGGGCGGGACTTGGCATCGCAGCACTGATGCTCATGCTGATTATGGGCGCATTTTCAAGCTGTTCCGCAGCGATCCAGGGAACGGGTAGCACCTTTATCGGAACGACGTATCCTAGTAAGGATGCTGACATGAAAGGTGCAGAAGAAGATTATCTGGAACTGGAAAAGAAGCTGGATGAGCAGATACGGCAGATGGAGTCAACACATCCCGGCTATGACGAATACCGTTACCAGTTGGACGAAATTGGGCATGACCCTTATCAGCTGATCTCTCATCTGACTGCCGTATATGAGCAGTTCACCAGAGGACAGGTGAAAACCGTCATCAAGTCGCTGTTTGAGCAGCAGTATCTCCTGAAAGTCTGGGAAACGATAGAGATTCGCACACGCATGGAAACCAGAGTAGGGATTCGGCCAACGATTGACGCTTTTGGAAACGTCAGCATGGAAACCTATACCTATCAGGAAGAAGTGGAGTATGAGTACAAAATCCTCAACGTCCTACTGAAAAATAAGGGCTTTGACACCATTGCCAGAAAGAACATGGATCGGAAGCAGACTGGGCGGTATGATGCCTACAATCTGACTTATGGCAATCGCCCGGAACTGTTTGGCGCAGGCTCCCCTACATACAGTGGCGGCACAACAGGCAGCATTGGCTCTGGTGGTTCGGGTGGAACAGGCGGAAGCTCCGGCGGTGGTTTCCAATATGACATTCCAGAAGAAGCCCTGTCGGATGAAAAGTTTGCAAGGATGATCGCAGAAGCCGAAAAGTATCTGGGAATGCCGTATGTGTGGGGCGGCAGTTCCCCAAGCACCAGTTTTGACTGCTCCGGCTTTGTCTGCTGGGTCATCAATAACTGCGGCAATGGCTGGAACGTCGGACGCACGACAGCAAACGGACTGCGCGGCAAGTGTAGCTATGTTTCTCCTGCAAATGCACAGCCGGGTGACTTGATCTTCTTTGAAAAAACTTACAACACCGTTGGTGCGTCGCACGTTGGCATCTATGTTGGCAACGGCATGATGATTCACTGCGGCGACCCGATTTCTTATACCAGCATCAATTCGACCTACTGGCAGAACCACTTCCTTGGTTTTGGCAGAATCAAGTAGAGGAAAGGAGAGAAGCTAGATGAGCAAAAAGCTGAAGAAGTTTTTGAATGATGCAGAGAAAACCGAAAGCAAGATCGCGGAACTGGAAGAGTACCTGAGAAATGTCCGGGCTGCACAGAAAAAGGAAGAGGACAATGAGATCGTTCGGGCTATCCGCAGCACAAAGCTGGGCGGGCGTGACCTGTTGGCACTGCTGGAAAATATCCAGGCGGGGAATGTGACGTTCCAGACAACCGTGAATAACGAGAATAAGACTTCGGAAGAAGCAGAAATGGAGGATGTGATTGCGAAAGATGCTTAAAAAGCTGGGTATTGTGATTCCCAGTGCAGTGCTGACCCTGCTGATGGCGGTAGGCTTTTCCACTCCGGCATTTGCCTATGTGGAGCCGGAAGTCAAGGAAGAGCCTGCACAGGTCATTGAGGAAGAGGAACCCACCGAGGAAGAGAAGATTCCGTTCACCATTGCGGGCAATGGTGAGGTGGAGGATAACATTACGGACGATTCCAGTAAGGAGTTCTTCACGGTCAAGACCAAGGGCGGAAATACCTTTTTTCTAGTGATCGACCGGGCAAGGAACAGCGAGAATGTGTATATGCTCTCCATGATCGACGAATACGATTTGCAGGAGTTTCTAACCGATGAGGAACGCAACGGCAAGGAAGAAGAAAAGCCGGCAGTCGTGCTACCGGAAACCAAACCTGAGCCGGAACCGGATGTCGAGATCGAAGAGCCGGAACAGGACGATGGAAAGCTGACCAAGATTCTGGCAATCGTATTTGTTATGGGTGTAGGCGGTGCAGGCGCATTCTTCTATTTCTACATTTATAAGCCGAAGCAGAGTGAGCCGGAAGTATCGAAAGAAAATCTGGAATATGAAGCTCTGCCGACAAAGAATGAGGATGAGGAAGCAGGGGAGGACGCAGAAACCGAAGAATAATAGAAAAACCGTATAATCTAGTGGTGCAGGGATGGTCTGATTCGGACTGTCCCTGCTTTTTTCAAACAAGCAGGAGGATACATGAAATATCTTGCGATAGCAGAAAAGCCGAGTGTGGCACGTTCCATCTCGAAAGTGATCGGTGCATACAAACATGAGGACGGGTATCTGGAGGGTGGGGATTGCGTGGTGAGCTGGTGTCTGGGGCATCTGGCAGAGTATGCAGCCCCAGAGTATTACGATGAACGCTATAAAAGCTGGCGGTTTGATGATCTTCCGATTCTCCCGGAAGAATGGAAATTGTTGGTTTCGGAAGATAAGAAAGCGCATTTCAATATCCTGCGAAAGCTCCTCCGAAGCAAAGATTTTGATTATGTGGTAAATGCCTGCGACGCAGGGCGTGAGGGCGAAGCAATCTTTCGCCGCGTGTACGGTCTGGCAGGCAGCAAACTCCCGGTCAAACGGCTGTGGATTAGCAGCATGGAAGATTCCGCTATCCAGCAGGGCTTTGATTCCTTAAAGGATGGCGCAGAGTATGACAACCTGTTTGCCGCTTCGGAGTGCAGGGCAAAGGCAGACTGGCTGATTGGTATGAATGGCACACGGGCTTTTACCAAGAAATACGGCAGGCGGCAGACCATTGGACGGGTGCAGACTCCGACACTGGCAATGCTGACGGAACGGCAGAACAAAATCCAGAACTTTGTAAAAGAGCCGTATTACAAAGTAGAAATCACAGGAAATGGCATCGTGGCAGAATCGGAACGGATGGCACAGGAGCAGGATGCGGATACCATGCAGGCAGCTTGTGATGGACAGTGTGCCGTAGTTGGCAGCATCGAGCGCAAACGGAAAGAACAGTCTGCGCCGAAGCTGTATGACTTAACGACCTTGCAGCGAGAAGCTAACCGCTATTATGGTTTTACCGCCAGTCAGACCTTGAAGATCGTACAGGAATTGTACGAAGAAAAGCTGGTGACATACCCGCGAACGGACAGCCAGTACATCACGGAAGATATGCAGCAGACCATGGCAGATTTGCTCAAACACTATGGCGGCGAAGCAGATGGAGTAAAGCAGGTGGTCAATAACAAAAAGGTCACTGACCACCATGCGATTCTGCCGACACTGGAAAGCTGCAAGCGTGGGTCAAACAGCCTGTCCGGGGATAAGGAAAAGGTCTTTGCTCTCATCGTCTGGAAGATGCAACAGGCAGTACAGCCGCCATACATCTATGAAGATGTTCTGGTAACAGTATGCTGTCAGGACAGGAAATTCACTGCAAAATACAAAAATGTCTTGCAGGCGGGACATACCGCAATGCCTGTTCCGTTTGCAGAACAGGAAAAAAGCAAGGATATGGCATTCCCCAAGAAACTGGAACAGGGCGAGGTGATTCCTGTGGTGAGCGCGGAGAAAAAGCAGGGCTTTACATCTCCGCCGAAAGCATTTACCGAAGACACCCTGCTTTCTGCAATGGAAAGCGCAGGCAACAAGGAGTTTGAAAAAGACACGGAAAAGAAAGGACTGGGAACACCTGCGACCCGTGCAGCGATTCTGGAAAAGCTGGTATCTTCCGGCTATGTGGAACGCAAAGGCAAGCAGATTCTTCCCAGTGCAGAGGGGGTTACGGCAATCGCAAATATCCCGGATTACCTGAAATCGGCAAGCATGACCGCTGAGTGGGAAAATGAACTGCTGCGGATGGAACGGGGCGAAACAAAGCCCGCCGACTTCATGCAGGGCATCGGTGGATTGCTGGAACGAATGCTGGCAGACCTCCGGCAAATTCCGACCGTACAGGAATCACCTATTTATAATAAGGTATCTATCGGGAACTGCCCGGTATGTGGAAAGCCCGTCTGTGAAGGCAAGCTGAATTTCTATTGCTCTGACCGGGACTGTAAATTTGCCCTCTGGAAAGAAAGTAAATACCTTTCCGGCATGAAAAAGACGCTCACAAAGAAGATGGCAACTGACCTTTTGAAGAAAGGACGTACCTATGCAAAAGACTTCTACTCTGCCAAAAAGGACAAGACCTTTGCCGCAGACCTTGTTATGGCAATAGAAAATGGCAGGGCGCAGTACAGTCTTGAATTTCCGAAAACACCAGCTAAGAAGTAAGGAGGGAACGATTGGCGAAATTTAACGATATTCGGGAACTTGCCCAGCAGAACGCACGGTGGGTAAGCAATTCTCCGAAAGACTGGATGAACTATCTGGATGTGGCGGCACGGCTGTACCGCTATTCGTTCAAAGATACTTTGCTGATCCATGCTCAGCGTCCTGATGCGACCGCCTGTGCAGAGCTGGAAGTCTGGAACAAGAAAATGAACCGCTGGGTAAACCGTGGCGCAAAAGGCATTGCGCTTTTGGACGATGCCAGCCCACGGGCAAAGCTGCGCTATGTGTTCGACATTGCGGACACGCATCTGGTGCAGGGCGGCAGAACGCCGATCCTCTGGCGCATTGATGATTCGGAACACCAGCAGATGATCCTCGACCATCTGGCAGATACTTATGCTCTGACGCAGACGGACAGCATGAATGCTGCGCTGATGGAACTGGCACAGCAGTTGACCGCTGAAAATCTGGAAGAAGCGATGGATGGTCTGGAATATGAGGTGGCAGACACTTTTCTGGAAGGACTGGATGAAGATAACCTCCGTGTCCGTTTCCGGGAGTTAATGACCAACAGTATTTTCTATACCCTTTCCCGACGCTGCGAACAGGAACCGCTGGAAGTTTTGGAAGATGAGGATTTTATCCGTATTGTGGATTTCAACCAGCTTCCGGTTTTGACGTTCCTGGGCAATGCTGTTTCGGAACAATGTGAAGCGGTTCTCCGTGACATCGGACGGGAAATGCAGAAAATTTACCGAAAAGAAGTCACAGAACATCTTGCAAAAACTGCCGACAGCTTGTATAATACAAGTACGGACTTTAGCACATTAAAGCGTGAAACTGAAACGAACATCACTGAAGGAGGAAAACCGTATGGAACTGACTTATCACCGCAAGGGGGACTACCTGTTTCCGAACCTGACCGTACAGGACGAGCCGATGAGCATTGGGAAGTACGGGATGCTGCGCAGGACTTATCTGAGGGAAAACAAGAAGAACTGGTATCAGAGTATGCTGATGAGCGGCAGGCTGAATCAGCATCTGGCGCAGATCGACGAGCAGGCGGAGAACCGGATGGAAGAACTGATCGAGAGCCTGAACGAGAAGTATCCGGCTCCGAACAAGGAAACCGAACAGATGGCATGGGTGGCACATCAGAACAATCTGACCGCGATGGCGGAAGAGATCGTGCTGAAGGAATTGGTGTACAACTAACCGCTGACACAACCGAACAGGATTTGAGCGAAGCAGAGGAAGAAATTGCCTCTGCTTTTTCTCTGCCCAGTCTGCCGACCGTGGAACAGCAGATTCGGGCAATCGAAGCCCCGATGCAGGCCCAGTATGCCGATGAGATCACGATTCCGGCAGAAGTTGTGGATGAAATCCTGCGGACGGGAAGCAATCGAAGCAAAAGCCAGCTCCGCCTTATCTATAACTTTATGACCGAACAGACCCCGGAAGAGTATACTGCTTTCGTCAAAAAAGAGTATGGCGAGGGCGGCAAGGGCTTTGAGATCGGCGGCACAAAATATGCAGTCTGGTTCGATGAGTTGGGTATGCAGATCGCCGTTGGAGATACGGTTCGGAACGACCCCAAAAACAAAGCGTTTCTGTCCTGGGAAGATGTCAGCTGCAGAATCCATCAGCTTCTGCAGCAGGGAGAGTACGCACCAAAGTCTGTCCTGGATGCAGCCCGTGGCAATGCTCTGCATGAACACGCAGAAGCCCTAAGCTATATGGAACGCGATATGGCAGAGGGCGTGGCAGAGATGGTCTTTGCCGATACGTCCATCTTCTCCGGCGGATACCCGGAACTTACAGAACGACTTGCAAAGTTGATTGACCAGCCGGAATTTCTGGCTGACCTGAACGAACGTCTTTTGGGACTGGCAGAAGCCTACGCCGAAGATAAAAGCGTGATGCGGATGCCGTTCTATCGCCCGGACAAAGTATCCGAACAGTTTCAGAAGTTTGCCCTCCCGTTCCAGCCGTATCAGGCAAGAGAGGGATTTCAGTGGAATGAGCAGGAAGTCTTTATCACGGAAGATGAGATCAATGCTTTCCTTGCAGGCGGCGGGCCGTATTCGGATGGCAGGCTGGCAGCGTACAGTTTCTTCCTTACCCATACAGAAAAAGCAGAACGCGCGGCATTTCTGAAAGACCGATACGGTGTGGGCGGCAGCAGTCATGCACTTTCCCGTGCAGATAATTCCCATGCCAGCTATGACGGCAGAGGTCTTGAACTGGCACGGGGCATCTATGAAAAGCCGGATGCGCTGGTAAAGCTGAACTGGAACCAGGCGGCTGAACGAGTTGCAAAGCTCATTGACCAGAGTTTGTATCTGAAGCCTGCGGATTACAGCCGGATGCCGAGTTACGAGCGTGAGCAGATGGCAAATCGGGTAATCGGTTTCTACCATCGTCTGCCCGATGAAGTAGAGCGTCCATTTAAGCGGGAATTGCTGAATGAGGATGCCAGAAAGAAACTGCCCACCATGCTGGCTGACCCGGAACAGGCGGTAGAGCTTCTGGAAAAGATGGATGCAGCACTTCTTTCCGTGCCGCTGGATTCCCCGGAATATGCGGAAAAATCAAAGACGCTTGCTGAACTGCACCAGTATGTTGAGGGAACGTACACGATCTTCCCGGAAAAGAAAAAGGCTGTTGAGATTTCTGTTTCTGAGACAGGACAAATATCGCTTTTCGATATTTGGGCGCAGGAACAGGAATCGAAAGAGCATTCAACCACCGCAGTGGTTGAAGAACCCCAGAAGCAGGCGGCAAAGTACAGCAGAAATGTCGGGGATTATCTCTATCTGGAAGATGACCGCCTTTATAAAATCGAACGTGTTACGGATTCTCTGATCTATCTGAAAGATATGGAGCGTCCTGCATGGGCGGCGCGGGTGCTTCGACCGAACCAGTATGGTGCAGAACTGGCAAAGAATCCGCTGAATGATTATCTTCTGGCAGGGCAGGAATCTGCATTGAAAGATAGTCGCTGTGTTTACAAAGAATGTCTGTATTCCATGCTGGATGCGGTGCAGCAGAGTGAAATCTATCCGTATCTCCGCGACCGCGATGTGGATGCAGACGAAGCGGAAAAGGAACTTCGGAACAAGATTGACGAGCTGTTAGAGCAGAATGCGAAAACTGCTCCGCTGTATCTGGAAGCAAGCCAGAACTGGGAAAACTTCAAAGACTGGTTGGTAGAAGATATTTTCCAGCGCACCTATCAGGACGTTATTACGGACAGACGGGATGCCGTTGCACTGTATCAGGATAGCAAGGACGCACCGCAGTGGGTGCGCGGCATTATGGTTCCGTATGCAGCGGAAGAAAAGGCCGTTGAGCCGACCTTGCAGCCCCTGCCGTTGGATGCCGTAAACGAATATAACGCGCTGAAAGAGCGTTACCCGGATGCTCTGGTCGGCTATGAGCAGTACGGCAACTTTGAGTTCTACGGCGAGGATGCAAAGCGCGTTTCAGAACTTCTTGGCAGCAAGCTGTTGGAAAAGGAAACCGCACTCGGCAAGGTTGAGGTATCTGGTTTTCCGCGTGAACAGTGGGTTTCGCAGGCAATGAAGCTCTGGAAACAGGGGGAGAGTATCTATCTGTCCGGCCAGCAGGAAGATGGAACCCATGCGCAGACAAAGTATTTCCGCAGAGAGGAATATCTGCCAGTCAATACCATCGTTGAACTGGACGATAGAGAGTTCCGTGTGGATTCGGTCAACTTTGAACAGGGAACGGTCAGTTTGCAGGACATGACCCTTGCAAAAGAAGCTCGGTATCCGATCTTCCGAACGGAACCGCTGGAGTACATTCGGCACCTGTATGAACAGGTCGATGTGCCGATGGAAGAAGCGGTGGAAATCACGGTCTTTACGGCTCTGCACAATGCAGGTGTAGCCTACGAGGATTTTTCCCCGGAGCAGATGGATGTGATCTATTCGGTGGCAGAATCGGGCGGCGAGTTGGAAGAACTGCTGAATCCCGACTTTCCGCCGGAACAAATGCAGTTGATCGCAGATGTGCAGAACCGAACGGATGCCATTAGCCGCGCAGCGGCAGAGGAAGCCCTTGAACCGCTGACGCAGCAGCCTATGACCCCGGCAGAGGTCAACCATGCACGGCGGCAGCACAACCTTCCACTGGACAGTGAAGCAGAAACAGAACAGCCTGTACAGCCCAAACAGGAACCTATGAACTTCCGTATTACGGACGATGATCTCGGCGCAGGAGGGCCGAAAACAAAGTATAAAGCCAATGTGGAAGCCATTCGGGTGCTGCAAACGCTGGATGCAGAGCAGCGGCAGGCCACAGCGGAGGAACAGGAAATCCTTTCTCGGTATGTGGGCTGGGGCGGCATTCCGCAGGCGTTCGATGAAAACAACGCGGAATGGTCGAAAGAGTATGCCGAACTGCAGTCCCTGCTCACGGCAGATGAGTATAAGGAAGCCCGCGCCAGTACCCTGAATGCGTTTTACACTTCCCCTACGGTCATCAAGGCAATGTATGAAGCTCTGGGCAATATGGGATTGTCCAAAGGCAATGTGCTGGAACCGTCCTGCGGTGTCGGCAATTTCATGGGTCTGGTGCCGGACAGCATGGAAAAGATTCGGATGTACGGTGTGGAGTTGGACAGCATTTCAGGCCGCATTGCACAGCAGTTGTACCAGAAAAACAAGATTGCGGTGCAGGGCTTTGAAACAATGCAGTTCCCGGACAGTTTCTTTGATTGTGTGGTGGGTAATGTGCCGTTCGGCAATTACAAAGTGCCGGATAAGCGGTATGACCGCCACAATTTCCTCATCCATGATTACTTTATTGCAAAAAGTCTTGACCTTGTTCGTCCGGGCGGCGTGGTGGCGGTAGTCACTTCCAGCGGTACGATGGATAAAAAGGATTCCTCTGTCCGAGAGTATCTTGCCAACCGTGCCGATCTGGTCAGTGCAATTCGCCTGCCAAATAATGCGTTCCAGCGCAATGCGAACACAAGTGTTGTAGCTGACATTTTGTTTCTGCAAAAGCGTGACCGGGCGGCAGTGGAGCGGGCAGAGTGGGTAGACCTTGGCACAACGCCGGAGGGATACCCCATCAACCAGTATTTTGCGCAGCATCCTGAAATGGTGCTGGGTGAGATCACGACTGAAAGTACACAGTACGGCAAACAGGAAACCACGGTCAAGCCCATCGAGGGCGCAGACCTTGCACAACAGTTGAAAGCAGCCGTTGAGAACATCCATGCGGAAATCACTGAGCCGGAAATCACGGACGATGAACTTGACCAGAACGCAGAACCACTTCCGGCAGACCCAAACGTGAAGAATTTCAGTTACACCAATGTGGACGGACAGGTCTATTACCGTGAAAACTCCTATATGAACAAGGTTGACCTGCCTGCGGTCACGGCAGAGCGTGTGCTGGGGATGATTGCCCTGCGGGAAACCACACAGAAATTGCTGGACTGCCAGTTGCACGATGGTACGGATGCCGAAGTGGAACTGCTGCAAGGAAAGCTGAAAGACCAGTATAAGCGGTTCACAGCGCAGTATGGTCTGATCAACAGCACCGCCAACAAACGGGCATTCCGGCAGGATAGCAGCTATTGTCTGCTGGCATCTCTTGAGATTCTGGACGAGGATAAAAACCTCAAGCGGCTGGCAGATATTTTTACGAAACGCACTATTCGCAAGCCGGAACCCGTCACCTCTGTGGATACTCCGAGTGAAGCCCTGGCACTCTCCATCGGAGAAAAAGCAAAGGTCGATGTGCCGTTTATGGCAGAACTTTGCGGAAAGACAGAGCAGGAAGTGACCGAAGAACTGGCAGGTGTTATCTTCCGAAATCCTGTCACACAGGCGTGGGTGACGGCGGACGAATATCTGTCCGGCAACGTCCGGGAAAAGCTGGCAACGGCAGAAACCTTTGCTGCAAACCACCCGGAGTATCAGGTCAATGTCGAGTATCTCAAGCGGGTACAGCCGAAAGATTTGAATGCTTCGGAGATTGAAGTGCGGCTTGGTGCAAACTGGATCAAGGCAGAGTACATTACGGACTTCATGGAGCGGGTGTTCAAAACGCCGAGTTACTATATCGGAAGTTCCATCAAGGCAACCTATTCGGAAATCAGCGGCGCATGGAACATCAGCGGAAAGTCACTTGACCGGAGTAATCCCCGTGTGACGAACACCTATGGCACAATGCGGGTCAACGGCTATCGACTGCTGGAAGATGCGCTGAATCTCCGGGATACCAAAATTTACGATACCATCTATGAGGATGGAAAAGAAAGGAGAGTGCTGAACAAAAAAGAAACCATGCTGGCGCAGCAGGCACAGGAAGCGATTCGGGATGCGTTCAAGCAGTGGATTTTCAAGGATTTAGACCGCAGAGAGGAACTTTGCAAGGTCTACAATGAGCGGTTCAATGCGATTCGTCCCCGTGAATACGATGGCAGTCACATCAAGTTCGTGGGCATGACCCCGGAAATCAGCCTGATGCCGCACCAGAAAAATGCAGTGGCGCATATCCTGTATGGCAATAATACGCTGCTGGCGCATTGTGTGGGTGCTGGCAAGACCTTCCAGATGATCGCTGCCGGCATGGAAAGCCGCCGTCTGGGTCTGGCGCAGAAGAATCTTTATGTTGTGCCGAACCATCTGACGGAACAGTGGGGTGCAGACTTCCTGCGGCTGTATCCGAATGCCAATGTGCTGGTGGCAACGAAAAAGGATTTCGAGCCATCCAACCGAAAGAAGTTCTGTTCCCGGATTGCCACGGGCGATTATGATGCTATCATTATCGGGCATTCGCAGTTTGAGCGGATTCCGCTTTCCCCGGAACGGCAGAAATCCATGATCGAGCGGCAGATTCAGGACATTACCTTTGCGATTGCAGAAGCAAAGGCAGAGGACGATGGCAAGAGTTTCACGGTCAAGCAGATGGAGAAAACAAAGAAAACCTTGCAGGCAAAACTTCAGAAGCTGAACGACCAGAGCCGCAAGGATGATGTAGTTACATTTGAGCAGCTTGGTGTTGACCGCCTGTTTGTGGACGAAAGCCATTTTTATAAAAATATGTTCCTCTACACAAAAATGCGGAACATCGCTGGTATTGCTCAGACCGATGCGCAGAAATCCTCGGATATGTTTGCAAAATGTCAGTATCTCGATGAAATCACTGGCGGCAAGGGTGTGACCTTTGCAACAGGTACGCCTGTATCGAACAGCATGGTGGAGCTGTATACCATTATGCGCTACTTGCAGTATGACACCTTGCAGAAACTTCATCTTGGACATTTCGATAGCTGGGCGGCTTCGTTTGGCGAAACCGTAACGGCAATCGAATTGTCCCCAGAGGGAACGGGCTACCGTGCAAAGACGCGGTTCGCCCGGTTTTTCAATCTCCCTGAATTGATTTCACTGTTCAAGGAGTCCGCAGACGTACAGACGGCAGATATGCTGAATCTGCCTGTGCCAGAAGCAGAGTACATCAATGAGGTGCTGAAACCCAGTGAAACGCAGCAGGAAATGGTGAGCAGCTTTGCCGACCGTGCAGAGCGTGTGCGGAACGGAAATGTCGATCCGAGAACCGATAATATGCTCAAAATCACGAACGATGGCAGAAAGCTGGCCTTGGATCAGCGGCTTATCAATGACCTGCTGCCGGATGAGCCGGAAAGTAAGGTCAACCTCTGCGTGGAGAATGCCTATCAGGTATGGGAAGAATCCACGCCCGACAAATCCACCCAGTTGATTTTCTGCGACTTATCGACCCCGAAAGCAGACGGAACATTCAATGTGTACGATGATGTCCGGGAAAAACTGGTGGCAAAGGGAATCCCCCGTGAGGAGATTGCTTTTATCCATGAGGCAAATACCGAAACCAAAAAGGCAGAACTGTTTGCAAAGATGCGCTCCGGTCAGGTGCGTATCCTGCTTGGTTCGACCCCGAAACTTGGTGCTGGTACAAACATTCAGGACAGACTGATCGCCCTGCATCATCTGGACTGCCCGTGGAAGCCCTCTGATCTGGAACAGCAGGAAGGACGCATTCTTCGTCAGGGAAACCGCAACCAGAAAGTGAAGATTTTCCGTTACGTCACAGAGAATACGTTCGATTCGTATATGTGGCAAATTCTGGAAAATAAACAGAAGTTCATCTCGCAGATCATGACCTCGAAATCTCCTGTTCGTGCCTGCGATGATGTGGACGATACCGCGCTGACCTATGCAGAAATCAAAGCATTGGCAACGGGAAATCCCTACATCAAGGAAAAGATGGATTTGGATATTCAGGTCAGCAAGCTGAAGCTGATGCGGGCCAACCACACCAGCCAGATTTACAGCCTGGAATCGGATATTGCACGGCGGTATCCGGCAGAAATCACGGCAGCGAAAGAGCGCATAGCAGGTCTGAAAGCTGACCTTGCAGTGGCAAAGCCGTTGCTGGAACAGGACAAGGAGAAGTTCTCCATCACGGTGGAGGACAGGGTTTATACCGACCGCAAGGAAGCAGGCTCGGCAATTCTTGCAGCCTGTGCCGCAATGAAGATCGCTAAGACAGAGGGGCAAATCGCAGATTTGGGAGGGTTTGCAATCAGTTCCCGGTTTGATGCGTTCGCCCAGACATTCAAGCTGACCATCAAGCGGCAGAGCAGTTATACGATTGAACTTGGCAGTGATCCGGCTGGCAATATCCAGCGTATTCTCAATGCGCTGGCATCTATCGAAAAGACACTGCCGCAGGTGGAGCGCAGATTGGAAACCTTACAGCAGCAGTTGGCAGAAGCAAAGGAAGAAGTGCAGCGTCCGTTCCCGCAGGAGGCGGAATTAAACGAAAAATCTGCACGGCTTGCAGAATTGAATGCCCTGCTGGATATGGATGAAAAGGGGGATGATGCGGCTCTTGGCATGGATGAGGAAGTAACGGATAGCGAACTTCCTGCGCCGAAACATGAGATTGAGCGGAGTGCAGACAGCGTAAAACGTCCGTCGATCCTTGCACAGCTTCACGAAAAGCAGGCAGAACGCATGGCAGAGCCGAAACCGCAGAAAAAGAAAAGTCACGATATGGAACTATAACTGAGAATGCCCCGTCAGATCTCCGAAAGGGAATCTGATGGGGCAGATTTTGTAAAGGAGGGCATGAATGGCAGATAAGCGGGCAGACCAGCTCAAAGAAATCACGGAACGGTTGGAACAGGGCGTAAAGGACATTTTTACTTCGGAAATGTATACGAAGTACCTGCTTACAATGTCGAAATTCCACAATTACAGCTTCAATAATACGCTGCTGATCGCAATGCAGCGTCCAGATGCTACGTTGGTGGCTGGGTACAATGCCTGGAAAAATAAGTTTAACCGCTATGTGAAAAAGGGTGAAAAGGGCATCCAGATCATCGCGCCTGCCCCGGTAAAGGAACGGGAAGAGAGGGAGAAAATCGACAAGGACACCGGGCTTACGGTGCTGAATGAGAGCGGGGAGCCGGAAATCGAAGTGGTGGAGAGGGTGATTCCCCGGTTCCGGGTAACAACGGTTTTCGATTATGCCCAGACAGACGGAGAACCGCTGCCTACGCTGGAAGTGAATGAACTGACTGCCCGTGTCAAGGATTATACCCTGCTGAAAGAGGCAATCGAACAGGTATCTCCTGTGCCAATTCGTTTTGGAGAGATCGAGGGCAACGCAAAAGGTTATTACAGCCACATGGACAAAGAAATCTGTGTTCGTGCCGATATGGGTGAGAGCCAGACCATCAAGACGATGATCCATGAGGTTGCTCATGCCATGCTGCATGACAGCGACCAGATGAAACAGCGCGGCGAGGAAAAAGACCAGCTTACCAAAGAAACAGAAGCGGAAAGCATTGCATTTACGGTTTGCTCGGCACTTGGCATTGATACTTCGGACTACTCGTTCCCGTATGTAGCAAGCTGGGCAAGCGGCAAGGAACTGAAAGAATTGAAAGATTCGATGGATACGATTCGATTGACCGCTGCTGATTTTCTTGAAAAACTGGAAACGGTGGTGGCAGAAAGGAGTGTGGAGCGCATGACGGCGATGGAATATGCTGAAAAGCTGATTGTGGACAAGGAACGGGACAAAACCGTTTTTGACAACAGCCAGCGAAATCTCATTGTAAACTTTGCTTACAAGCTGGATGACCGGGCGGCAACGGAAGAACTTGCCAACAATCTGGCGGCTGCGGTTGCGGCTGAAAACACGGAAGAAATCAATCGCCTGATGTGGGAAGCAGAGGAGAAGATCGAAAGTCTGCCGGATGGCATGATCGGTCTTTCGGAAATGCACGAATATGGGTATCTGAAAGATGATGTTCTGCCGTTGACAAAGGAAGGCGCACGGGAGTGGCATCGGCTGGGCGAACGGATTTACCCGCTGTTTCAGGATGGCACGGCAGGAGATTTCGCCAGTCAGGAAGAGATCGAACAGCATGATGGCATCTTCGGAATCAAGGCAGACGCATGGAGTGCAATTTTGCTGGAAAAGAACGAAGAGTATCTGGAAGATGAGTATGCCCGCCCGGACGCTGCACTGACGCTGATAAGCCGGGAGCAGGCTCTGCGCCTGTTTGATGAGGGCAAGCAGATTTATCTTATCCGCGTTAGTCCATGGCCGGTTCTTGTCACAGGGCGTGAAGAAATCGAACGTGGAAGTGACTATTTCCAGATTGCTAAGGAAGATTTGGAAAAGGACAAGCAGAAAACAATGGAAAACGGCGAGAAAGCACCCGTTGAAAAGCTGGCAGTAGACCTTGACGATTATGCCTTTAACTTCGATTTTTACCACTATAAGGACAGCGTAGAGGATCGGGAGCAGGCAGTTGAAGCACTGAAAGAACAGATTCAGGCTGGGGATGTTCAGACGATCAGGGAATGGCTGCAAGCCGCAGTGGAGGAATCAGAGGGAGAGTCCGCAGAAAAGGCGGCAGAGCTGATAACCCGGCTGGATGCGTTGGTCAAGGAGCAGAAGCTGCTTTCCGGCAGTGAAAAGCAGTTTGGCATCTACCAGATCACTGCCCGTGACCCGGAACACGATTATCGCTTTATGAATCTGGACTTTGTAAAACGGCATGGAATGGAAGTGAACCGTGCAGACTATGAGCTGGTCTATACCGAGCCTCTTAAGGAAAAAGATACACTTGAAGCTATTTACGAACGTTTCAATATCCAGCGTCCAACGGATTTTACCGGGCATTCGATTTCCGTCAGTGATGTTGTGGTGCTGAACGATGGCAAGTCGATCAAAGTCTGCTATGTGGACAGCATCGGCTTTGCAGAGCTTCCGGATTTTTTCAAGGAAAGAAAGATGGATTTGAAGAAAGAAACGATTCTGGATGAACAGTTGCAGGAAATTGAAATCTTTGATAAGCCCGGTCTTTTCAGCAACAGCAGACTGCGGGATGAGGATGTGCCGGATGGATTGTACCGCTATGACCTGCGCGGGTCGGACTATGATCCGGGGCAGCCGATTCTGGTGGAGAAAACAGTGATCGTAAACCATGCGGCATCTGTTCTGATGGCAGAAGAACTTGACCTTGGCGCAGACGGTCGGCTGGAACTGGGCGCGGAAGGTCTGAACTTCACGGGTGGATTGCTGACTGTGCGTGAGTTTATGGAAGAACAAGAGCATAAAAAGGATGGCTTAATACACGGTGACTCCGACCAGATTGCAGTCGAGGGTCATATTGGTACATGGTATGCGATTGATGAAACGGAGGTCGGTGGCGAGAAGTTCTTCCTGCTGGAGCATGAGGAATACGGGGATGAAGCTGCCTGCGTTGCGGTCAATGAGCAGGGAAAACTGGTGGCAGAAGATTTGTGGAACGGCTTTGATGAGGGCTTTCAGGATGCCGTAAAGGAGTATTTTGCAGAAAAGAATCCGACTTCACAAAAAGAAGAACAGGCTGTGCCTGTGGCAGAGGAAAGCCGCACGGATAATTCGGATGTTCCGGTTTATTACGAATCTTTTGCCTATGCAGCAGAGAATGGCGAGGTGGATTTGTACCGCATTTCCAGACAGCTCAATGAAGATTGCAGAAATGCCATTGAAGAAGCGATTGCAGACAATTTCGATGGAATGCACCTTGCAGACGATGCTACGAAATCCGTTGTTGAACAGTTCGGCATGGAGCGTATGGGCTATATTCTGGCGTATACGCTGAATTATAACAATCACGACGGAAGGTATTCGCACAGCAATAAGGAATGGGCAGACACCACCTGTAAAGGAGAATGCGGTAACAACATTCGTCCTGACTGGATCGTGCGCAGTCACCCGGCTGTGCTGAACGGATTTGTGGATATGTACCGCAAAGAACTTGAGGCTGAACAGCAGAGGGAGCCGGAAAAGCCTTTTGTGCAGCAGTTCTATGTTGTGACAGATTTGCAGACCAATCCGATGCAAATTGAGAGGTTCGGGGATCTCGATGATGCAATGTCCTGCTATCAGCAGGTTCCGAATTTTCATCTAAAAGCCCTTGGCGTAGAGAAAACGCCTGACCCACTTCCGGGCAGTCTGGACATTGTGCAGTGCAAGAACGGTATCGACACGATCGTGGAGGACTGCAAGAAAGTTCCGGGCTGGGATAATCCGTACATCCAGAATCATGTTGTTGCATTGGTGGCAGAAGCATTGAAAGTGCAGGATGTGGCGGTAGCCTATGAGATCAACGATGGCTATTTTCACATCCAGACCAGCGAGGACGGCTACGACTATACCTTATATAGTAAGGACTTCACAGTAATGGACGGTGGCATTGTTGAAACAGACGAGTACAGACCCGTGCAGGAAGTGATGGAAGAAGTTCTGGCAGAACACGGACACAGCGTTTCTGAGTGTGGTGTGATTAGCGCTGAATATCTTCAGGAACAGTCCTACCGTGCAGAAACACAGCGGGCAGAAGCGATGAAAGAAAAGCTGGCGGCAGAGAAGCCTGCGCCAGAAGCAAGCATCAGCTTTTATGTGGCAGAGTGTGCAGAGTTTCCGGTGATGGGAGAGTTCCATGACAATCTGACATTGGAGCAGGCATTGGAAATCTACGATAAGATTCCGGCAGAGCGGATGAAGGGAATCAAGAGCATTGGCTTTTCCCTTGAGGATGGAAGCATCTATTCGGGAATGTTTGACCTGATGGTAGGCGGAGAAGTGCAGGCAGAGGTTGTCAACCATATCCAGCATTACCGGGAAAGCCCGCTGGTGCAGAAAGCAATTTCGGATATGAAAACGCTTTTGGAAAAGCGGCAGGCAAGCAAGGAGTTGGAAGAACGCCCCAGCACCCGGCAGTCTGTTCGTGAAGCGTTGAAGAACCGCAAAAAGGCGCAGGAACAGCAGTCCAATCAGGAACAGGAAAAACCGAAGAAGGCAAAGAAGAAAGGAGAAATGGAACTGTGAGCAAGGTGAAGTTTAATGCAGATGAGATGATGGTTATGGCAATGTTTGAGCAGCCGACACGGACGGAAACCATGAGATATATCGAGGAAGTTGTTCCGTTTGTCGAGGACGATGTTGAAGTTTTTTCGCTGGTAGCATCGACCATGAAAAAGATGCGCTCTATTTCGGACATGGAATTTTCCAGACTTGACCTTAAACCGTATCTTCAGGATGTGGTGGCAAAATGAATATCAATCAGTATGCGGTCTATCAGCTGAAAGAAAGTGCAGAACTTGCTGCGTATCGGTCACGTTCATATCAGTATTTGACGGAACATCATTTTCAGGTGATCGTACAAAATTATCAGCAGGCGTATTTTACCAAGTTGTTTACATCGGACACACCAGAGATGATTCGGAAACGGTTGGAAGAGCATCGACCGAAGAATTTCCGTGGCCGTCCATTTGGTGTCGGTGATGTGATTGTCATAAACCAACAGGGAGAAATCACGGCGTATTTTGTGGATAAGGACTCCCTTGTTGTGGTTGCTGGCTTTATCCGCAGTAGTAGTTCTGGCATTCTGGTTACACTTGACACGAAAAATCTTTTTATAGATGGATGTGCTGGGACGTGGATGGCAACCGAAGAATGCGTAGTAGAAAGCCAGCACTTTTTTCTGATGCAGCATGAAGTCTATAAGGAAAAAGCACCGAACGTGATTGTAGATGCTTCTGGAAAACTGGTTTCCACTGAAATCCGAAAAGGGTTGGATGAGGATGCCAGAAAAAAGATTCTGGATTATCTGCATCAACCGCTGATGGAAAAGCCGATGAACCAGAAGCCGTCACTACACCAGATGGAACATTATCAGAAGTTCTATGAGAACGGGGAATATGTTCGGGCCGTAGAATCAACTACGGAACAGAACTACAATATGATTGATGGCTGTGCCAACAATCTCCCTAAGCCCCGCATAATCAACGGACGGGAATCCGTTCTTGATAAATTGCGAATCAGGCAGATGGCACGGGAAAAGCAAAAGAGTAGCCAAGAGCAGTCGGCTGATATGGAACGGAACAGGAAGTGATCTGTTGTTGCCCGGATGCAGAGGGTTCCCTGCAAACAGGCGTTGGAAGAAATATTTCAGGATCGCTTTGTGGAATTACAAAATGGTTTCTTGAAATACAGGGACGCTTAAAGACTGAAAATAGTGCAAGAGCCACCATAGGCTTACCCAACAAAAGGGTAGCGTATGGTGGCTCTTTTTTGCTTAAAGGGTCTGTTCTGTGCGTTGAATGTGATCTCGAATGTGGTGCTGCCCCAAGATGCTGTCAACATTGGCACAGGCTGTTCGCAATTCTTTTTGATAATCTTTATAATAGGTATAGGTGTCGTATTGAGCCGCTTTCAAGGCAAGTAATCGTTCTTTTTCAAGCTTCAAATCTTTCATCTTCGGAAGTGAGCCGTCTGGATTTTGTGCTTTCAGAATCTGGGCGGCTTTTTCGTGCTTCTCAATTTCATCAGCGTGATCCTTGCGAAATTTTCCTTTGAAGCGAGCTTTCAAAAATTCATTGTAGGTGGATTTTGTGGAAAGATACTGACCCAGATAGTGGATTTGCTCATTCACAGATTTGATTTGTGTTTCGGTGTCCTTTGTCTTTTGCCGTGCATCGTGCATCTGTAATGTGATGCTATCGTAGGTTATCTGTAAATTTTCTCTGGTGTCAAATCCGTTTTCCTGAATGTAAGCTACGGTCTTTGCCATCTGCTGAAGATTGGAAATTTTAACTTTTTGAGCATAAGCTCTGCTCTGTTGAGCCTTAATACAGTTCTGCAAGTCCACAACAAGACGCAGACCAGAGCGAATGAAGAGAATGGCAATCGGGTCTGCATGGTAATCGGGCATGGTCTGTCGTTGCTTTTCTTCTTGCTCAGCAGCAAGTGCATTGGCTTCAAAAAGATTGAGCAAATAATCTTTATCAAAATTTGTGCCTAAAGAGCGACCAGAAATGTACTTCTCTCGCTCTGGATGCAGATAGCTATATCTTCCCCGATTTTCTTTCACATGAATCTTATACTTTTCAAATAACTGGCTTTGAAAATCTTCAAACGAAATTGCGGAGGAAGAAATCTCTGAAACGGCATTCCGAACAAACTGCTTACGAGTCTGAAATGTTGTTTCCATTGGATTCATGCCATCAGCAATGATCTGTTCGTTTATATCTTCCAGCTCTTTCTGCCCTCGCTTTTGCAACCAGTATTCAGCTTCAGTGATTTTACGTTGAGCCGGAGAGAGAAGATCGACCTGATACAGATTTTCACGCTGGCATAGATTCATAAGTTCTTGCTGTAAGTATTTTAGATAATCTTTTGTCAGGTGATGTTTGTATCCTGCTTTGCAGTCAATGCTGCGTGTGGTGTATGACTGTGGCTCTATGTCCAGTTTCCGTAAGCTGTTGATTATGATATGAACATGGATGTTGCCACTGCCATTATGTCCATCCGTGTGAGTACAGACCAATGCTTGATGTCCGGGAAGATGATTCTTCACAAATTCAAGTCCCAGGGTTTGTGCTTTCTCGCCAGTAAGATTGTGTTCGTCTTTATCGCGCGGATCAAAACTGATGATATAGTGATGGGACTTGACTTCATCGTATCGGTAGTTTTTTCGATACTGGTCATTGAGCATTTCGCACTCAAGATCAAAGGTGTCGGGATTGCAGTTTACTCCATTCATGTGAAATTCGCTGCGGAGCATCATGCTCCCATTTTCATCAAGGAGCGGTTTTAAGTGTCGTTCATCATGCTGATATTTCAAATAGCAGACTGCCGCACTGTAATCAGCGTTTTTTATTGCGATGTGTTTTAACACGGCCATGATAGGTTCCCCCTAATTTGATTGCTTCTTGCCGAAGCTGCCATAATGCAGTGAGGTGGCGGTTGATCTCGTCCTGCATTGATTTGGAGTGGAAACCGCCAGAGTGGAAGAATTGGGCAATCTGATTCAGGTTGTTACCGATGGCAGAATACTCGGCAATCAGTTTTTGAAGTTCGGGAAGTTCGGCAGTGATATTGTAGTGGACTTCTATGTGTTCGTCCAGCGCACTCTTCCTGACATAAACAGCAACCGGATAGCCTGCCTGTTCAGCAGAAATGGAAATAGAAGCATACTCTGCATCTGTAAAACGTACCATTACGTTATTTGTTCTTTTTATCTGCTCGCACTTTTTTCTTCTGCCCATAGATAGAAACTCCCTTCAAATATATTTGCGAAGCAAATCCCGACAAGCCGTAGGCGGTCGGCTGCGACCACTTTAGTGGAAGCCAGATAGCCAAAATCAGAGATTTTGTGCGTACCGAGGGAATGGGGAAGCGGAATCCCCATCAAGATTGCCGGTAACGAAAAATCACGAAAGTGAATTTTGAGTTACTCCAGGCGAATCTTGCCCTACTTACGGTGAAGCCGTTGCCTTACGCATTTTTCGAGTTCTTCTATCTTTAGAATCGGGCAGAGCGTGTTTCGCAAGGTGTTTTTGAAAAAAGACTAAAAATTTTTTGAAATACCTTGCGAAATGGCCTTTCTCCAATTCTATAAGTGAAAGAGGCTGACACACCACCCCAAAAACAGAAAGGAATGAGTGAATGACCGAAACAACTGCACGAACCTACCACACCATGGAAAGCCTGCGCCAGATGGCACAGACCGATCTCCGTAATGTGAACCGCGAAGAACTGGTGGACATCAACGATGTGGAAATCAAGAAAGACCTGTCGCAGCGAGAACGGATGGTTGATTTTGTTTCACAAATCAAGAACCCCTACTGCTATCTTGACCGGGGAATGGTCGTGAAAATCAGTTTTGCCGGAGAGAACCGATTGGAGGACACGCTGAAAAAATGTGCAAGGACACATCAGAAATAAAAAAAGAAGAAAGCAGAAGAAAATTTGCACTTTAGCACATTAAAGCGTTGACATAAACCGTGAAATATGAGATAATGGCTTTGGGTCAAAACAGAATATGCTGATAAAGCCGATAATTTCTTGGTTTATTGTCTGAACGACAAATAGATTAGGAGGTTATCGGCTTTTTATGTTTTTTCAGGGAAATGAAAAATACAACTGTGCCACATATCTTCGTTTGTCGCGTTCGGATGGCGACCAGCAGGAGAGCAACAGCATAAAAAATCAGAGAGCGTTGCTGAACGATTACATGGGAAAGCACCCGGAATTGCACAAGTTCGATGAGTATGTGGACGATGGTTACAGCGGCACAAATTTTGAACGCCCGGATTTTAAGCGGATGATGCAGGACATTGAGAAAAGGAACGTCAACTGCATCATCGTCAAGGATTTATCTCGCTTCGGCAGAAACTACATTGAAACGGGCCGTTATCTGGAAAGAATCTTTCCATTCATGGGTGTGCGCTTCATCGCCATCAACGATCATTATGACAGTGCAGAGGAAAACGATGATAAGGGCCGTATTCTGATTCCGTTCAACAATCTTATCAATGACACCTACTGCCGGGATATTTCGCTGCGCGTTCGCAGTCACTTGGATGTGAAACGAAAAGAAGGTCAGTTCATTGGCAGTTTCGCAGGGTATGGGTATCGCAAAGACCCCAAAGACAAAAATCATCTGATTATAGATGAATACGCTGCGGGCATTGTGCAGGAAATATTCAAATCAAAATTGAACGGAATGAGTTCACAGCGCATTGCCAGCCACTTGAATGAACTTGGGGTCCTGCCGCCGAACGAGTATAAGAGAGCCAATGGATTCAACTATACCTGCGGTTTTCAGGCTGGGCTGAATCAGAAGTGGACAGTGGTTTCCGTCAATCGTATTTTGAAAAATGAATCCTATACGGGAACATTGATTCAGGGCAAACGCAGGAAAATCAATTACAAAGTAAAAAAGAGCCATGATGTTGGAAGTGAAAACTGGATTCGGGTAGAAGATGCGCATGATGCCATTATCAGCAAAGGCGAGTTCCAGCAAGTACAGCAGTTGTTGGAACTGGACACTCGTACCGCACCATCGCAGACAACAGTTTATCCATTATCAGGTTTTCTGCGCTGTGCAGACTGCGGGCAGAATATGATTCGCCGCACGGTGACGAAAAACGGAAAGAAGTATCAATACTATCACTGCTCTACCTATAAGAATGGCGGTGGCTGCACACCGCACATGATAAACAGTGAGAAGCTGACGGAAAGTGTTCTGGCTGCGATTCGGCATCAAGTGTCACTTCTTGTAGAAGCGGAAAAGGTACTCTCCCATGCAGAGTTGGCAAGCGGAGAACAGATTGGCATAAAGATTCTGGACAGCCAGATCACTGCACTGGAAGCTGAACTGGAACGGTACAGTAATTTGAAAATCCGTCTGTATCAGGACTTATGCGATGATGTTGTCAGTCGGGAAGAGTACGGAGAAATGAATACTCGCTTTGCGCAGAAGATAAAAGAGGCACAGGATAAGATTCAGGAAATTCGCGAAAAGAAGCAGGAGGCATTAAAGCACGACACACTGCTTCCTACTTGGTTGGAAGAATTTAAGCAATACGAACATATTAAAACGCTCGAACGTAGGGTCGTGGTGGAACTGATCGACCACATAGATGTTCATAGCAAAACAGAGATTGAAATTCATTTCTGCTTCGAGGATGAACTGCACAGTATCACAGAAAAATTTATGGAATATCAAGCACATCATGGAAATGAGGTGGCAGAGGAATGAAATGGGTCAGTTATACAAGGTCGATTTCCAGCAGGATCGGAGAAGAGAATCCATCCAATACGATTGCGGAGCAGAATGAGCGAATTGCACGGTATCTAAAAAAGCGCGGGTGCAGCGTATCCGAAAAATACAGTGACCGAAAGAGAACAGCAGAAGCCACAGAGGGCTTTGACAAATTGGTACAGGATGGGATGGCGCGGAAATTTGATGCAGTTGTTGTGGATTCTATCTTCCGCTGTGGAAGAACCCTTCCGTTTGCCATTGAAGCACTGCAGAGGACGTTCTATCCGCTTGGTATCCAATTTGCAGTTGTGGAAGATGACTTTTGCAGTGCAGACAAAACTGCCGAGGAAGTTGCAGAGTATTTCAATGGAAAGACCATTGATAAGATTCGTTCGGAGTTTATTACCAATCGCCAGAATCACTTTGAAGAAGGTACACTGACCCATCGACAGGCTAAATATGGTTATGCGTTGTCGGAAGATCGCAGAAACCTTGTTCTTAATCCTGAGAGCGCACAGGTTGTAAAGCTGATTTTTCAGATGTATCTGGAAGATATGAAAATCCCGGAAATAGCAAGAGCATTGGAGGCACAGGACGTTCCATCTCCACAAATCCAGATGGCAAAGAAAAAAAGATCAAGAACAAAAATCAAGTGGCCGGATTCAACAATTCGCTCGATTTTGAAAAATCCTCTCTATATCGGAAAATGTACGCTGACACTGGCAAAGGCAAAGCGAGAATTGGAGGTTCCGGCGATTGTTTCAGAGACGGAATTTCAGAAAGCTCAGAAAAAGTTGGAATCTACGAGGTTGCCTTCGAGAAAAAAGGCCCGAAAAAAACCAAATCTACTCTTCAAAAAAATCTATGACAAAGAAAGCGGAAAAGGTCTGCTGTGCAGAACATCAGAAGATGAAAGCCAGCAAATCTATTCGTTTGACAAGGGGTATAGATGCTTCTCTGGAAAAGCCCCTTTCATCGAAAGCGAGAAAATCTTTCGAGAGATTCTTTCAGCTTTGGAAAAAGAAAAAATGCAAGCTGCGCATATTGATAGGGTGCTGGACTTGAATCCTGAGAAAGTCAAGCAGTGCATGGATGCTGGACTGTTGCAGTACAGAAAAAGAGCAAATGAGATCGTTGCGCACTTGATGGCCAAGGACGATGAACGAACAGTAGTTTATCGGGAATACGAGCAGGGATCAATTTCACTAGAACAGGTAGAGGAGTATGAACATCAGTATCAGGTGGCGGTCCAGAAGCAGGAAGCGGCTTTTAAAAAAGTAATGCTGGCTGTTAATGACATAGAAAAAGCATTTAGCCATGGGGATCCCTGGTTGATGAAGTTCCGAGCGATTTCAATTCCTGAAAAATTGGAGCGCACACATCTTAAAGAATGGCTTGACCATGTATGGATCGTAGATTTTGAACAGGTAGAAGTGATCCTACAAGAAAGTGAGTGGAAGAGATTCTTCCCGGAAGAATGGCTGAACAACGGAGAGGAAGATTGTAATGGCAAGAAAGAGTAGAAAGAATATGATGCCGCAGGCTGCTGTGCAGGAGGCCGTACAGCAAAACGAAAAAGAACTTCTGCGCACGGCAGCGTATGCGCGGCTGTCGGTTGAGAACGGCGGGCATGAAACAGAAGATTCCCTGCACACACAGATTTTGCAAATTCATAATTATATCAGGGAAAACCCGGAACTGACGCTGACCGATACCTATGCAGACAACGGTTTTACGGGAACACGTTTTGACCGACCAGAATTTGAGCGTATGATGCAGGATGTACGGACAGGTAAAATTCAGTGCATCGTAGTGAAGGACTTATCTCGGTTTGGTCGTGACTATATCGAAACGGGAAGCTATCTGGAAACTATTTTCCCGATGCTCCATGTTCGCTTTATCGCCATCAACGATGATTTTGACAACATCCGGCAGTCGGATGTGGATAGTCTTGCGGTTCCCATCAAGAACATGGTAAACAGCTTGTACGCTAAGGACATTTCAAAGAAAATCAGCCTTAGTTACCAGATGCGCCGCGAAAAGGGAATCCCTACATCGTGGTGTACCCCGTATGGCTATCAGTTGAACCAACAGGGAAATAAGTTTGAAGCGACTGAGGATGCGAAGTGGGTCAAACTGATCTATCAATGGTATCTTGCAGGAGTGAGTACAAACGAAATTGCCCGCAGGTTGGAATTTTTAGAAGTGGCAAGGCCGAACGAACGGCTGAATCGCAAATTACATGAGGGAGATGACCCTACCTATAATAAATGGCATCCCAGTACGGTTCTTCGTATTTTGAACAGCAGTGCCTATATTGGAGAACTGGTATCTGGGAAAACGCAAACTGCATCATACAAAGGGATTGGCCTCCATCCTGTGGAAAAGAAGGAATGGCATATTGTTGAAAACGCTCATGAAGCAATCATTCTGAAATCGGATTTTGAAAAAGTGCAGGCACGGCGGGAGCAGAATAAGGAAAAACGGGAAAGGGCGATGGCTCGTTCCAAGGCAACCAGAGAAAAGTGTTATAACCATCTCTCAGGAATGGTTTACTGTGGCTGCTGCAGACGCAACATGACGTTTGAACGGCGAGTGCATGGTACGGTGAAAGAAACGCACTATGGAGTGTTCATTTGCAAAAGAAAGAAGAACACGACTCCCTGTGCCTATCATGCGGTGCCGGAGAAAATGCTGATGATGGTGGCGATGGATCAGATTCATCATCTGGTGTCTACCATGTGTGAAGAAGAAAAGCTGGTAAAAGACATGCTGCGCGGCAGCAATCTGGATTCGGCTCGTTCCATCAAAATGAAAGAAAACTCTATCCTGTTTCGGATTCAGGAAGCCGAAGAACGGCGGTTGCGCTTATATGAGGACTATAAAGCTGAAATTCTGGACGAAGATGAATACAGTCAGCTAAAGGAACACTACATAGCAGAAAAGCAGCGGTTGGAACATGAACTGCAAAAGCAGCGTCAACGTGCATTGGAACTGGAAAAGAGAGTCAAAATCTGCGATGCGCAGATGGAGCGGATGCGCGGGATTCTGAATCAAAATGAATTTGATGAAGAGCTGGTGCATGAACTTATCAAGAGAATCTATGTAGGAATGGACAATTCTGTGGAGGTCGAATTTAAGTGCAGCGACCCCTATCAGGAAGTGCTTGCAATCATGTCGGAGGTTCAGAATGAATGATAAAATTGCAATCTATCTCCGCTTATCATTGGCAGACGGAGATTTGAAAAAGGGCAGCAAGGATGAAAGTAACAGCATTGAGAACCAACGGATGCTGCTCCACGATTACATTGGGAAGCAGGAAGATTTATTTGGCGAGATTGTAGAATATGTAGATGATGGCTATACTGGAACAAATTTTAATCGTCCGGCTTTTCAGAAAATGATTGTGGATTTGAAGCAGGGCGATATAAAAGTCATCATGGTAAAGGATTTATCCCGCCTTGGTCGTGACTATATCGGTGTTGGCGATTACATTGAACAGATTTTTCCGTTGATGGGAGTTCGGTTTATTGCTGTGAATAATTCTTTTGACAGCATGAAACTGAACAACGGAACGCCGGGAATCGAAGTGGCGGTCAGCAATCTGGTGAATAATATGTATAGCCGGGATATTGCGAAAAAGATTCGGGCTGCTCTGGAAACGAACTGGAAGAACGGGAAAGCCACCTGCACGAATGTTCCTTTTGGATATGTGTGGAACAAGAAAGGTGGGCAGCGGTGGGAGATTGACCCGGAGGCTGCAGCCTGCGTGAAAAAAGTATTTGAATTAGCATTGTCCGGCCGCAATACAACGCAGATCGCCTACGGCATGAACGAATTAAATCTTCCTACGCCGGGATTGTATGCGAAACGAAAGAATCTGCTGATGGGCAGCAATCCTATTATTGCCCCGGACAGTGAAATGCTATGGAATGCGGCAATCGTGTGGAGAATCCTTAGACGGTATGAATACACTGGTGCGCTGGTTATGGGGAGAAGAAAGAAAATTGATGTGAATACTACCTCTGTTCGGACGCTCCCGGAGGATAAGTGGATCATCGCAGAAAACGCTCATGAGGCCATCGTGACAAAAGATGAATACTATCAGGCACAGAAAGCGATCCGTAACGTAACTCCAATTCAGTATAAGGTTGGTGATGATTTTGCGTTAAAAGGAAAAATCTGCTGCGGAAACTGTAATCGGCAGCTTCGCCACGAAAGGCAATATGGGGAAATGGTTTTCTATTGCGGTTATAAACGGTCAGCCGGAAAGTTCTCTAAATGCTACGGCGGCTATTATAGAGAGTATTCGGTGAACGCAAAAGTGGCTCGTGCGATAAAAACTGTGTTCTATGCGCTGGATGTGGTAAATCAGGGAATGCAGAAAAAGCAGTCTATCACGGTGCGCTGCGTGGACATTGAGGACTTGGAAAAGCAAGCAGAAGCCATTCGGGTAGAGCAAATCAAACTATATGAATCGTATGCGGACGGTGTGCTGCTGCGAGATGCGTACATAGAAAAGAAAAAGATCCTTTCGGAAAAACTGGCTGCATTGCAGGATAGCATACAGACAGAAAAGGAAGAACAGGAGTGTGCTGATGAACTGGATCAAGAAATCCGCGCTCTGACAAAACAGGCCAGTGAGAAAACGTATATAGGCGGGCTGACAAAAGAGTGTGTGGATGCCTTTGTGAGCATGGTCTATCTGTACGACGACCAGACGATGAAGATAGAGTTCAACTGTGAGGATGTGATTCGGAGAGCGTTGGAAAAGTATGGCGCATAATTGGATAGAAGAAGTGGCATAAGAAAAAGAATACCCGTCTGGGTGAGAGGATTCGGAAAATCTTCTCGACCAGGCGGGTATTTCATTCCGCAGGAATGTGTCTATTAGAGGCTGAGGGTTTCTACCCATGCGGACAAGTCAGCTTTGCTGGAGTAAGCATTGAATACCTTGCCGTGCAGGAGTTTGGCACCGGGGCAACTAGGCGCGAGGTTTTCGTTGGTCTTGCCCATACCGCTGCCGCCAGATGTGGCAAAGGGGATGATGGTTTTACCTTTTAGGTTGTAGCTTTCCAGAAATGTATTGATGATTGTCGGAGCAATATACCACCAGATAGGGAACCCGACAAAGATGATGTCGTATTCGTCCATGTTATCGCGCTTGACGGCGATGGCAGGGCGAGAGGTAGGATCGCTCATTTCGATGGTGCTGCGGGATTTCTTATCCATCCAGTTCAGATCGGCTTTTGTGTAAGGGACTTCGGGACGGATTTCAAAAATGTCTGCACCGATGGCATTTGCTAAATCTTCGGCAACTTTTGCGGTAATGCCGCTGGCAGAAAAATAGGCAACAAGCTTTTTGCTCATAACAATGCACTCCCTCAATATTTGATTTGATAATAGTATAGCACGGTAAGGGAGGGGTATCAAGAATTGAAATGAAAGCAAAATTGTTTGGAAAATATTGGTGTTTCAATAGCTGGATTTGGATGATCATAACTTTTATATTGTATCTTAACTTAAAATGAGTTATAATACAGAAAAAGAGTTGTGAATGGAGGCGATAGAGTGGAATACCTTAAGCGAGTTTTAGGAATTGAAGTACTATATGAAAATAAAGCTTTAGAGCATTTGCCAAACTTCATCAGTACAAGGTATGATTCACAGAAAGTATCTCTGAGTGGTCAAAAAGCTGTTTTTTTGTATCCTAAAACCGAATTGGAGCAGGTGGAAACATTAAAAAAGCATCTGGAACGTGTGAAAAAGGTTGCGGATTGTCCGGTGATTTTAGTATTGGAACAGATCACTGCACGGCAGAAAGAGTATTTGCTTCGAGAGAAAATAGCATTTATTGTGGATGGAAAGCAAATTTATCTGCCCTTTATGGCAGCATATTTGCAGGAACGCTGTGATGCAGAAAAGAGTGACAGAGAAGAAATCTTGCCATCGGCGCAGATGCTGTTGCTTTACTATATTTATGAGGGAGCAAAGGAGCTGTCTACAAGTCAAGCTGCAAAAGATTTGGATTTGACACCAACGTCTATTTCCAGAGCTTCTAAACAACTTGAAAGAATGGGATTTCTGCGATCAAGAAAAAATGGAGTGCAGAAGATACTGCTTTCGGAAAACTCTGCCAAAGAGTTATTTTACAAAGCAGAGAAAGTTCTGCTCAATCCTGTGAAAAGGACGGTCTATGTTCCATGCGAGGAAGTAAAGAGTGAATTGTTGGAGAGCGGATATTTCGCATTGGCGGAGTATTCGATGCTCAATGCGCCTAGTGTTCGGTGCTATGCTTCAGAAAAAATATCTCAGTGGAATGACTGTATGACCAAAGATTTACAGGACTCAAATTCACAGGTGGCTGTTGAAATGTGGAGATATGACCCACGAAAATTATCGAAGGGAAAAATGGTCGATGGACTTTCTCTGGCATTATCGCTCAGGGAAGATGCAGATGAACGGGTAGAAGAAGCAGTAGAAGAAATGTTAAATAATCTGTGGAGGAAGATAGATGGTAACAGGGATTGAAAGCTTTAAGGAATGGTTCAAGGGTAACGAAAGCCAGTATGCAATTATCGGTGGAACTGCGTGTGACATCTTGATGACAGAAGAAGGCTTAGACTTCCGTGCAACAAAAGACATTGACCTTGTTCTAATTATTGAAGCCGTGGATGCGGCTTTTGGAAGAAAATTCTGGGACTATGTAAAACAGGCTGGATACGAACATCGTAATAAAAGCTCTGGTATGCCGCAGTTTTATCGGTTCAGTCACCCGACTTCAAACCGTTATCCAGCAATGATCGAACTGTTCACTAGAAAACTGGATGCAATTCAACTTCCAGATGATGCAGTATTGACACCGCTGCCAATGGATGAGGATATATCGAGCTTGTCTGCAATCCTTTTGGATGATGATTACTATGAGTTCTTGAAGCAGGGGAAAGTGACTGTTGATGGAGTAACGGTTTTGGACGCTGCATATTTGATTCCGTTCAAGGCGAAAGCATGGATGGATTTGACGGATCGCAAAGCAGCCGGAGAACACGTTGATAGTAAAAACATTAAGAAACATAAAAATGATGTTTTTCGTTTGACTGAACTGCTTGACCCTACGGTTAAGATTGTCACTCCTAGTGGCGTGTATGAGGATATGCAGAAGTTTGTTGATCGAATGGAAAATGAAACGGTTGATGTTAAACAGTTGGGGCTTGTGGGACGAACGAAAGAACAGATTCTTCAGGAATTAGTAGAATTATATGCGCTACAATAATTGATGGGTTATGGAATGAACCACTAGCTTGTAAGGAAGTGATATAACATGGAAAAGAAATACCAGATTTTTATTTCGTCAACGTATAAAGATTTGATAGAAGCCCGTAGCAAAGTAAGGGACGCCATCCTATCGATGATGCATTTCCCAGTTGGTATGGAGATGTTTAACGCTGCTGACGAAGAACAGTGGGAAATCATACAAGAGACGATTGATAGTTCGGATTATTATGTTTTGATTTTGGGACAGCGATATGGCTCTGTAATAGAATCTGGATCGGATGCTGGAATTAGCTATACGGAAAAGGAATTTCGCTATGCGAGAGAGAAGAAAATTCCTGTTCTGGTATTCATAATTGATGATGATGTGGCAATTAAGCCGGAATTTATAGAAAAAGATCCAGAAAGTATAAAAAAGCTGGCTGATTTCAAGACAGAAGCTAAAAAAGGACGAACGGTACAGTGGTGGACTAATATTGACGAACTTGCTAGAGAGGTTTCAGAATCTTTACATCAGCAAATGGATCGAAAAAAGCGTCCAGGGTGGATAAGAGGAGATGCCTTTGATATTGAAGCAAGTCATGCAGAAATTCTCAGTTTGAATAAAAAGATAAGAGAACTTGAGCAGGAAAATGCTGAGTTGAAATCACAGATTGTAAAGCGGGTTCCTGAGTTGATGGCCGCAGTTGTGCTGGATCAACAGGATGATGAAGAAGTGGACGGAAAAGGTCTTAAAACACATGGAAAATTGCTTATTGATAGCTCAGATAATGCAATCAAGATCCAGTTATATCATAATGATGGAGAATGCTACAAAAACAAGTATGAACCACTTGATTTAAGTTGCGTTGAATCACATTTAAAAAAGTATGTAAAAGAAAAGGACTTGCAGGCTTACAATGCAGCACTACCGTCTGAAGAAGAAATAAATGATTATGCACACAAGATGAGCGTATATAAGACAATAACAAACGGTGGTGTTGCGCTCAAGCTAAGAGTGCTTAATAAGGGAACAGCGAAAGCAACCGACATTAGAATCTCAATCGTATTTCCAAAAGATATTTTTGTATATGACATTGATGATATCGAAAAAATGAAGGAGCCGAAAGCACCAAAACTTCCACCGAATCCTATTGAAAAGGCAGAGGAACGTTTTATGAGCGACTTAAATCCAGTATATGGCTTGTTGAAAAATAGTATGGACGGAATGCAGCCATTCTACTCAGCTCGAAGCTTGCCGATTATAGACCCGGCAATTTTTAACAACTCCAATTCTTCTGTGTTTGAATCAATATCTATACGAGATAACTCAATATTTGCTGAATGCAATCAGTTGCCACATAAAGATGATACCGAGTTTGATGGGATATATATTGTTCCGGCTAGAAAAGGAAAATTCAAAGTAAGCGTTTCACTGATGTGTTCGGAATATATTGAACCGAAAGTTCATGATATTGAATTTGAAATTGTCTAATAATTAAAATAAGTACGAATAAGCCGCATAGGGCTTCCCAATGGTTTTAACCCAATGGGAAACTTTATGCGGCTTATTTTTTTGCTTTTTTTGAAAAAATTGTTGTCCCTATCTTGACATCAGGGGGACTTGCTGCAGTCAGCTCCTCCGCATTTGCGGCACTTTATAGTGCATTTGGAAAATACGATGTGGTGCACATCCACGCCGAAGGACCGGCGTTCTTTGCATGGCTGCCGAAGATGCTCGGTAAACGAGTTGTAGTTACCGTCCATGGCATCGACTGGCAGCGCGAGAAGTGGCAGTCAGGGTTTGGCTCAAAATTTATCCGTCAGGGCGAAAAAAATGCCGTGAAATATGCGGACGAGGTCATTGTTCTGAGCAAGGGTGTGCAGAAATATTTCATGGATACTTACGGGAGAGAGACGCATTTTATCCCGAACGGCGTGAATAGGCCGCAGATTCGGAAAGCAAATCTGATTACGGAGAAGTTCGAGCTGAAAAAAGATTCCTACATATTGTTCCTCGGGCGTTTGGTGCCGGAAAAAGGTATTCGATATCTGGTCGAGGCCTTCAAGAATGTCAGGACGGATAAGAAACTGGTCATCGCAGGTGGCTCCAGTGATACGGATTCCTTTATGGAGGAATTGAAAGAACTGGCGAAGGGTGACGATCGGATTCTCTTTACCGGGTTTGTGCAGGGAGCAATGTTGGATGAACTATACAGCAATGCTTACATTTACACGCTGCCGTCTGATCTGGAGGGAATGCCCCTGAGCCTGCTGGAGGCGATGAGCTATGGCAACTGTTGCTTGGTTTCCGATATTCCGGAGTGCTCAGAGGTCGTGGAAGATAAGGCATTGATTTTCAAAAAGGCTGATGTGCAGGATCTGCAAGAAAAGCTGCAGGACGCCTGTGACCATCCCGAAAAGGTGGAAGCACACAAAAAGCAGGCCGCAGATTTCATCTGTAAAAAGTATAACTGGGATGAAGTTGTGAAAGAAACCATGAAGCTGTACAGGAGAAAATAATAGATGAGAGTATTGATAATAAATAAGTTTTTGTATCCCAACGGTGGATCAGAGACGTACATATTTAAGCTGGGTGAGGCACTGGAGCAGCACGGACACGAAGTTCAGTACTTCGGTATGGAGCATGAAGGCCGCTGTGTGGGTAACCGGGTCAATGCTTATACATCTGATATGGACTTCCACGGCGGCAGCAAACTGAGCAAGCTGACCTACCCGATCAAGACCATCTACAGCAAGGAAGCACGGGTGCAGCTGAGAAAAGTTCTGGACGACTTCAAGCCGGATGTCTGTCACCTGAACAATTTTAACTACCAGCTGACACCTTCCATCATTCTGGAAATCGTGAAGTGGCGCAAGGAGACCGGAAGAGATTGTAAGATCATCTTCACGGCACATGACTACCAGCTGGTCTGCCCGAACCACATGCTGAACAATCCGAACACCCACCAGAACTGTGAGAAGTGCCTCGGCGGTCATTTCGTGAATTGCATGAAAGGCAAGTGCATCCACGGCTCCACGGCGAAGTCAGCCATCGGCATGATGGAGGCTGAGTTCTGGAAGTGGAAGGGCACCTACAAGTACATTGACACCATGATCTGCTGCTCGGAGTTCATGAAGAGCAAGATGGACAGCAATCCGCTGTTTGCGACCAAGACCGTGGCAATGCACAACTTCATCGACAAGGTGGAGTGGAAAGAAACGGAGAAAAAGGATTACGTCCTCTACTTTGGCCGCTTCTCTGAGGAGAAGGGCATCGGCACACTCATCAAGGTCTGTAAGGAACTGCCGGATGTGCAGTTCATTTTCGCCGGTACTGGCCCGCTGGAAGAGACAGTAAATGGTATTAAGAACATCAAAAACGTCGGCTTCCAGAAAGGCGAGGCACTGGAGAAGCTGATCCGTGAGGCACGGTTCTCCATTTACCCTTCTGAGTGGTATGAGAACTGCCCGTTCTCTGTGATGGAATCCCAGATGTACGGCACGCCGGTGCTGGGAGCAGACATCGGTGGTATCCCGGAACTGATTCAAGTTGGCAAGACTGGCGAGCTGTTTGAAAGCGGAAATGCTGAAGATCTGAAGAAGAAGATTGAGAAGCTCTGGGGTGATAAGGAGCTGTGTGCGAAGTACAGTGCGAACTGTAAGGACATCAGCTTCGATACCATTGATGAGTATTACGAGAAAATTATGAAGGTGT